>Ga0209296_1003837_pt1 | contig 10111 bp, 10 predicted proteins | sample S_130206_EF_Meta_FD_187319 | JGI IMG/M metagenome (GOLD analysis project Ga0209296, IMG submission 187319) | Freshwater microbial communities from Lake Simoncouche, Canada to study carbon cycling - S_130206_EF_MetaG (SPAdes) (version 2) | ecosystem: Environmental > Aquatic > Freshwater > Lake ...
TAATACTTAATTCACTTACTTTTCTATTTGTTTGAGTTTCTTCTGATGTGAAGATAAAACTCGGTTTATCTAATGTTATCATGTTTTATATAATTTATACTGATGTTACTGTTTGCCATGATGCTCCCCCATAAACACAAAGTTTGCCAAGCGTACTATCAAATATGACTAAGCCTGTTGCTGGGGAAGATATTGCATTTTTTTGCGTAGTTGTCATTACTGGCGGTAAAAAACCTTTTGTTGTGCTTCTTAATTCAAAAATAGCAGATGTATTAATAACATCTGTTGTAAGTGCACTATATAAACCCGTTGTTTGATATACTACTGCTGCCGTAGTTGAATTAACAAAAGCCCAATTAATTCCACCACTACTTGAGTCAGAATATCTATTACAAGCTGAATTTGATGCTGCTATAGTTGTTGTATTAACTAATCCTCCGTTTGAAACTTTAAACTTACTTGATCCACCAACTTGCAAATCAATTAAGGCATGACCCATTCCATTTAATGCAGTTTCTGTAGCATTTAGGAATATACCTGTTGCTGTTGCTCCACCTGTTTGTGCGCCACTGTTGTTAATTGTATATTCTATATTTAAAGGTCTAAAACTAGCTGTTCCTGCTGCTGCTGCAAATGTTCGTCTAATAGTTACATAATTTGCAATACCTGATGTAGTTGTATAATTTTGACCTGTAAAAAGTACATCATAATTATTACTAGAAAAATTTACTTTATTACTTGTAAATCCTAATCCGAATCCTAATATATCTTGTGTAGTTTCAATATCCTTAAATGGATAAATTATTGGTCCAATATTACTCTCTCTTGCTATTGTTATAGCCCCATTATTGTTAATAGCAATAGCTTGAGTACCTCCACTGTTTTCAAACCTTGCAATGTTAGTAGCTCCATCACCTTTAAGATTAAGTTTTGCCAGTGTTGAAGATGGAGAACCCCCTGTAATAGAACCAGTATATGAAACTTTAAATACACTTGCTCCACCGCTTACATGAAAATCTAAAAAATTACCTGGAAAAGAAGCTACAGCATTAATACCTATGTATGTTCCACCATTAGGACTAGCAGCCCAAATAGAAGAACCAGCAGTACCTAACAATAAAACTGGATGGTTTTGAGTAGCGTTACCTATTGTGTATGGATCTGTTTTAATTCTTACAGCATATTTATCGGGAGCTGTTGGAGCATCAAATAATTGTTGTACACCATTAAATGTATTAAAACCACTAAAAGTATTAGCACCAGTAAAAGTTTGAGCAATATCAATACCTGCAAAAGTTAAACTTGCATCTGGAAAAGTAAATGTATTGTCTTTACTCATTAAACCAGTGTTAAATATAGCAGAATATAGAGTATCGGGACCAGATAAAATTAAAGGAAATTGATTTCCATTTCCTATTTTTACTTGATTTATGCTTAAATATAAAGCAGAAGCATTATTCGACTGGTCTGTAACATTTGTTAATGTAGAAGACAAAGCAACACCACCAGCTAATTCTAAAAAACCAACATTAGTAGGGTATGGCCCAGCATTATATGGAGGATCGGATGTTATAAATTTTGACATTATCTTAAAATTATATAGTTAAGAGTACATGAACCAGATACAGAAAGTTGATTAGTATTTTGACAAGGAAAGTTTAATCCTGCTCCAATAGCAATAGTAGCTCCATTATTAGCTGAAACATTACAAGCAGTTAAAAAAGTAACAGCTTTACAAGGCACATCAGGTAATGCAGTTAAAGTTCCAGATAAAGAAGCAGTAGCTGTTACAGGAGTAGTTGCTATAGTTGAATACCACAATTGGTAAGTTATTAATAAAAGTTCGTCTGTTTTTGTCATGTTGTTTACAAATTTAATTACAATAATTTAAAGCATCAACTAAAATATTAGTAAATTGCTCATCAGTAATAGAATTATAGTTAGTTCCTACTTCTCCATTCATATTTTGAGTCCAATCTGCTAAAATTCTTTTAGCTAAATAAAGTTTATATACTATACATAAATGTTTACAATTTAAACCATAAGCATAGTAATTATAAGTACCGTTAGAGTACCTAATAAAATTAGCATCAAGTATATTAGATACTATTTTTAATTGATCGTTATTATATATATTAACTGTTACAGCCACAATCTTTATCACAATAAGTTGTTAATAAATCAAATATCTGTTGTGCTTTAGTAACATTGTTAGCTACACAATTATCAAACATAGCATCGTATAATAAATACATATTTACTAATTTAATAGTTTGAAGTTCTAAACATCCACAATCACATACAGATAAATCAGCTACTTTAGCATCTAAACATTCTTTAATTTCTCTAGCAATAGGAACATATAAAATACTAGAAAAAACTACATTATAACTGCTGAGTGCAGCATTGGTAGCTCCACTCCAATTATCTGTAAATGTACCTGATAATGTAACTAAATTTAAACTTGCTATTGAATAGTAAGTAGCATTAGCTACGTCATAAATATATTTAACATTATTAAAATCTTGATTAGTATTACTAGATACTGTAAAATTTTTACTACCGTTAACAACATTTATTGTTGAAGCATTAGTAAAATTAACTAAATATTCTACTTTCCATAAACCATCTTCTAAAGGTTCATCTATAGTTTGACCTAAAATTGTATTTACAAAAGTATATCCATTAGGTAATAATGCTTGATTAAAATTATATTTAATTTCAGTTGGAGAAGTAAATATTTCTTTTACTATTACAATATTAGAAGTATTTCTTCTACTTGTAGGATTTTGAAGAGTTCCATAACCAGTTATACCTGTTCCAGTAATATCTTCTACTAAGATACTTTTCCAATCATAACTTGGTGTTAATCTAGTTCTTACTTGTAATGCCATAATATTAATTATAAACTCTTATTTCTATTGGTGCATTTGATAATATTCCATCAGTAGAAACATCACTATTATTATAACTTTGAAGTACAATTTGATTATTATTTACTCTATATAAAGTGTAATATCCTAAACCTGTTCCTATTGAATTAATAAGATAAAAGCCTTTAACAGGAATAGGTAAAAATAATTTAGAAACGGGAAAAGCATTAGCTAAAGTTCCATAATAAACACCTGCTGAACTATAAGTCCAAACAATATCACCAATTGTATTTTCAAAAATAGTACCTGTTACACTTTCTCCAACTATTCCAGATTGAGAAAAACTTGCTCTATAAACTTTATAATTATAAGGTATAAGTTTATCTAAAGTACAAGTATATTCAGATACATCTTGTCTGTTAACAACAATTTTATCTGTTCCAAGAGGGGTAGCTGTATTTGATTTATCTAAATTCATTTTAATAATATTTTGAGATACAAATGTAACATATAATATTAAATAAAAAAAGAGGATATTTCTATCCTCTTTTAATTTAATTATAAAAACACATTACTAAGCAGCATAAGCAGCTATAATTGTAGGCACCATAGCAGAGGCTAAAGTATCTCCACTTTGAGTAGCATTATTAACACAGAATATTTCTATTTCTGAAGTTTCTTGTCTTCCAATACCTTGAGCTGTTTTATCTTCCCAATAACCGTTATACTTAAATGCAAAACCATCATAATTAGATGTGGCTAGTGCATAATAAGGATTAGAAAAAGGTAAAAATACTCTATTGTTAAAGCCAAAATAACCCATAGCAATAAATTCTTCTTTTTGTACTTGATAACCTAATCCTCTTCCTTCAAAATAAACAGCAGAAGTTACTGTACCAGAAGCATTTAAATAAGGTTTAGGTACAACAGTATTTGTTGTAATTACACTTCCTAAATCAAATAAATTACCTGAAGCATAAACAAATATTTGTTTGTTAGGAGTTAATTGAGTTACAGGAATACCATTAAAAGAATTACCAAAAGCTACAAATCTAACACCTACCAAAGCACCTGGAGTAAGAGTTCCAATAGGAACAGCTGAAGCAGAAGCTCCTAAAGTCATAGAACCGTTAACATAAGGAGAATCTAAAGTAATTGTAACTGGATATGCTGCTGCTGAACAACCAGACAATACTTTATAAATAGGAGCACCTACTCCAGTAGTAGCATCACCCAATCTAATATAAGAACCATCGGCAACAGTAATTGTACTAGAAGAAGTTGTTAAAATTACAGCAGTAGAACCATTAGTTACAGTAGCAGTTACGTTTGCAGTTGTAGCTACATTTTGTAATTGAGTAGAACTAGTGCCTGAAAGTAAAGAAGCCCATACAAAAGTTTCTTCAGGTAAAGCACCAGTAGCAATATTATTCAAAGTATTAGCATTAATGCCTTTCATCATATCGTAAGCTACGTTTAAAGCTGTAGCAGAACCATCATTTCTATAAGATTTGTTCCAACTAGTGTAAGGAAAAGGAGGAATACCTTTACTCATGTTATTAATATTGATACCATAAGTTCCAGCTGTTCCGGCTTGAATTGTGTTTGAATCACCTGAAACTCCTGAAAAACCTATTGTATAAATATTAGGAATAGCAGCAGAATAAGAAATAGCAGTAGCAGGAACTGATCCAGCAATTACACTTCTTGGTTGAAGAGTTACACTTCTAAAGTTAGTAGTAGTACCTGAAGCAATACCTTGAGCTATCATTAAAGGTAATAGTTTTACAGCAGCAGTAACTAATCCAGTACCACTTCCAGAACCAGGTGTTGTTCCGTTTGTAAGCAAAGTAAAAGTACCATCAGAAGCAATAGAGTAAACTCCAATTTCTCCAGCTGCTAATAAATTTGGGTTGGCTGCTGTAGTGTAAGCTGAAGCATTTCCAATGAAAACTGTTTTTGACATTTTTTTGTTTGTTTAATTGTTATTTATTTATTGAATTTAAAAATTTATTCATTTGTTATTACTGTTTCTTGATGTGTTTTATATCTTCCTGCTTCAAACTCTTCAAGTAAATAAGAAGCTGTCATACTTAATATTTCATTATGAGTAAATTCAGGTAAATCACAATTTATATCTAAATAATAAGATACAGTTTTTGGTTTACGAATGTAAGACAAAATAGTTTTATTTACAACAAAATCATTTATATTAATATAAGTGTTTAATTTATTGCCACTAAAAAAACATAAAGGAAACTCATAATAAGTAGCATTAAAAGGATCTTGTTGCAAAGCAAACAAATCATCTTCTTGTACTTGTTTATTAGAGGTTGTCATATTTGTTCCACCTAAAACATACGTTGTTAATGTGTAAGTATTAGTTGCTAAAAGTGTATAAGTAGAACCTGAATTAGTTGAATAACTCCAAACAGGTACATAACTATTATTTCCTTTATAAACTATAATAATACTATTAGCAAAATACAAATCTTTATATTTTTCAAAATAAAATTCAAAATCTTTAGATTTATAATTATATGTTACAGAATTTACTGTTGCTGTCCAACCATTCCAACCATTTTTTAAGAAATCTGTTATTACAGAAGTCATATAACTATTATCTTCAGTTGTATAAACAGAAGCATTAGTCATATTTAAATCTGTTCCTATTACTACATTTACATTTAACAAATCTGCACCTAAATTTTTAATTCCAGTTGTATTTGTTAAAGTACCATTAAGTTGAAATTCTGGACCTGCAACCCCTCCAACGAGGCTAGCAGAAATAGTCATACTAGAAGCATTAATAGTTTTTATATAATAAGTTATTCCTATTTGAATGTTTGAATCAGTTCCTCCTTTTGTAACAAAAACAATTGGGTCATTAACACTCCAATTAATAGCAGCTAAATTAGTTGTCATATAAAAAATATTTAAACCTGGAGATCCCGGACCAGCTGCTGAAACAAGATAATAAACATCTGGATTTTTATATAAAAATGTTTTTAATCTACTAGTACTCCAATTACTATTAACAAAAGAACTAACAGGTAATACAGAATAGTATTCGTTTTTAGAAGCTTCTTGATAAGTAAAAGTTCCACAATCAACATAACTAATTTGACTTCTTGTGTTTACTGATAAACAATAATCAGAAGGAAGTTCTGCTTTTACCATTGAATTATAATCAATATCATCAACACTAGGTTTATAAGCAGTTAAACTATAATTAATCTTAACTAACTCTCTTAAATCATCTATTCTTTTTTGAGATTGCTCAAAACCTTTTTGTTTAGCGTTAGAATGGCTACCATATCTTTCTTTAACAAATCTTTCAATATTTTTATTAAAAGCTATGTCTTTTTCTTGAGGCGTCAGAATATCATATAAAGCAGAATTTACTTTATTTAATTCTTGGTCCAACAATATATGCCATTCTTTTATATTACTCATAATTTTATAAAAAGAATAGGTTTAACCCTATTCTTTTATTTTTTTAGATTTTATTTCTTCTTTAGCTTCTCTTTTTAATTCTTTACCGAATTGTTTAAGTTTAGCTTTTAATATTACTACTTTTTCAGATTCATTAGGATTTTTAAAGAAAGCTATTACAGCATTTATATCTCCTAAATTTTCTGTACCATTAATATAATCATTTCCAACTCTTTGGAAAATACCTGCTTCAACCATAGAAGCTACTTCAGCTCTATATTCTAAAGTATCATCTGATGTTAAAGCAATAAAGAAATCTGGATCTTTTTTAACAATTTCTTCTAAAGCTACTTCTTTTTCAGCTTTTTTCATTGAAGCTATTTTATCAATAGAACCAATAGAAGTATGCTTAACAGATAATGCTCTAAGTATCCAATCTATCTTAACTTCATTTTCAATTAATTTACCTAACTCAATATAAGCTTTAGTAGATTTACCAATTTTCTTAGATTTAGCTTGAAGTTCAGCTTCAGCATTTTCTATGTAAAATAGTTTCTTTTCATCAGCTTCAGCTGCTTGAGGATCTTTAGCTACATACGGATGACCCATAATAAATCTATATTTAATAAATTCTTCTACATTAATAGGTTCTCCATCTTCTCCTATTGTTTCATCTAAATTAACTCCTTCATAAGGAACATTAATGGACATAGTGTCAAAGTACTTATTAACCTCTTTTAAAAAAGCTATATCTTTACTATCAATAGCTAAAATTAAAGGCATCCATTTTTTCTTTTCTTCCAATGATAGTCCACAACCTGATTGACCTGTTTTAGTCATGTATGAACCAATAATTGCTACAGACTCCGAAGCTAATTGTTTAGCAAAACCGTGTCTTTTGTACTCTTTTCGTTGAATCTTAATCATCTTTTTTTCTTTTTTTCTAAGTTTGTTGAGGGCAGGGAATCGAACCCCAGCTAAAACACTCCATCGTATTTTGTGCTGCCATTAACACTACAACTCAATATAAAACTAGGAGTATTTCTACTCCTAGTTTAAATTTTATACTACAATCCAGCTACACAACGTAAGTCGATAGAAGTATTAAAACGTCTAAGAACTACTTGACCAGCTTTCATAAAGTGAATTGAACTTGCATCTTTATCAGTTGCAATTGAATCATTACCAGTTAAATTAGCTGATACTTCATTCATACCTTTAACAACTGCTCTTACCATTGAACGGCCTTTTTTAGTTACCATTACAAGGTTGTTTTCACCGTTATAAGTAGATGTATCAACAAATACTAATCTATGTGATTCTAATGGTAAACCAGTTTTAGGATGTCTAGGAGAAGCAAGTGCTTGTGGTCCATTATCAAAAATAGATGCAGTTTTAATTATAATTTTATAACCATCAACATGCTGATACATATCAAAGTATCCACCTAAAGCTAATGAATAACCAGAACCAGTAACAAATTGAGCATCAGTTAATTTGATGTAACTTCTAGCTGCTAAATCTGCTTTCATAGCATCATCAAATTCTTGACGACCACCAATACCAGTAAAGATTGTTACAACTTTATTAGAAGCATCAGACATACCGTAGAAAGTACTACGAATTGTTTGATGAATTTTATCTACTGTCAAAGTACCAAAAGTATCTTTGTTCATTATTTGTTCAAAAATACCTGAACCTCTTACAATAGGATTACCATTAACATCTCTTTCGTTAACAATACCTGAAGCATCACGATTTGAAGTTGAGTACCAATAGTTAGTTTCACATTCTTGACGGAATGATAAATTATGTTGGTATTCTTCAAAAGGCCACCATAAAGATTTTTCTCCACCACCAGAAGTAGGAAGTTTTACAGTTACAGTAGAACGATATTTTACATTACCTTCCCATTTGTAAGATTTACGAAGAGTAGTAATATCACCTCTCACTTTATAAGGAGCAGTAGAAACTGACTCATTACCAGTTGAACCAAATGATGCTACAGCTGCCCAACCTAATGAGAACAAGTTACCAGCAGTTAATTCAGAAGAAGGTAAAAACTGTGAACTGTTTTTAGCTACTAATTTTACAGGAAAGCTCCACAAACCATTTGTTTGGTAAGGTTCACCTACTACTGTTAATTGATAACCATTAGGAGTTAAGATTGTGTAATCTTTAGGAAATAATTTTTCTTGAAATTGAATAGTAAAAGTAGAGTAACCAATACCAGCATTTGCAGTTGATACAGTTGCTGCTAAAGGAATAGCTTTGAATAGACGTCCAATTACGTCATATTCATACTCATCACCTTCTATTTCTTTCATTGCTTTCATACCTTCAGAAAGGTACATGAGAGGAAATCTTTGACTTTCATCTCCCATAAGATATGTTAATACTGGAGATAATTGGTCAGGTTTCAACATCAACATCTTTGCTAAAGATGTATCGTTGGTTTTCATTTGTTCGTTCCATTGTTGGTCGAATACTAATTGAGCCATGTTTATTTATATTTGTTTTTAAAAGTTTTATTTTTTAGTGGGTCTTGCATCAAATACTATATCATCATTAGTATTTATGCTATCATTCCCAGTTCCACTTTTCATCGTTGTTTTACCTCCTGTCAACTTACTTCTTAAAGTTGATACTCTTTGAGTAGTTGCAGCTTGATTAATATACTTACCTAGTTTACCTTTATTTTTCATAAAGAAAGCTAGAGCAGCTCTATCTTCAAGTGTTAAATCGTTTTGATCAATTTGCCATTGACTCATTCCGTTTTTAACAGGTTTTTTCATATAATCTAAAGTAGGTTGAATTTCAGATACAGGTATCTCAAAATCTTGTACTTTACGATTTTTAACTATTTGCTCCATTTCTCCCCATATTTTAGCTTGACGTTGTCTAGACTGTTCAGCTTCTCTGCGTTGATTTTCTATTAGAGCACCTTTTTCTCTTTCTTGAGCTTTAGCTAATAATATTGAAGCTTCTTCTGCTTCTTCTTTTAATATACCAGCTATTTCAAATTTATCAAGTTTCTTTGTTATCTGTTCATCTGAATACCCATTATTTCTATAAAGAGTTTTTAAAACAGATTTTTGTACTGATTCATTATCAATATCTATTGATTTGTAATCTATTTCAGGTGTTATAGCTTTGTAATAATCTTCTACATTACCACCTAACATTACATAATCAAAAATTTCTCCTAAATCAGGATGTTCTTCAAAGAAGCTATTTAACTGTTGATCGGCAAATTCTTTACCAGCTCTTTCAGTAAAAGCTATTAAACCTTCTTCAGAATCTTCAAATTCATCATCTTCTCCTAATTCAATACCTAATTTACTAGCTATTGTTTTAATTAAAGACTCTTCTGAATTTTCTTCAGGTTCTTCTTCTTCAGTTTTAAAATCTTCTTTAACAGATTCTTTAACTTTTTCAGGTTCTTCTGCTTTTGTTTCTTCTTTTTGTTTAGCAGGTCTTCCTCTTTTTTTAGTTTCAGTTTCAACTGATTCATCATCTGTTTTAACATCATCACCTAATTGTTCTTGTTCAATAGGAACAATATTAGGTACATCATTTAAAACATCATCAAGTCCTTCTACCATTGAGTCAGGAGCTGATATTCCTTTACTTTCATCTTTCATTTTCTATTCAAAATTAATATTTATTAAATTTATTTCTATACTATTAAACTACTTTTTAATTGAGTAATTATTTATATCACTTTGTAGTTGTTTTAGGTTTTGATTTAGCTATTGCTAATTTGTTAGCCATTTCTTTTTCTTTAATTTTAACTTCTTCTT
>Ga0209296_1003846_pt1 | contig 10096 bp, 6 predicted proteins | sample S_130206_EF_Meta_FD_187319 | JGI IMG/M metagenome (GOLD analysis project Ga0209296, IMG submission 187319) | Freshwater microbial communities from Lake Simoncouche, Canada to study carbon cycling - S_130206_EF_MetaG (SPAdes) (version 2) | ecosystem: Environmental > Aquatic > Freshwater > Lake ...
ATTAGCTCTAGAAGAAACTAAGCAAGAAGAAGCTGTAGTTCCTCAATTCATTCAATTTGAATGTACTTTTTGTGATGAAAAAGTTTCCCTGCCTATCGATTTAGGTGGAAAACAGGCGCCCTGCCCTGGGTGTAGGAGAATTCTTAAGGTTCCTATGCCAGCAGTTGTTAAAAAAGCTGGCCCCGATTGGAAAAAACAACCCGATAAACGGCCTTCTGGGGCTTTACGAAAAGAAGAACCAGAACTTGAAGGTACATGGAATTCCACCATGGATACCGTTTCCCGTGATGCCTTGCTCGAGGCAGGTGCAATTGTTGAGGAGTATGAGCCATTAACGCGTGCTGAAAAAATTAAACGGGCGGTAACGCTTTTAGTTGTGCTTGTCTCCGGATTATTAGGGTTTCTTTATTATAATACCTATCAGGGCAAAGTTAACGGGGATTCACAAATTGCCAAAATCGAACTTAATATAAAAAGTGGTGAACTTGCTAACGCTTCTGGTGAAATCAAGGCTGTTCTCCTTGCTGGAATTGCTTCTTATCGCTTGTCAGAAAATCCTGAAATTCCTGCTGCAAAAATAAAAAAAACTCTTCAATCTGCTTTAGCTTCTTTGGATAAAGCTAGCTCTTTGTTTGAAAAAGATTTTGCATTACTCGAATTATCCAGATCCATAGTCGAATTGGGTGGTGGTAAGGATGATGTCCGGGATAATAAAAAATTAAAATGGGATGAAGTTCAGAAGTTTTTAAAGCAACCTTTCGAGTCTTTTACCATTCCTGAGATTAAACTTATTGCATTGAAAGAGGCCACGGCTTCATTTGTTGCCAGCGGTGAAACAGATCGTGCACTTGCTTTTGCTTCACAAGTTCTTTCTGGTTCTGCTGTTTCGAAAGATAAAAAAGTCGATGACCACTCAGATTTTTTAGCTGTGGTTGGTATGGAGTTGTTTAAGGCTCAGAAAATTGATGCTTCAAAACAGATCTTGGAATCTATCAGAACCCGTTACACTTCCGCTCCGACTACTCCCGTTTCTCCTTACGCTGCTGCATTTTTTACAATCGCAGAAAAAGACAAACCTTTGCCCTTTGCTTTTACTAAAGATTCTAACAATGAAGCTGATATATATTGTTTGCTTTGTGTTGATTTGATAAATGAGAAATTGGAAACTTTTATAGGGTCATCAAATTTTAAAAACTATGATGCGGTTCTTCGATTAAATTGCTTAACCAAAGTTTCGTTTCTTGCATCAGTTCTTGGTAAAGATGTTTCAGTGCTTAAAGATGAATTGAATCGTATTGTTAGTGAAGGTGTGATGCCCAATGTTGATACTGTGCAATCCTACTTGGTGCTTGCCGCTATTTCTCAAAATTTAAAGATTTCATCTGAATCTTGGTTGAAAGCCGCAGATAAAGTTCCTCAGGCTATGAAAGATTACAAACAGATTAAATCCAGATTTTTACTCGCATCATTTCTCGTTAAAGAAGATACTACTTCCGCAGCCCTCGAAGATGCAAATAAAATGGAAACTGCTTCTTTAAGCAAAGCAATGGCTTACCGCCATGTTGGCATAAATTCAAAAAAATCTACTTGGTTTAAGGAGGCTTTGTTAAAAACTTCTGAACCTGAAAAGTCTTTTGGTTATTTGGGAATAGCCCTATCCGCTGATAATAACTTGAAAAAGAAATAAACTTTGTGCCCGATTTTTTGGTTTTTGCTATGACAATGGGCTTACTTTTGAAATAATAAAGTAGTGCTGTAGATGTTTATTGGGAACGCAGTACTTTTGTTTTTACCTTTTAAGTATGGGTTAGTTTGTCATGAAAAGAATTGTTGCGATTTTGCTTTGTCTAATATTAGTTACACCTATTCTAGTTTTTGCTCAAACGGTCAAAGAGCGAATCGATTTGGATTTTGTTGATGGATTAAGGAAGCGTGGGGACGTCGATCTTGCTTTGGATTATCTAAAGATCCTTGATAAAATGGCGTCAAAAGAGTTGAAAGGAAACATTCCTCTTGAGATCGCTCGAACTCAATTGTCAAAAGCAATTGCAGAACCTGATAAGGTTCGCAGGCAGAAATTATATCTTGGTGTAATGGTTGAGATTAAGAAATTTATTAATGAAAACCCAAAAAGTGCTAGGGTTTCAGAGGCTAAATTAGACCTTGCAAATTTATCTATTCAGATGGCGAAAACCAAGATTTCCGAAATTTCATCTCTTCGAACTAATGATGAAAAAGTGGCAAAAGGTAATGAAGCAAAAGCTTTGATTCTTGATTCAAGGTTGCAGATGAAAAGCGCAATCAAAGAAATGCAAGATAAACTTGTCACTATTACAGGAATGACACCTGCAGAACTTGCAGAGGCAAAATCTTTGGCAGAAAAAATATCACTTGGCGAAATGGATGTAGCTCTGTCTTTTTATGATGAAGCTAAATCAATTATTGATACAGGTAAAGATAAAGATCGAGTTTTAAGAGGTAATATCATTACCGAAGCAATTAAAGCGATGGAAAAATTGGCTGATCGTGGGGATTCTGATCCCCAAAGTTGGAAGGCTAAAGCTTGGATTGCACTTTTTTTGATGGAGAATGGTGAACCCAAAAAAGCTAGACCAAAACTAATTGAAATCCTTACTGTTTCTCCCACCAACAAGGCTGCTAATGATGCTAAACGCTTAGCCCGTTATTTCTTTTTGCAAGTTATTAAGGATGCACCCGATCCTACTGAAAAAGATGTTGATAAGATTATTCAAAATAACAGCAATAAATGGCTCGAAGATTATAAATCCTATGTAAAAACGCCTGAAGGTTATGGAATTCGTATGCTTCTTGCCAAAAGTTATATCGAACAATATCGAAGTAAAGCAGTTGCTACCAACCCCCAGAGAAAGGCCGAATTACTCACTCTCGCTCGTAAACAATTGACTGAAATCGAGCAAGCGGAGAATGAGTATACAGATGAAGCTAGGAATTTAAAAATTAGCCTCATGAAAGAGCAAGGGGCTTTTAGCAAAAAAGTGTCTGAATTAAAATCATTTGAAGATTGTTTTACTAGAGCTCAATACGAAATATCACTTATTGGTGCTGAAGAAGCTAAAAATACTAATCCTGATGATTTAGAAAAGAAGCGTAAAGGGCATGCAGATACCGTGATTGCTTCTCTTAAGCAGGGGCTTGAAACCAAAGAAGCCAAAGAAACCATGAAAAAGGGTTCGGGGATAAATCAGTATGAAGTTAACAACGCACGTGCAATGCTTGCATTTTATTATTTTAATGAAAAACAATTTGATGAAGCAATTGCAGTTGGTAAGCAATTTGTAATTGATGATCCAAGATCTTCACAAGCTGCTACTGCTTCCCTTTATACTTTAGGGGCCTATTCTCAAAAAATTGCTGAATTAGAAAAATCGGGTGCTACTGAAGATAAAGTTAAATCTGCCCAAAGCGATATGGCTTTGTTTGGCAAAATGATGATGGAGCGATGGCCCAGTGATACACCTGGTGATAATGCTCGCCATCAACTTGCGATGTTTATGGTTAAGGATAAAAAATATTCAGAGGCGGTTACAACCCTTGAACAAGTGAATCCTACTTATCAAGGTTTTCCTTTTTGTATGTATGAACTTGGTAATGCTGCGCTTGCTGCTGAAGGAGAAGCTAAAGATGGAAAAAACAGAGCAAAAGCAGTTAAAGCGTTTGAAGCTATTCAGTTTCCTTCTGAAGGTTCTGAGCCATCTTTGATTAAAGTATATTTTATTGCTAAAGCAAAACTGGGTGGAGAATATTATTTGGCAAAACGTTATGTAGATTTGCAAAAACTTTCTGAAAGTTTGTCTGTCGAACTATTAAAGCCAAGCAATCGGCTTGATATGGATCAGTCTAAGGATGATGAGATTAGAAAAGCAATTGTTAATAATGTTGGAAATCTTAAATTATTCGCTCTATATGGGCTTGCAAATACTAGTTTTAATCAATCAAAACTTGCCGATGTTTCGGTATTGTTAGATCCTTTGGTTCAAAAGGCAAGTGAAGGTAAGACACCTGAAATTAAACAGAATTTGCAGCTAGGTTCCGCCTTGTTTGGTATGGCTTTACAGGCGAATATTTCAATAGGTGAAATAGAAAAAGCCCGAAAAGTTGTTAAAGCCCTTCAGTATTTATCTTCTGATGCAGAAGCGTCTGGAACAGCAAATGTCGTTTTATTGCAACTAAACTCTCTCATTGGTGAACAAATTAAGGATCTTCGTAAAAAGGGCGATCCTAAAGCTCTCGAAACTGCTGTCAAAGGATTTACTACTATTCTTGATGATGTAACGAAAGAAGATGCTTCTAAAAAGAAGGCTATTACCAACGACCTCGTAAGACTTATATCAATCAATTATTCGACAATGGGTTTGAATGAGAAAGCTTTGGATCTTCTTAGAAAAGCTGAAAAACCAAAAGATACTAGCGATGCGAAGGCTGTTTCTGTTTACAAGGGTATTCAGCTTCAGCAAGTTCGTGAATTGCGTTATTTAAAAAAGTTTGATGAAGCTAACAAGTTAATAGATGAAATCATAGGTACCAAAGAAGTGCCGGGTTGGGGAAATAAAGATATTGATTCTCTATTAGAAAAAGTAAAATTAATTGAATCGCAAGAAAAATATAGTGTTTCTTCGTCGATGGCTAGCCAAATAGTCAAGGCGTTAGTTGGTAAATCTAGTGATAATCAAATCAAGGAAAAATATTTGGAAGCTTACTACCATATGGTTTATGGGCTTTATAAATATGGTGAAACATCAAAGGATACTGCGAAAGTTGCTAAGGGTTTATCGGATGCTGCTGGTTTGATCGAAAAACTTGAATCTTCGCAGCCTGATTTTGGAAGTATTGATTCAAAAAAACGATTTAATGATTTGTTTTTCAGTGAAAATAAACTTAAAGAGGCTTACGAAGCATTAAAAGCAAAACGTGCTGCTTCTGGAACAAAAACTGATGCTGGAAATTCAGCACCCAAGACGGGAGATAAAAAATAATGCTAAGAACATGTGTTAGGCTTTTCATTGGATTTGGTTTTATGACGGTTTTTGTGTTATCTATTTCTGCGCAGGATTCTGTGAAGTTTATTGATAAAACTAAAAAAGGCGAAAATGAGATAAATGGTTTGATTACTGGTGATAGTGTTAAAGGTTTGATAATTAAAATTCAAAAAGAGCCGACTCCCAAACTTATTCCTTCAGTTGATATTATTAATGTCAATTATTCTAGTACGGTAATTGGTTCTATCGAATTAAAAAGTGCTTTAGGAAAAGAAGTTCGGGCTAATCTTGCAACTACAAAAGAGGCCGACCGTATAAAGCTTTATGAAGAATCAATAAAAGATGTATCAGAATTATTGCCAAAAGTTAAATCTGATACAAGACTTTCTAAATATCTGATTTTTCGAATTGCCAAGGTTAAAGCTGATTTAGCCAAATTAAAACCTGAAACTTTACCGGATGCAATTAAGTCTTTAACCAGTGTTCGAATTGACAATCCAGATTCCTGGATGACTTTAAGTTCATTTAAAATCGAAGCTGAATTGCAAGAGATTAAAGGCGATTTTGATGCCGCGTTAAAGTTGTATCAAGGGATTGGCAAACTCCCAGGCGTTCCTAAAGAAATTAAAACTGATTCTGACTTTTTAGTGCTAAAATTACTGATGCGGACTAATCGTATGGCTGAAGCTGAAGCTAAATTAAAAGAGGTTGAATCTTTGATATTAGAAGGTGATCCAAGGCGGGTTCAAGTTCTTCTCGTGAAAACTCAGGCTAATTTGCTAAATGATCAATTAAATACTATAGAAGTTGATTTAAACAAAGTTATTGATTCAAGTGATGAGATTTTTACTAGAAGTAAAGCTTTTAATTTACTAGGTGAATTTTATTTAAAAAAGAATAAAGAAGCTGAAGCTTTTTGGGCTTTTTTAATTGTTGATACACTTTACAATCAAGATACTGATGAGCATGCAAAAGCTCTTTACCATCTTTCTGTCTTGTTTGACAAAGTAAAAAATGATCCTATCAGAGCTAGGCAATCTAAAGATAAATTACTGGATCCTATTTATTTGAAGTCCGAATACCAAAAAAAAGCTTCTGTTGATAAGTGATTTTGTAGTTTCTTTTTTCTTTTATTTGTTGATCCATTGGATTGTTTTTAATTTATTTAGTTTTCTGTTTTGCTCCTTTATGATTTTATTGATGCTATTTTAATAGCTACGACTCCAATTAGAATAGCACCAAAATTAATGATAGAACCCACAACTATTAGTGGTGTGGGTGCTTGTTTTAATTCCGACCAAGTTAATGTTGCGATTGTTTCGTTTGTCGGGCCAACCATAAATATAGCTAACATTGTTTCATTGATTGAAATGGCGAAGCCACAAATCCCAGATATAACTATTGCTGGAAATAATAAGGGTAATGTGATTAACCATAAAGTTTCGAAAATTCCCGCACCAAGCCCCATAGCTATTTTTTCCAGATCTGGGTTTATACTTTGCATTTTGTTTTTTATAATTAAATAAATAATTGGTAAAAGTAAACAACTGTGCATTACAACTACTTGTATTAATGTGCCGTTAAGTCGCGTCATGTAAAACAATGGAAGTGCACCCATGCCTATAATTATCGGCGGTATTATTAAAGGGAGCAAAATGGTTCCATGGATTATATTTTTAAAAGGAATATTTAATCTTGTCATTGCGTAAGCTAGTGGTGTTCCTGTTGCTAAACTTAAAAATGTAGAACCTATTGCCATTATTAAACTGCGTATAAGTGCTTCGGTCCAACGGGATTGTTTGAAGAATTCATAGAACCATTTAAAAGTCCAGTTATTGGTTGGAATGGTTAAAAATGAATCAGGTGAAAACGCAATACTTAAACTTGTTGCGATTGGTGAAAGAATAAAAGCAAAAGCACTGAGTAGAAATATTGTGATTGAAATTTTTTTCATTTTGAGTTCTCTTTGAACATATATGAAATTGTTAATCTTGGAATCAAAAGAAATGCTATTATGATTGCAGTCATTAATATTGACCATGCCGCAGCCCTAGGCCAATTTCCGATTTCAAATGCTTGGTGATAAACTTCACAAGAAATAGTTGTATCTGATGGGTTTCCTAAAAATAAAGGTCCTAAAAATGAACCTAAATTCCATGTTATGCAAAGCTGCCAAATAATAAAGATTCCAGGATAGCATAAGGGTAATGTGATTTTTCTGAACACTTGATAATTGCTTGCTCCTAATCCAATAGCGGCATTATGGATTTCTTTATCAATACTGTTTAATTGAGAAAATAAAAACAAACTTGTGAAAGGAATAGTTAAATATATTTCTCCAATTAATGCGCTAAAATGAGTTCTAATTAAATCTAGAGGTTCATTGATTAAATGTGTGTTGATTAATGAGTCATTAATTATGCCATGATTTCCTAGTAATCTCTGTAAACCAAAAACAATTATTAAAGGGTTAATAAATTTTGGTAGGAGTAAACAAATTAAACAGATGATTCTCCAAAGATTTGATAATTTTTTAATTAATATAGCGAATCCAAAACTGAGTAATATCGAAAAGAATGAAACCTCCAATGCGAAAAAAATTGTATTAAGTAAGATGCTTATTCCATACGAATCAAAAACTGATTGGTAATTTTGAAACGAGAATGTATCTGGAATATAGAACCCTTTTCCTTCAGGTGGTTTTAATAAACTGACTCGAATCATTAAAATTAGAGGTGTTATAATTGTCAGTGTTATTAAACTTAATGCTGGTATTATAAAAATGTATGGTATAGATTTTTTGTTCATTGCAATTCCATCTGGATATCAGGAATCAACCAGATGGAATCAATGTCAATTCCCATGGTTATAGTTGAACCGATAGTAAATAAAGGTCGTTCTCTTGTTAAAATTTTAAAGTGAACGCTTTCGTTTATTTTTAAATCGATCAGAAAATCAGGACCCATGAATTCGATAGCAGTTATAATTCCGTTTTTTTTCCAATTACATCCATTAGCGTGATTTTCTATTTTTATTTTTTCTGGTCTTATATGAGCCATTTCCTTTCTTGGGATATTGAAGAAATTAGCAGGGACTATATTTGTTTCACCAAGAAAATTAGCAACGAATATTGAGTGAGGATTGTCGTAAATGATTTTTGGATTATTGATTTGTATTAGTTTACCTTGGTCCATAACACCTATAAGGTCGGAATTTGATAGAGCTTCTTCGTGATCATGGGTAACCATAATTGTTGTTATATTTATTTCTTTTTGTAATCTTCGTATTTCATTACGAAGCTTTGTTTTCAACACTCTATCCAGATTAGCAAGTGGTTCATCTAAAAGCAGTAAATGAGGTTCAAAAACTAAAGCTCGGGCAAGTGCTACTCTTTGTTGTTGTCCTCCTGAAAGTTCAGAGGGTTTTCGTTCTAACTCTTTTTGGGTTAGTCCTATTAATTCACTAATTGCATCAATTTTTTTTTCACATTCGGTTTTTGAGTGATTTCTTATTTCAAGTGGAAATGCAATGTTTTTTCGCGCGCTAAGGTGTGGGAATAATGCGTAATTTTGAAATACCATTCCGATTTTTCTCGAACAAGCGTCCGTTAGGGTGATATCAATATTATCGATAAAAATTGAACCTTTTGTCGGGGAAAGGTATCCACCAATGAGTTTTAACGCTGTTGTTTTTCCACAACCTGATGGCCCTAAAATCGTAAGAAATTTTCCGGAATGTAAAGATAAAGTTATATTGTCTACAGCTTTCTTATCGCTGTAGCAATATGTGAGATTTTCAAGTTTAATTTTATTTGTCATTTTAATTAACCTTTTCGCAGAATTGTGCGATCCCAGGTTTCAGATATTTCTTTCCAATTTTTTGAATATGTATCGTAAGGATAATATTGGAGCGATTTAAATTGATCTTTTGTGTGTGGATAAATGTTTCTCCAGAAAGAATCTTCTTTTGCCATGGTTTCTGCTACAGCGAGAATGGAAGTTGCTGATCCTCTCCGACAGAATTCGAGTTGGATTTCTTCTGAAAAAAGCTCGTTTATTGCTATTTCAGCTAATTCTTTGTTTTTAGATTCTGCTGGAATAGTCCAAAAAACTTGAACAAATGCCCTATCACTAAAGGGGATCTTTGCTCCTAATGTGTTTTTTTCCCGCATTGCTTTTATGTATTCCGGGCTATGCATGTTACCTGCGGTGATATCTTTATTTGCTAATGCGAGTATCATGTCGTTAGATGTAGGCCACCATAATTTAACGTTATCTCTGTAGCTCCGGGCAAAGCGAAGAACTTCGTCTAAATTGTTGTTAATTATTTCGTGCGCCGTACCATGTCGATTTTCAGATCCTGCTTTCATGCAAGCGAAGGTAAATAAGGAAAGATAAAATGAACTGTATAAACCTATTTTGTTTTTAAGGTTTGGTTTAATTAGGTCTTCCCATTTTGAGGGTTCTTCCGGTACTAGATTTTTGTTGTAGGCAAGTGTCATTACTGAATCTGGATAAGGTATGCCGTGCCCTTCTTTAAATACCCAGTTGTTTATTGTTGATTCATATAGATTTTTGTGATTTGGAATATTATTAAGATTAAGTTTTGCAAAAAGCCCTTCTCTGATCGCAGGGTAACCTTGAGTAGCATCGCAAATCATTAGATCAAAAGGCGGATTATTAGCCGGCGCGGTTTTTAATTTGGCTAAACCTTCCCACCATCCTGGATGAAGGTTTACTTTTGCTCCAGTCGTTTTTTCGAATTTTGGGACAAAAATTTCTCGCATTGTTTGTTCGTGCCCCCCGGCATAAACAAAAATATTTATTTCTTTATCAGAGTAAGGCCCTTCCGTTTTAATTTTTTCATTGCAGCCTGTTAGGAAATTACTGCTTAGGTATGCTACTGAGGCTAAAAAGGTTCTTCTGTTATTCATAAGAATATTTGTCATTTATTTTTTTACTCTATTTGATGATCAGGTGGTTTCCAGGTTTTTGAAATCTATAAGTGCGTTGTAGATTCTTGTGAATGTTGTGATCCAACATAAACCACCGAATATCCATGCTGCTTCTGTGAATTTA
>Ga0209296_1003852_pt1 | contig 10088 bp, 11 predicted proteins | sample S_130206_EF_Meta_FD_187319 | JGI IMG/M metagenome (GOLD analysis project Ga0209296, IMG submission 187319) | Freshwater microbial communities from Lake Simoncouche, Canada to study carbon cycling - S_130206_EF_MetaG (SPAdes) (version 2) | ecosystem: Environmental > Aquatic > Freshwater > Lake ...
AGAGATAACAAGGCGCAAAGTATCAGTGGTGTACCAACCACGCTCATTCATTACGTTAGTACCACGAAGTTGTTGCGCCATAATAACTGGCACTTCAAGAGAGTCTTTCCATCTACGGCCCTTACCAGGAGTCTGGCTAGATACATCATAAGTATCGTCATAGACATCTGTAGGGTTAGTGGACATATAGGTTGCGTCCCAAACCCACCAGTCAACAATAGAACCTACTGGGTCACGAAGTTCGTCAACAACGCCTTCGTTAATGGATTTATTTTCAAAGTCTATCTTGAAACGGCCCTGGACTTTAGTTCCCCGCATGGCGCCTCCTTAAGACAATGGATAACGAATAATAATCAAGCCAGAACCGCCTGCTCCACCTATATTTGAACTTGCAACATTATCTCTTAAACTTCCAGAACCACCACCACCTGTGTTTGCAGTTCCTGCATTTCCTGGACTTAAATTATAAGTATGGGCTGCGCCACCACCATAAGCACCAGCAACAGTAGCAGTTCCTCCAGCATTTCCTGCTCCTCCTCCAGCATAATAAACGGTTCCAGAAACGTTTTGACCAGTGCTAGTTATTAGACCCCAGGATGAATACGCAGCAGAACCTATGCCAGGAACATTTACTGCATTTGTATCTAAATTTGCACCTGTTCCTGCAGCGCCAGCACCTCCACCACCTCCACCACCACGGCTACCACCACCAACAGAAATACCACCACCAGCATTACCTTGACCAGATGTACCAGAACCACCTGAAGCAGTTGAGTTGTAGTTCCAAGCAACGCTTCCGCCTCCCGAACCACCTGTAAGTCCAAGCACTACCGTTCCGTTTGTTGCGTTACCGCCACCACCGCCTCCACCTTTAGCAACTGTTAGGGAACTAAATACTGAGTCAGTTCCAGTAGCACCAGATAAACCAGTAACACCTGCGCCACCTGCGCCCACAAGTGCAGTGTAAGAATTACCAGCAAATAAAGTGTGCCCAGTAGCGCCAACTAATCCACCAGCACCACCACCTGCTCCACCTGAACCACCACTTGACACGTAAGTGTATGCGCCACCTCCACCGCCGCCAGCAACAGCCAAAATTTCTGCGCCCTTAATCTGTTGATTAGGTAAGAAAGAAGCAGTAGAAGTAAAGGTATGGTAAGCATAACCACCAGCACAGATGATTGTTCCACCTGTTGCTTTTACACCGTTTGACACTCCGTAGAGCGTGAAGGTTGAGTTGGCCGCAAACGAACCTGATGTTCCAGCAAAAGCAATACTTGTAATTGCTGCTGTGTTAGACCAAAGACCAGCAATTAAATTCATATACTGATTAGTTGCATTTGTTTCTGCTACAGAATCAACACTATAAGATTTGTTGTTACCTGATGCATAGTTTGGAATATACAATTCACCATTGCTAAATGTGTTTGCAGTTGCTGAGGTTCCAACAATAAAACCAGCAGGACGAATTGTTGGTGAAGATGATGCAGCAGTTGAACCATCACCATAAAGTTGTTTGGCAGTATATCCAGTTGTATTACCATTAAAAGTAAGGCTACATTCAAATGCAATGTTGCTTGTATCAGCAGAACGCATAGACATAACTACCTTCAAATCTGTGTAGTTTTGCGGAATGTTAGAAAAAGTTACAGACGCTGTGGTTGAACCAAGAGTATAAGTCTGAATAGGAATAAGTGTATTAGCCATTAGAGTGCGTACCTCACAATAACTAGACCTGAACCACCGTTACCACCTGCGATATGACCACCGCCGCCACCCGAACCTGAATTCACTAAACCTGAACCGTAATTTACGCCAGAAGTATTTGCTCCTATACCGCCACCACCACTGCCGCCAGCACCAGCAGGTTTGAAGTATGACCCACCACCGCCACCACCAGCAAAGTAATAACTTGAAGATACAAGTTGTCCAAGTTTTGTGGCTGCACCTATTGCATTAATAAGTGAAGATGTGACTCCAACACCTCCAGCACCATTAGTGCTTGATGTTGCGGCAGAACCTACTGCGCCAGCACCGCCACCACCACCAGCGGCATCATAAGTTACGCCATCAGATGAACCAAGACCACCAGCGAAACCTTCTACTGGTGTATAGCCACCTGCGTTTCCTGCTCCTACCGCCGCAGAACTTCCACTAGTTGCACCAGCGCCACCACCTGAACCACCTGCTACACCTGCTTTGTTTGTAGCAGAACAAATACCACCGCCACCGCCGCCAGTTCTTGTAATTGTGGTAAAGGCTGAACCTGACATAGATGTATCACCACCTGACGTTCCTCTTGTTCCACCTCCAGGACTACCGACTCCACCTGCTCCAATAGTTATTGTGTAATCAGTTGCAGTTAGAGATTGAGAAGATAATTCTCTAAAACCACCAGCACCTCCACCTCCTGCACCATTTCCGCCAGCAGACCCGCCAGCACCACCAGCAATAACTAAATAATCAGCAGTTAGTGATTGTGCTGGTTTAAATATTCCACTAGTAGTGAATGCATGGTATGCATAAGTACCATCAGAAACTACAATGTCTCCACCAGCAGCCTTAGTAGGAATAAATTTAGTTTCGGCTGCTGTAATTCCGTAAAGAGTGAATGTAGAACCAACAGTATAGTTACCCGATACTTTAGTAAGAGTTACTGAAGTAATTGGCTCTGTTGATGAACCAGTTGAACCTCTAAAAGTTCCAGCATGTACCGCTACATCATCTGGTCGCGCAGCATCTTTACATAGTGCAATCTTATAAGTTGTTGAATTTGAATAGTTAAGTATTTGATAAATTCCAGTAACAGTAGTTCCAGCAGTATTGTAAGTTAAGTTAATAATACCTGCGGTACTTGCTGTTCTATCTGAAGAAGTAGCACTGCCATCACCAATTAATCGAGTTCTAGAATAAGAAGTGCCAGTTACTCCGTTAAAAGTAAGAGTTGTATAAGAAGAAGCGGAGCCGTCAAAGTTTGCAACTACAACTAAATCAGTAAAAGTAGTAGGAATATTAGAAAAAGTTACTGAAGATGTAGCAGAAGACAAAGTTGTAGCATAAATAGGAGTATAAGTACTAAACTCTCCTTGAGGACCACCACTTGGTGTAGTTGTAATAGCCATTATGCGCTCTTAATTCCGTAGAGGGCAAAGGACGAGTATTGAGTAAGGTTTCCTGAGTCACCTTTTAATGTTAAAGTTGTAATTGCAGCAGTGCTCATCCATAACCCAGAACGAAGACGTATTGTGCCGTTTGTGTTATCGTCTAAACCGTGAAGAGAGCGAACAGTTTTATTTTTATTAGTACTAGCATAATCAAGAATGTCTATAACAAATGGCGCAAAAGATGTAGTTACACTTGTTGCTCCAGTAACAGCAACAGCCATTCCAAGGCTATTTTGACCAACATCAGAAGCAGCACCACCAGCACTTCCATTGCCGTACAAGATGTGAGAGTAGTAATTTGCCCCTGTTACATCGGCGTTACAATACATCCATAGGGTATCAACCCAAGTTGATGTTCTAGCATCTCTAGCAATACCTCTTATTTGCAAGTGTGTGTATCCACTTGGAATGCTGTCAAAAACAACGGAAGACTGAGAACTAGTTAATGTAATTGTTGCCAAAGCAAACATGCCACTTTGGAAAGTAGTTTGGTCCCAAAGTTTATTAGATTTAGGGGTGGTTAAACCAGCACCACTTAATCTTTTAATTGACATTGGAACCCTTTTCTAGAAAAAAGAAAATTAAATTACGAGTGTTGCGGCTTCTGCTTCTGTAAGTGGTGTTCCTGCTACCAACTTAGCCTTAGCAGATGCTTTAAGCGCTGCAAGTGCTGCTGCTGCTTCTTCACGTGCTTCACGTGCTGCTGCAGCCGCTGCTGCATCTTGGTCACGCTGTGCGATTTCTCCTGCTGTAAGCGCCACAATCTTCTGTTCGCCTGTGCTGCAGTCTACGATAATTTTTGTATTTGACATTATTCAGTTACTTCCTTCCATGATGTGGTTGCTTCGTCCCATGTGTAGAACTTTCCTTCTACAACAGGCATAGGTGTTGGTGCCTCCCAGAGGCATGATGTTGCGTTTAATGTCCATGAAGCAAATGGCTTTGGTGGAATAAACGCATCTTTAGCGGCGTCGAATTTAAATCCAATGCCAGCAAAGTTCTTTCTAAATGGAGTACCACCGTTAGTGTGTACACCACCGATTGTGTTATATGAGGTCTTCTTCCAAGTTCCGCCAAGACCAAGGTCTTCGGCTAAGAACTTCTGACCATCTTCCTTATCGTCAGCGACGACAAGTACACGTGTGACAATGTTGTCACTATCAATTTCGGCCCAGTGTGCTATTTTAACCAACTCCTAACATTCTCTTTGAGTGTTTCCACTCGGTTATGGTTCTTGCGTGTTTAGAACTGTTACAAGAAGAACACAGTGTACCAATATTACCAACAGAGTGTCTTCCACCCTTGCTTAACGGGATTAAATGGTCCAGAGTCTGGTTTTCCATAGAACCGCAGTTATAGCAAGAGTCTTTATAAACCCGTTGTAATTCTTTGGTAAGGATAACAAACTGGTCTTCTTTTAGTGCCCTATTCCTAACACTTTGTCTGGCGTTTTTTGCAGGGCGCCATTTGTCTTTGTTCTTTGCTCTTGAGTCACGCTCTATCTCTAGACGTCTTTCATAATTCTCTGACCTATATGTTGCGTTTTTGGCGCAGATTTCTTGGGCATGAGCATAGTAACGTTCTTTTTTTCTAGCATTAATTTCATCTCTATGGCGCTCACGGTATGCTGCTTGATAACGTCTATTGCGCTCAACAAGAGCCTGCTCCATTGTTAACCCTTATACCTAATGATAACTATTCCAGAACCACCTGCGCCTGATGCACCATTGTAAGGGGCGTTGCTGCCACCAACGCAGCCTCCACCACCACCACCTGTGTTAGCAAGCCCCGCAGTTGCTGATGCGTTTAACACTTGCCAACCAGAGCCAACTCCGCCGCCGCCATAACCTCCAGGGACTACTGCTGGGTTTGCAGCACAACCGCCGCCGCCGCCTGCAAAGTAATAAGTTCCAGATACATTTTGTCCTTGACCTGTTGCTACACCCCAAGAAGAATATGCGGTACTACCAACACCACCAGGTCCACCATTTGCTGCTGCGTTTCCAGTAGACCCTACGGCGCCTGCGCCACCGCCACCGCCACCGCCACCTGCACTTTCAGCAGCGCCACCAGCGTTACCTTGACCAGAAGTTGCAGTACCACCAGCACCGCTGTTTCTAATACCGCCACCACCAGAACCTCCAGAAGCACCAGCAGCGTTTTGTGCAGCGCCTCCCGTACCACCGCCTACAGCAGCGGTTAAACTTCCAACTTGTGAGTTAACACCGTTTGTCCCAGCCCCACTTGAGCCAGCAGCAACACCTGTTCCGCCTGCACCAACAGTAACTGTTTGAGTAAGATTTGGAGAAAAATACTGATTACTAAGTCCGAGTAAACCTCCAGCACCACCACCACCGCCATACCAACCACTAGGGGCACTTCCAGCGCCGCCTCCAGCAACTGCAAGAACATCTGCAGTTAACCCAACAGTAGGAACAAATGCCCCAGTAGATGGGAACACATGGTAAACATAAGTACCATCAAATACGATGTTTCCACCAGTTGCTTTTATTGAGTTACCTGCTGTTTTCTGTGCGTTTTTAATGCCGTATAGAGTAAACGAAGAGTACTGAACAAACACGTATGGAGAATCATCAATCAACACTGTTAAAGAAGTAATGGGAGCAGAGTTGGCCCATAGACCTGCATAAGTACCCAAGTAGTTCATTACACCGTTATTTTCCCCTGCCCACTCACCGCTTACATTTTTGTAAGTATTACCAGAGTAATTGGGCACGTAAATTTCAGCGTTTGTAAACATTCCTGCTGTTTGTGTAGCCTGGCTTACTCCACCACATCTAACGTATGAACTACCACCAACAGAATCCGAACCACCAGAAGCACTTCCACTGTATGCGTACAAGTATTTGTCTGAGTAAATTAAAGACGTATCACCGTTAAACCGTACCCCAAGGATTGCGTAGTCTCCAGCACTTCTATCTGAGCGGCAAGAAACTCTTACTACTAAATCGGTGTATCCTTGAGGAATATTTGAAAACGTTACTGAAGTAACACCAGTTACTCCAACAGTAGTTGTAGCAAGTTTTGTCATTGTCTCTAGACTCATACTGCATACCTCACAATCACAATACCTGAACCACCATTACCGCCTGTACCGCTATTAGTAAATGTTCCACTTTCTTTTGAACCGCCGCCGCCAGAGCCAGTATTTGCTACACCTGATGTTGCAACCACATTACTTCCACCAGCAAATGCGCCTCTACCGCCGCCACCAGCACCGCCGTTTGAGGTACTAGAGTCACTCGTAACATTGGATGGGTTAGCAAATTGTCCAGCACCACCTCCACCTCCGCCAGCAAAGTATCCGCTGACTCCAGTATTTGTAGCAGAAGCCCAAGCAGAAAGAGTATTTTTGCCAGCACCGCCTACTGATTCAGCCGTTGCTCCATTTGCTCCACTACCGTTACCGCCGACTGCTCCAGCACCACCGCCAGCGCCAGTACGGTAATTATTTGTTCCTTGACCCGCGCCACCAGCATAACCTTGAACTGGTGAAGCGGTAGCCGAGCCACCTGAGCCTGGGCTAGATGATGATGAACCACCACCACCCGAACCGCCAGTCAAGCCATTCATTGTTGCACCGTAAGCACCTGCTCCACCGCCAGTTGCGGTTATACTAGAAAAAGTTGAATTGCTTCCACTAGCACGATACCCGCCACCCGCTCCAACTGTTACTGCATATCCTTGTGCTGTTAGAGATAGAACTGAACCTGCGGATGCTCCGCCTCCTGAACTACCTACTGATGAAAGGTATCCACCCGCACCGCCGCCGCCGCCGCCTTGCAGTGAAGTTGTGTCACTTCCACCAGCACCTCCACCAGCAATTACAAGATAATCAACAGACAAAGATTTAAGTGGAGTAAATGTACCCGTAGTAGTAAATGCGTGATACCAGTAAGTACCGTCAGTAGCAACTATGTCACCACCAAGTGCTTGTGGAGCACCTGATTTAATGCCGTATAGGGAGAATGTAGAACCTGCTGCAAATGTGTATGTGCTTTCAGGATAAAGTTTTAAAGATGTAATAGCGTTAGTACTTCTCCATTGAGAGGCTCTAAATGCAACAAGACTTGATGCAAGGCCTGTTTTAACTAAACAAGTCTTCCAAGTTGTTGCGTTTGAGTATCCGTTTATATCAATTCTTGTGTTTGAAAATTCGTTAAGATTTGGCGGCATACTTGCAGCGTAGATGTAGGTAGCACTTGAACTTCTGTTTGCTGTAGGAGTGCTTCCTGTAGAGTAAAGTTGTGACATAGAGTAATTAGTTGCAGTATCGCCATTAATTTGCATGAAAACGTCAATGTTTCCAGTTGTTGATGTAGAACCTTCTTTTATGTTCATTACAATGTATAAATCTGTGTAACTTTGGTCAATTCCAGAAAACGTTACACTTGTGTTTGTAGAGTTAGTTAAAGTAACTGATTGAATTGGTTTGTAAGTTGCCATTTATTTAACCCCATAAAGTGATACTTGTGAATATGCTGCAAAAGGTTCAGTGATAGTAATTGAAGTAATTGCTTGATAAACCCCTCCAGTATTAGCATACCAACTGCCACTGTCTAATCCCACAAGGCTTAAACTTCCGTTTGCATCGTATCCACCAAGCGACTTTATAACTTTAGCCTTAGTAGTAGATGTGTAATCATGAATATCCATAACTATTGGACCAAAGTTACCGCTAGTAGTGTTTGTACCAGGAATTCTATCAATGGCAGAGTTTGAAGAGTTTGCATCGTAACCAGCGGCTGAACCGTTGTTGTAATGACGTAAATTGTGGTCTGTGTAACTAGAACTGCTTCCATTAAACGTAAAGGCTAATTGGTCTGGTCCTGTACCAGTTGTTCTTGCAAGAACTCTAATGTGAAGATGAGTATAAGTTTGTGGAATGTTTGAAAAAGTTATGCTTGAAGCAGAAGCACCAAGAAGTACAGTTCCTAAACTATCAAAAGCAGAGGTAGCAGTAGTGCCATCCCAAACGGTATTACCTTTTGGAAAGGCATTAATAAGACTCTGTTGAGAGAGACGACTAACTGCCATGAGTTAGCCTCCTTAAGAAATTTCAGAACCGAATGCTGCAAATGAAAGGGTAGATGCTGAAGCATACACTGTAATAACGTCAGTAGTAGCCAGTGTAATACCCAAAGTCAATGCGATTGTGTCATTTGCTGCAATTGGTGTGTCATAAGCAATGTAGTGACGTGTGTCAATAGCAGTTCCTGAAGGACGGATTGCAATGCGGAATGTTGCCGCAGTTGAAGCCTGGTTACATACTGTGATTGTTGAAACTACAGTAGATGTAGAAGCAGGTACTGTGTAAAGACCAGTGTTGGTAGTAGCCGTCAATGTTGATGCGCCGTTGCCAGTTGCACCAGCGGCTCCTGTCATTGCTAAAACTTTATATGCTGTTGCCATTAAAACTCCTTCGAAGGGGATGGTAAAAGTATGCCCTATAACTGCTCTGATATAGGGTTAAAACTTATTGGATATAAACCCGTTCTGAGACCCATAATTGATATCCCATAAAGGAAACAAGTTCAATTCCAAAGGCGCTTTTTCCTACTACTTCCAAATACTTGTTGTGGTAAGGATACTTGCAAAGGAATAGTTTGTTATGCCCAATTGCAAATGGAACCAAGGTAGGGAAGGTGCGTAGGTACTCGACCAGCCCATCCATAACCCCCAGCCAGTGCGGGTGGGTAATGTCATCGAGTATGACGATACCTGTATCACTGACATACTTTTCAGCCAACTTTAAGTCGTTGAGTGTGTGGGTCTTTGTGTGACCGCCATCTATTGAGAAGTATCTGATAGAGCCAGCAGGTATTTTCTCATCTAGATGTGCTTTAACTTTTCCAGAAGTAGAGTCTCCTTTAACAATGAGCACTTTATCTCCGCCAAAATTATCGTACTTTTTTAAGTTATCAATAAAGACATCTGTAGAGCCTTGACCACCGTTACTGTCACTGTTGAGATGTTGTTCTTCAAAGATATCTATAGCGTAAGAGTTCTCTAAGGTATCAATCATATTTCTAAGAAGAAGGAAGAAGCGTCCCATATAAACGCCAATTTCTGCAACGCCACCTTCTTTGTTCCAATCCACATTAAGAACTTTCATAAACTCTGGCAGAGTTTGTACTACCCATCCAGCAACTTTGGTAAAGCCATCATTAAGATACTTATCATAATGAGACTCAACTACCTCTTGTCCTACGCCCATAAAATCTAAATTACTTTTTACTGTGGTGGCATACTCTGAGGGCAAAGCCATCTTAGATAGTTTAGTGAATAACTCTTGACTTTCATCTTGGCGTCCCACCCACCAAGCACATACAGCCTTTTCAAATGTTAAACAAAAATCTCCTGGGTAATCCACACCAATAGGAAGTGGTGCGTGATTGCCCGATAACTTATACAGGCCAGTCTCTGCATACGTATAAGCCTCTTGCCAATTCTTATTACGCTCACCATAGCGAGCAAGTAAGAACCACGCCTCTGGTCGTCCTGGTTGATATGCCGCAGCCTTTAAAAATAAGTTTTGCACTGTGGCTTGTCTATTCTTTTGGATTTCAAAACAGTTTGCAGAGATTAATAACGAGGCATACACATACTCAGGGTGGGTGTAATAGCCATATTCGGCAGTTCTTAAATAAAAAGATATAGCCGATGCAGTCTGCCCAATAGATTTGTATTCTGTAGCAATATTAAAGCAGAGCACTGGATTAAAGGGGTCATTGCTTAACTCGGTAACTAACTCGTCTATGACTTTAAACATTAATTGCCTCTGCAATCATGCTATCTACTAGCGCTCCTGGAACCTGCAATACAAATGCAGCGTTATCAACGTAGCCAAAGGTTATCAGTAGGTCATCACCTAGTTGAGCAGCACCTGCGGCAAACTCTATC
>Ga0209296_1003859_pt1 | contig 10081 bp, 9 predicted proteins | sample S_130206_EF_Meta_FD_187319 | JGI IMG/M metagenome (GOLD analysis project Ga0209296, IMG submission 187319) | Freshwater microbial communities from Lake Simoncouche, Canada to study carbon cycling - S_130206_EF_MetaG (SPAdes) (version 2) | ecosystem: Environmental > Aquatic > Freshwater > Lake ...
TCATGGGGTGTGCTGTGTCCGTCCAGTGAGATGTGAATGCGGGCGACAGGAATTGAACCTGCACGGGTTGCCCCACTGGAACCTAAATCCAGCGCGTCTGCCAATTCCGCCACGCCCGCAGCGTGAACCGCCAAGTGTAGAGGGGTTGCGGGTCGAACGGCGCCGTCAGTTTCCCACCCGGGCCAACTCCCCCGCCCACGCTGCCACCAATGGCGCCAGGAGCGATTGACCGCTCGCCGCATTCCAACGGGTAAACACCCATGCCCCGCCGATCTGGGTGGGCTCAATGGAGTCCGCCACCCATGCCGCGGCAATCTCTGGATCGCCGGAGATCCAATCCGCCGAATCAGTCAATCGCCACGGACCTTCATGAGCGACAGGCATGGCGGGGTCGAGGATCTCTGCATCAGCGGATTCGATGGATTCCTCAGCGTTTGGATGGAGCAAGACATAGTGCGAGGCCACGGTGTCGTCGTACGTGCCCACTTTGAGCATGACTAAGAAATCGGTTCGGGCACTCGGCGGCAAACTGCGGTACGCACGGACGAGCGGCGATGTGTTGGCATACATGCGCGGCCAGGGCGAAACCGCCGGCAGGTATTCCTCCTTCAGCCCCAACTGCACGGCGCCCGAAGACACTTCGGAGACCAAGTCAGCGTTGAGTGTGGTCATGGAGAGGCCCGAGCGCGTGTAGTACAGCGCTGCCTGCGCGGCGCGGTTCAGCGTGCGCGGCGTCCAGGCAGGCTGCGCCGACGGTGCCAACATCCGCAGAATCATGGCCATGCACGTCAATTGACATCCTTCGTTGCCAATCGAGTTCCCATCCCGGAACTTTCGTAGCAAGTCGTTGGCGCCCGCCTTGGACATGCCATTGAGTTGCGTGGCGGCACGAATCACCAACTTCCGGTCCCACATCAAGTCCCGCGCCCACACTGGGTCGTCTTGGCGGTACGGCATCCCCAGAGCCTGAAGATCAATGAGCGCTCCAGGAACCGCGTTCGGGGCGAGGGGCGCCGATGTTTCAGCCGCTGCTTGGCGCAGCGAACCGCCGAAAAGTGCCCCCATTCCTAACGAAGCGCCCACCCCGGCGGCCTGACTGATGAAACCGCGTCGGGTCACTGAAGACGGTACCGAACCCAAATCAGGGACTCGATCCGGACGTGGATTGGGTTGAATCGGCAGCATGCATTACCTCTATGCCCGATGAAGCCGGGCAGGTTCTCTGAAATATGACTTCTGTGTCATATCAGTCCAACAAACCCCCGCCGAAGCCCGATAGCGAATCCTGATTGCCCGCCCGCCCCTAGACTCCGCCTCATGAGCCCGAGCCAGTTCGCCGCCACGAACATCCTGCCGCTTTTGGCGCGCATCGTCCTGTGCCTGGCGTTCCTGCCGCAGGGTTGGAACAACCTGATGCGTGACGTGGAATACACCGCTCATGACGCGCAGCGATTGCGTGAACTTGGCGTCCGCGGCATCACCGACCCCGATCCCAAGAAGTCTGATGTGGCGCTCGGTGCCGTGCGCGGGTTCGAAGCGTTCGAATCACCCGAGTGGCAGAGCCCCGCCGCCCCACCGGCGCCACGACCTGGTGCCAATGGCATGGACGACTCAGCAAGCACCGCAACACCGCTCCCGGGCACCACGCCTGCGGAGGCGACTGCGCCTGCAAACAACGCCGCACAGACGACTCCAAACACTCCATCGAAACCCGCCGCGCCCGCACCGGTCATCACTGAACGCCCCAATGCACTCGCAAGCCCGCTTGCTCCACTCACCCAACGCGGCTTGTACACGTTGGCACTGTTAGTTGACCGCGCGCGCATTCCATTTCCAACCGAGATTGCGTGGGCGGTTGCCGGAATCCAACTGGTCGGCGGAGCGTGCGTCCTTCTTGGATTGTTCAGCCGCGTCTGGGGGCTTCTCATGTCCCTGATCTTGGCGGCACTGTTTGTGATGACCAGCCTGCCGATCATTAAGTCGCAGGGGGCATTCGCTCTCGGTGCAGAACAACAGAACTTGGTGCTTGCACAAATGGGTCTCTTTGTGCTGGCGCTCGGCGCATTCCTTGTTGGCCCCGGCGCCATGAGCCTCGACCGTGCCATCTTCCGTCGCTCCAAGCGCGGCGGTCCGAAGCGCAAGTCAACATCGGCATGAATCGCGACGCGGAGAAACTCGATGGCTCGGGTCAGGAAACCGCACACCGCGTGGATCGCCGCGTGGAAACCGGTACGAACACAAGTGTGGAAACCGATACGGAAACTGAGTTAGAAACCGGCGTTTCCACCCGCAGCCCGATGGTGGCGATCACCGCATCAACGCTTGTGCATGCAATGATTGCGTTTGCATTGGTGGCCATGGGAGTCACCGCCGCGCGCGCCATGCGTCGTGAAGCCCCACCGATATTGGTTGCGGAATGGACCCCGCCGCCACCCATCGGAATTGCTCCATCACCGCCTGAACTACCAATTCCCGGAGGCGCGATCGTCTACCAAGGTCCCGCGGCTCGCGGCGTACACGACAGCGCTTCCGGTGCACGCGCAGCCGCTGATCGCCTGGAGCGACTGGCTCCGCCCATCGCAGTCACCGCCAATGCTGCGGGCCGTTTCGGTGGCCAACTCGGCTTCGGCGGCGCACTTCCCGAACGATTCCGCGCAGCGAGCTTTGCGATGGACAAGCAGCGCGTTGCATTCCTCATTGATGGCGGCGGACGATTGCTTTCAGCACTGCCCGCGGCGCGCGCAGTGCTCGCGCAGCGCCTGGCGGCACTCATGCCCAATCAGCAGTTCACTGTTGCCATCGCCCGCGGAAACGGCGTGGAACTGGCACCCGGCACTCCAGCTGCAGCCACGCGCGCAAACACTGCCGCTGCACTGCGGTGGTTTACTGAGCGCAGCGCGCCGGGAGGCACGCCGGACCTTGGCGCAGCACTTGAACGCGTGTGGCGCTCGCTTGAGCCGGACGCCATCTGCGTCATCGCGCGCGGCGCGCCCACTCCGCTCCGCACGGCAGCACGCAGTGCCAACGCCACACTGCTTGCCACTGCCGATCGGCTCAATCCCACTACTACGGACGGCTCTCGAATTGCCACCTTTCTCTGCGTCGAACTGGTGGAGACATCCGCCGACGGCGCACTGCGCGCACTGGGCGAACGCCACGGCGGCAGCAACGGATATCTACTTCTCGACCGCGCCACGCTCGGACTTGCACCGATGCGTGCGCGCAACCAGCCTGCAGGAAACATCAGCAAATGACTAGTGACTCACTCCCAAGCATCGCTCCCCGCACCACTGACCACGGCACTGGAATGTCCACCCGCCTAGTGGCCAGTCTTGCCGCCGGATTCATTGCCGCGCCGGCATGTGCTGGACCCTCGTTCGCGACCGCCTTCTTTATCTCGCTTGATCAGTTGCCCGATGGCGGCGTGCGCGTCGATTGGATCGGTAGCTCGATGATTTGGATGTTGATTGCCATGAGCATGGCCAGTGTGGCACTCATCTGGATTGCATTCACCGCGAACCGTGTGAGTGACATGCTCCCTCCGTCCGCTGTTGAACATATGCGCGCCATGGTGAGTGGTGGCAAGTTTGCTGAGGCGCTTGAGTGGTCGCGCACCAAGGGTGGTGACTTTGGCCGTGTCATTCACGCAGCACTTCTGGCTGCGCCCGCTGGTCATGACGCGATGATGCAAGCGGCAGAATCGATGACGGATGAGTTAGTAGTGCGACGCTTACGGAAAATCGAAGTGCTCAATGTCTTTGGCCAAGTGGCGCCAATGATCGGACTCTTTGGAACGGTGTACGGAATGATTGTCGCCTTCTTCACCATTGCGCAAATGGGTGGAACCGCTGATCCGGTGGCGCTTGCCGGCGGAATCGGCACAGCACTCGTGACCACATTCTGGGGTCTACTCATTGCAATTCCAGCACTCAGCGTGTTCGCCGTGGTGCGCAATCGAATTGATGCTGCCGGTTCTGAAGGCGCGCGCGAAGTGGAGCAAATTCTCATGCGCTTCCGACCAGGCGGCGCGGGATCGCCCGTTGCAGCGTTGCGTGCTGAGGCCAAGGGTGCTGAGGCCGTGACGGGTACAAGCCACTCTAACGCCAACAACACCGGTGCCGAAGCCTGATGCGCGCCAGTCGTATCCATCGCAGAGGACCTGCATCGTTTGAGGCGAACATGACGCCGCTGATCGATATGGCGTTCCTGCTGATTGTGTTTTTCGTACTGGTGAGTCAGGTGACCAGTGCGGAGATGGTTGATCTTTCCTTGCCACATCCCACGTCCGGTGCAGCCAAGCAGCAAGATGGCTCGGAGCGCATTGTGGTGAACGTGATTCCAGCCACCGATGGCGGCGCTGCCGGTTACCGCCTTGGAAAGCGTGAATTCACCGCAGATACGGCTGGATTGCAGCAACTGGTGGCAGCCATAGCGCAAGCCATGAAGGGCCAGCCAAGCGTGGACGTCAATATTCGCGCCGACCGCGCGACGGCGTATTCATGGGTGCGTCCAGCCATGAATGCAGTGGCCGATGCGCTGACGGTCAGCGGCATTGATCGCGCGCGTGCACGGGTTCGATTAGTGGTACTTGGCGGAGTTGCAAGTGAATAACGCGGGCTCACAGTTCCAGCATGCAGATGCGCCACGCGATGCGGGTCATGCGCTTGATGCACTCAACGCGCTCGCAGCGGCATTGCCCGAAGCACGCATCGGCGGAAGACCCCGACGTGGATGGCGCGCGCCGCGTCGCCTGCGCGGCACATCACTCGGTGCCGCCATCAGTACCAACATGACGCCAATGATTGATGTGGTCTTTCAATTGTTAGTGTTCTTCATTGCCACCACCCACTACACAACCGACGAGCGCGTGATCGCCATGGATCTGTCGCGCCGCATTGCAGTGACAGCACCAGGTGGCACAAGCACCGAAGTAGCCGCGCCGCCGCTCAAACCGCTCGACCCGTTCGCGATGAATGACGAAGCGCTGCACCTATCGGTGGGCATTGATGGAATGATTGTCGCCGGCGCCCCACTGCGACGCACTTTCACCCCCGCCGAATTGCGCGCGACATTGGCATCCGAATTGCGTGGCAGTGCGCACCCAAACGGCATGTTTCAGCCTGGTTTTCCCGTGGTGATTGCACCTGCCGACAATGCTCCTTGGGAGATTGCCGTAGAAGTGCTTGACGCCGCCGTGGCTGCAGGTTTCCGAAACGTTGGGTTTGAGCCACGCGCCACCGTGGTGGGGAATGCGCCGTGATTGCCATCGTGATGACGGTGGCTGCACTGGTTGCACAGGCGCCCGCACCGGAAGGCATTGATGCCTTGGCCGCGGCAACCGAAGTCGCCCGCACCGAGGCGCGTCGCCCTTTCACAACGGCGGCGGCGGCTACGGCGGCCTGGACCCGCCTGGAACGCTTACGCGCACCACTCCTTGAGTCAGACGATCCGCGCTGCGCTGCATGGCTTGCTGATGCAGCGGAAGACGCCATCACGCTTGGTCTCGCCATTGATAGCTGCGGCGTAGCAACCATCGTTGGCATTCCAACACCCGAACAGCGCGAACGCTGCACCGCACTGCTGCGCGACGCACTGACATGGACGCGCGCCGCTGAGCGCTCGGCACGCGCAGCGATTTCCGCTGGCACGGCTACTCCAGAACTGGCAACTCGACTGGACTCGGTTGAACTTGCGCAACGAATTCCGTTGATCCGCGCCTGCGCCGCAGTCCTGGCTGGTTGGTCCGGGGCACTGCCAGAAGCGGATGCGCCCGCGATCATTGAGAGCGCTGCGACGCGCCTTGCCGCCATGCGCGGCGCGCTTTCTGGCAACGCGCGCACCCTCGCCGATGCGTGTTGCGGCCTTGGTTTAGCGCGTATCGGGCGGCACGCCGAAGCGGACGCCGTACTGGCGCCACTTGCTGCCAACCCAGCTGCAGAACCGGTGTTCCGCATTCTGGCCATCACTGCGCTTGCAGAGAACGCCGCAGCAAACGCCAGTGGCCGTCGCCGCGCGCTCGACGCGCTCCGCGCTCGATACAGCGCTTCACTTGACGACGACTCGCGCCTCCTTCTTGGTGACCTCGACTTTCGACTCGCTCGCGCCGCAGCCGCGGATGCCACCAGCACTGCAACGCCCGGTGCGCCCGGCCCGGCACCGGCGTGGCGTGGATGGCTCGACGCGGTTGCAACTACTCCACCCGCGCGCCGCACCGCCGTTCGCGCGGCAGCGCTGGCGCGGATCGCGCAACACGCCGGAAGTATGGACGACCCCGTGGTGCGTGTGGCGCGCGCACTGGCGGCAAGCAGCAGTAGCGAAGGTCGCGCCGCCGGAACGGTGCTGCTTCGCGCCGCGCTTGCTGACCCGGCTCTTGACGCAGGCGTGCGCACACTTGCCATGCTTGAACTTGGTCGCGCGGAACTGCTCCTGGGCCATCCGTCCGAGGGCGCAACGGCACTCCTGGAGTTTGCGCAGGCATATCCCTCGGAGCCGGTCTCACGTCATGCCATTGATGCAGCGGTTGCCGCGGCGCGCGGAACTGGCGATTCCGTGCTGTTTGCACGGGTTCTTGCTACTGCCGTCGCTCGATTCCCAGATCACCCAGATCATGCGGCGTGGCGCGTTGAGCAGTCCGCGCTGGTGCTATCCAGTGACACTGCCGTGGAGTCACGTGAATCGCCAGCGCGGCGCGCGGCCCTTGCACTCGACGGCCTTGATCGCGCCGATCGTTCCGGCGTGACTGACCCCGCATTGCGTGCTGACTTAGCCATTGCAGCCGCCGATGCACTGAATGACGAAGTGCGCGCTGATGCAGCCCTTGAAGCACTGGACCGCGCGCGGCCACTTCGAGGAAATGTGCTGCCCGAAGCGGTTCGACAACGCATGCTGGAAGAACGTATTCGCGCACTGGTGCTGGCTACACGTTCCATTGAAATGGACCGCACCGTGGCCGATGCAACTGCAGGTGATGCCAACGGCACTGCCGATGCCGCGGCGCGCGTCTTACGCAGAATGTCCGCTGCTGACCTTGGCAGTGTTGCCGCCGCGGCGGTTGACGAACAACAGGTGGCGCGCATCGCGCGACTTGCCGACGCCACGCTGCACTTGGCTACGCCGACACCTGAACGTGATGAAGTGCTCGCGCGCGCATTCATTGTCGCCCGCATGCATGACTCTGCACAAGCTGCCGCACGACGCGCCATCGCCGCGCGCGGAGAGCGTGCCGACCTCACGCTTGCCCTTGCTGAATCACTGTGGGGAATCGGCGGAGACGCTGCGCTCGCTGAGGCATTTACGCTCTATGAACAGGTGTCTCGGGCAGTGCCAGAACAGTCGCCCGCGTGGTGGTTATGCCAAACGCGTCGCCTGCAAATTCTTGACCGAGTGAATCGATCGACCGAGGCCATTGCTCCAAAGGTTGCTCGCCTCAAAGCCATCGATCCGGCGCTGGGCGGGCCTGCGTTTGCAGCAAGCATGCTTGAAGTTGCCGCGCGACATGAGTGAATGTTCACCACGGGCACGCCCCGCGCTGCGCCGGTGACAGGCACTTGCAAACTCAGTGGTCCAGCGCACGCAACTCATCGCGCAGGATGGCCGCCAACTCAAAGTTCTCTGCATCCACGGCGCGGCGCAATCGTTCTTCCAATTCGGAGCGCTGGCTCGCTGGCAAGCGTGGCACCAACGCATCGCGCATGCCACGCAGTAAGGTGACTTCGCTGGACTGTTCGAATCCACCCATCGGTCCATGGTCATCAAAGTGCGTACGCAATTCAGCAAGCGCTCGCTCCACCGCCAACAACGCTTGTCGCGCGTCACCGCCTGCAAGACCAATCGCCGCCTCGGCACGCGCTCGCATCATCACTACGAATGGCCGGAACTGTTCCAGCACCGTGCGATCGCCCTGGCTAGCGCCAAAGTCACGGCACAGGTCAAACATGCGAAGGTTTCGCCCGGTGTCTCGCACCACGGCTTCATATTCCTCAAGGGCAAAGAGTGCCACGTAGCGGTGATAGACCTGCACACCTTCGTTGCGTAAGGCATCACAATCCTTGGAGGTGAGGTGCATGTCCTCATCGGTCCCGGCGCTTCGACGGTATGCCTCCAACCGAGCGATGTGCCAGTCCAAAAGGGAGTCCGCGCCGTGGGGGCGGCGCCCGTCCGGGCGTCCGGTCAGGGCCAATTGCAGAATTCCCAGTTCTAACCGAACCTGAACAGCACGCTCTCCGGTGGCTGTTCTGATCATCCGAACCGTCGGGCGATTGCCGCCAATCGGCCACGATCGGAGGGTCTCCGTGAGGTCCACTTCCGGGCCAGCAGCGGTGTCATCTTCACGGCTTGCGTGAGAAGAATCAGCGTTTGCAGCCTCTGGAAGCGGTGATTTTCGGTCACCGGGACGGACGGGTTCCCCGCCCCCTGAGGAATGCGGCGAATCGTGATCGGGGTTGTTGGGATCGGGCTCGGGCATATGTGAAACTCCCACAAGAGTTTGACATTCATATTGACTTGTTCCAAAGACAACCCTTGCGATTGTCGATGGGGTGCGTACGATGCAACGCCCGGCATGAGCGTGTGGCTCATGATCTGGTTTGCTGATCGCGAGGGTGTATGGCGCGAACCAGTGTCCAAAACGAACTTCAGCTCTACCTCCGAGAAATCAAGGAGGAACGACTCCTTACTCCCGACGAGGAAAAGGTGTTGGGCTGGCGCATCATCAACGATGAGTGCCTGAACTCCAAGGATCGGATGATCAAGGCGAACCTTCGCCTGGTGATCTCCATCTCCAAGAACTACGCCCACCGCGGGCTGCCGCTCTCCGACCTCATCGAAGAAGGCAACATCGGCCTCATCAAGGCCGTCGAAGGGTTTGACCCCGCGCAAGGTGCCCGATTCAGTACCTACGCCAGTTGGTGGATCAAGCAGGCCATCAAGCGAACCCTGATCAACGCAGTACAGCCAATCCATATTCCCGCCTATATGGTGGAATTGATTGCGCGCTGGAAGCACACCAACCGAAAGCTTGAAGAGAGCCTCGGTCGGCAACCCACGTTGCAAGAGTTGGCCACGGCGATGGGCCTGCCCGTCAAGAAGCTTCTGATTGTGCGCCGCGCCGTCAAGGCGTACCACGCCCCCAGCCAGTCACCCACTGGCGAGGACGGCGAGGGAGCAGACCTTGCCGACATCTTTGAAGACACGCGCAACCGTGCTCCCGAGCACGACATTGAGCGCAAGGAAGACTTCTCCACCATCCTCAAGCTCCTTGATTCCATCGACGAACGAGATGCACGCGTGCTCCGCCTGCGCTTCGGTCTTGAAGGCAAGGAACCACTGACTCTCAAGCAAATTGGCGTCGAGGTTGGACTCACGCGCGAGCGCGTTCGGCAGATTGAAGTAGAGGCTCTCAAGAAGTTGCAACTGCAACTGACTGACGCCAAACCAAGCCGGTTCTTCCGCGAGAACATGCCAGTGGAGAGCACTGAGAAGCCTCGGCCGGGTCGCAAGCGCAAGCAAGCACCGGATTCGTGACAACGTGCTTGTGTGAGAATTGGCAGGCGCGATCATGACCATGATCAGCGCGGGACTATCACATGAAACGTCGACTCAGGACTGACGTTGCCGCTTGCCTTACGCGGTCTTTGTGCGAACCGGGTTGTAGAACGGCATCTTGACGACCTTTGCCGCAGTCTTCACCTTGCCAAGGTCAAGTTCAAACTCCGTACCGACCGCGCTCATCGCTGCGGGCACGTAGCCCATGGCAATGACCTTGTCGAGCGTCGGGCTGAGGCAGCCGCTGGTCACGTGCCCAACGTGCTTGCCACCGTGATAGAGCAGCATGCCCTGGCGCGCGGAGCGACGACCCTCCACCTCAAAGCCAACGAGGCTGTTCTGCACGCCATCAGCCTTGATCTTCAAGAGAGCCTCTTGGCCAATGAAACGACCTTCGCGCGTATCCACATCACCCTTGTCGAGCTTGACCGCAAACCCGAGACCAGCGCTCAGTGGGTCGATTTCTTCGCTAATTTCATGGCCATACAGGGGCATTGATGCCTCCGTGCGCAGCGAATCGCGCGCGCCCAGGCCAGCC
>Ga0209296_1003867_pt1 | contig 10075 bp, 12 predicted proteins | sample S_130206_EF_Meta_FD_187319 | JGI IMG/M metagenome (GOLD analysis project Ga0209296, IMG submission 187319) | Freshwater microbial communities from Lake Simoncouche, Canada to study carbon cycling - S_130206_EF_MetaG (SPAdes) (version 2) | ecosystem: Environmental > Aquatic > Freshwater > Lake ...
GAGATCTTGTCCGATTTTCAAATCACCGTTCCAGAACTGGGCACATTTAGTGCGACTACCCCGCCAATCGTGGTGCTCACTTCCAATCGCACGCGCGATGTGCACGACGCACTCAAGCGTCGATGTCTCTACCACTGGGTTGAACATCCAAATTTTGAGCGCGAAGTTGCCATCGTTCGGCTACGTGTTCCGCAAATTGCAGAGTCGCTCGCACGGCAAGTTGCTGCAGCAGTCGAAGCAATGCGCGGACTCAATTTGTACAAGCCACCTGGCGTTGCCGAAACTATCGATTGGGCAACCGCGCTTGGTCAACTTGGGATTCTCGAACTCGACGAGACAAGTGTTGCTGCAACGCTTGGCACAGTGCTCAAGTACCGCGAAGATCACGAACGTGTGCGCGAAACGGGCATTGCTGATCTTGTCAAACAAGCCTTCGACCGCGGCTTGTCTCATAACTAGAGAGCATCAGTAATGTCAACAGCGCTAAAGCAGCCTGCTGGCTCATCGGCAGACGAAATGGCAGTTTCGTTTGCGCGCGTATTGCGTGGCGCAGGTATCAGCGTTCCCATCGATTCGGTGATCACGTTTGTACAAGCGCTTGACGTTGTGTCAATGACTAAACGTGACGATGTGTATTGGGCTGGGCGGGCCACATTGGTGCATCGACCAGAAGATCAGCAGCTGTTCGACAGAGCATTTGCAGTTTTTTGGGAACGCCGCAATGCGACAGACGTCGACGAAGACGGTCCACCACAAAAAATCACGCTATTGCTCGACGACGAAGATGGTCCGGACAAAGCTGGTGATGCGGACAATAATGATGATGACAATCAAACAATGCAAATGCGCTTTACTGCGAACGAATCATTGCGCAGCAAAGATTTTGCTCAATACACTGACGAAGAATTGCACGAATCACAACGACTCATGCATCAACTTCGTCTTGCCGGTCCTCCCCGACAATCACTTCGCCTCACATATGCAAAACGCAGTGGTTCACGTCACGACTTGCGTCGCACTGTTCGCGCATCTCTCGCATTCGGTGGCGAGCCTGCGCAATTGCACTGGCGTAAACCAAGTGAGCGCCAACGCCGACTTGTTGTGCTTCTGGATATCTCTGGCAGCATGGAGCCATACGCGCGTGCTCTTCTTCGTTTTATGCACGCAGCCGTTGTCGGCAGGCAGCGCGTAGAGGCATTTACGTTTGGCACAAGACTTACTCGACTGACAAAAGAACTCAACAGCCGCGACCCGGACAAAGCACTTACTCGCGCTGCAGCACAAGTGCCCGACTGGAGCGGTGGCACGCGACTCGGTGAGAGCCTGCGCAAATTTAATGCAACATGGGGTGTGCGCGGAATGGCACGCGGAGCAATAGTCGTTGTACTCAGTGATGGTTGGGACAGAGGCGATCCAAGTGTTCTTGCCGAGCAGATGCAGCGTTTGCAACGAGTTGCATTCAGAGTCGTGTGGGTCAACCCCCTCAAAGTCACTCCTGGTTATGCGCCGCTTGCTCGGGGCATGGCTGCAGCGCTTCCGTATGTAGACGATTTTGTAGAGGGCCATTCCATACAGGCTCTCGAGCACCTCACTCGAGTGATTTCTCGCGATTGACTGATATCTATGCGTGAACTACTCAACGACATCGAGCGCTGGCAGCAGGCAGGCAAACAGATTGCAGTTGCTCGCGTCGTCGACATCGAAGGCTCTGGCCCACGCGATCCTGGTGCGGCGATGGCCGTCAATGAAGACGGCGAAGTTGTCGGTTCGGTGAGTGGCGGATGCGTCGAAGGCGCTGTGGTCGCAGAGGCACTCGAAATATTGCGTGGCGACAATCAACCTCGTCTTGTCAAGTTTGGCTACTCCGACGATGAAGCATTTGCAGTGGGTCTCACTTGCGGCGGCATCATTCATCTTTTCATCTCCCCTCTCACCTGGTAAATCATGACGCTCCAACCAAAGTCGCTTTACCCAATATTTGCCGAACGAGTTCGCTCCAATATTCCGGTTGCACTCGTCACTGTTATCGATGGTCCACACATTGGCGCAACGATGCTCGTCTCTCCGTCGACAGACGCAGTTGGAACGCTTGGCGACGCTGAACTCGACCGAGTAGTTGCGCGCGATGCGCTAGGCGAAGTTGAAGCCGGACGCACAGGTGTGCGTCACTATGGTCCGCAGGGTCAAACAACTCCAGAAGATTTAGTAGACACGCCAACAGTTCGTGTTTTTATTGAAGCGTTTTCGCCACCACCAACAATGTGGATCTTTGGCGCCGTCGATTTCACTGCAGCGCTAGCCAAGGTTGCAAAAGTGCTCGGCTATTACGTGGCTGTGTGCGATGCCCGCGAAGTTTTCGCCACTCGCCGTCGTTTCCCAATGGCCGACGAAGTTTTGGTTTCGTGGCCAGCGCCGTTATTTGCTCAGCGCGGCGCGGCGCTGACCTCTCGCGATGCTGTTTGCATTTTGACTCACGATCCAAAATTTGATGTTCCTGCAGTGCAGGGTGCTCTTGCCACCAACGTTGGCTACATCGGTGTAATGGGCAGCCGCAAAACACACGCCAAGCGGCTTGAACGACTTGCCGAAGTTGGTGTTTCAGGAGCCGATCAATTGGCTCGTCTGATGTCCCCAATTGGTCTCGACATCGGTGCAAGAACTCCAGAAGAAACAGCGATTTCAATTGTTGGAGAAATTATTGCGCGGCGCACGGGCCGTGGTGCGCCATCGCTGCGCGACAGCGACGGACCAATTCACAAATAAATTTACAAAAAATCAGATCAACGGATTTGCGTATTTCACCCAAGAAGTAATGCGTTCATTCATCTTTTGCAATTCAACACTTCTGCCCGAATATGGAGTTTGCAAAACTGCGCTTGGTACTCCCAAGTACATCGAAATGTGACCAGGACGCCAAATCAAGTCGCCAGGTTGCGCTTCTTCAACTTTCACAAGTGTGGCGCTCGCAAATTGTGCTGACGACCCACGTGAGAGTGCAACCCCTGCTTTTCCCCATGCAAATGCAACGAGTCCCGAACAATCAAACGCGACATTTTCAATTGCCGAATTCAACTTGTACGGCACACCGAGTTGAGTGAGACCGTTTACCAGCGCCCGTTGATGTGCTAAATCTGCTGCCAACCATGCTTGTTGCATTGCACGCACATCCACTCCCAAAAATATTGCCGCCTGTCTCGCAATGTCGGCAACAAGCGCAGAGAAAACATCGCTTCGGTCTGCCGCACTGAGTTCAGTGAGCGAATCGAAAATCGCAATCGCTTCTTTTGCAGATTGCGCGATCACTCGCTCTTGACTTTGTGGCATCGGCTTGGCAGATACTTGTTGAGGCATTCCAAGCATCACAAAAGCTGCTGCAACGAGCGTTAAACAGACATACCTGCGAATATGCGTATAGACATGTGTTGTGGTCATGGTTTTTGGGGGGGGTGACAGGGTGGCCCTGACTCGACCGGGGGGCGGTGGAGTTCACGGGGGCGATTACTCGCCATATGTCAACTAGGTAACAGTTTATGTCATCTAATTGTAATATTTGGGGATCCTTCAAAACCCAAGTAGACATTGGGTATGACAGGGTCTCTCACCGTTGCTGTAGTGCTCGCTGCAGGCAGTGGAACCCGATTCGTTGGATCGACCCACAAGCTGCTGAGCGTCGCTCAGGGGCGCCCTGTGTATCTCTGGGCGGTCGAATCAGCCATTGAGGCCAGCATCGGACCTGTGGTTGTAGTGACCGGCAAAACGCCGCTGCCGCTCGATTTTGCCCTCAGTGATGAGGCGCAGGCATCCATCACAAAATGGGGTCTGCCACATTCAATTAACAATTCCAATTGGTCGACCGGCATGGCAAGTTCGGTGCACTGCGCAATTGAGTTTGCCGCGTCACTCGGCGCACAGGCAGTGGTCATCGGTCTCGCCGATCAACCATGTGTTCCACCAAGTGCATGGCAACGTGTTGCAAGCAGCACTTCCCCACTTGCAGTAGCGACATACGACACCAAGCGCGGCAACCCTGTCAAATTGCATGCAGAGATGTGGTCGCACTTGCCACCAACAGGCGACGAAGGTGCGCGCAACTTATTGCGCTCTCGTCATCAACTTGTCAGTGAAGTATCCTGTTCAGGGTCCGCAATTGACATCGACACGATTGAAGACCTCGAACAGGCAAGCAAACTCATTGTCGAATCTCGGAGAGCTGTGTAATGGATCTAAATCACGAATTCATCGTCAATGTGCCAGTCAATGACGCATGGATAATTCTTACCGACCTCGAGCGCATCGCACCATGCTTGCCAGGTGCGCAACTCACCGAAGTTGAGGGTGATACGTACCGCGGTCAAGTCAAGGTCAAGGTCGGTCCGATCGTTGCTCAGTTCAAAGGTCAGGCAAGTTTTATAACACGCGATGATGCGGCTCACACTGCATCGCTCAAAGGAGAAGGTCGCGACACCACGGGTAAGGGCACGGCGTCTGCAATTATCACTGCTCAACTCACCTCGGTTACACCAACGTCTACAAAATGCACCGTGGTTACCAATCTCACCATCTCGGGCAAAGTCGCACAGTTTGGTCGTGGCGCACTTGCCGACGTGAGCGACAAATTGCTTGCACAGTTTTCCGAGAATCTCAACCAATTGATTACTAGTGCGCCAGCGGCAACTAGTGCGCCAGCGACTACTACTGCGCCAGCAGCAGAAGTTGCTGCTGCAATCCCAGAAATTCGCAAAATTGATAGCGCCGAAGTTGCACCGCTCGATCTACTCGGCACTGCAGGTGCACCAATCCTTAAGCGCGCAATTCCTGCTGTCGTTGCACTCATTGTGGTTGTGATCGCCGCAATCAAATTTTTATAGCCCATGACTCCCACCGATATCGCCCGGGTCGGCGAGCTTTTGGGTCGCATTCCCCAAGGACAATTTGAAATCGTTGTTCGCACTAAAAATGGCGACCCAGTTGTGTTGCGCAACGCGCCATTTCTCGATGATGGCACACCAATGCCAACGCGTTATTGGCTATTGGGCGAACATGAGACAGTAATTGTTGGACGACTTGAAGCAAGTGGTGGCGTCAATCAAGCCGAAGCAGACATCGGCCCAACAGCTCTTGAAGAAACACACAATCGTTACGCAGCCGAACGCGATGCCGCGATTGATCCAGCCCACACTGGCCCCCGACCCTTCGGTGGTGTTGGTGGCACGCGCATAGGAGTCAAGTGCTTGCATGCACATTTTGGCTGGTGGCTCGCAGTTGGTGATGACCCGGTGGGTCAATGGGTGGCCGACAAACTAGATGTCTCGCGAGACGATTATGTAGTCGTGAATAACCAGCGCACTCGCCCCGTATTCACTTCGCCCGTTGCAGCAATTGACATCGGTACCAACTCCACCAATTTGTTGATCGTCGATCCACAAGGCAACGAGATTGTTCGTGAAGTAAACGTGACTCGACTCGGCAAAGGTGTCGCTGCATCTGGATTGCTTAACGACAGCGCGATTGTCGCAACTGTCCAGCAACTTGCGGTTTATACATCACTCTTAAAACAGCACAATGTCGAAACTTTTCGCGTTACCGCAACCGAGGCATGCCGTCGAGCATCTAACGCCAACACATTTCTTGATCAAGCCCAAACCATTCTGGGCAAGCGTCCCGAAATCATCTCAGGTGTCGAAGAAGGACAACTCGCATTTCGCGGAGCCTTAAGCAAACTCGAGCCACACAATGGAACCACCATTGTTGTCGACATTGGTGGTGGCTCAACCGAAGTCATGATCGGCCAAGGCAACTCACTGCAACATACGTCGAGTTTTCCGTTTGGCGCGGTTGTGCTCACCGAAACCGAATTGCACCGCGACCCGCCTCGCCCAGAAGAACTCACCAATGCAATCGGCCTTGTTACCGACTTCATGGATGATCTGGTTCGCGAGCAACCTCAAGTGCTTGACGCAACCAGGGTTGTTGGTGTTGCAGGCACCATTGTCACCATCGCTGCTGTCGAGTTGGGCATTGCACGTTTCGACCCTGTTGCGCTGCATGGCATGACGCTCACACGAGAAGCCGCAGAAGATGTTTTTCGCACTCTCGCCACCGAGTCTTTGACCGACCGTAAATCAAACCCTGGTCTTCCGGCCGAACGCGCCGATGTCATCGTGGGTGGCTGTTGCGCACTTGTTGGCATTATGCGCCGACTTCGCCTGCCCTCTATCACGGTGTCTGTGCACAATTTGCTTGATGGCGTTGTGCAACACATACTGGATCCACAATGAGTTCGCCGTCTAGTCACCAGTTACACCCAGCCAGTGTCGTCACCTCAGCAGGCGCACCACTGCGTTTGTATGGCAAACGCCTTGTTGTGCGACCACTCGTAGCAACAGATTTTGAAGCCTGGAGCGAAGTTCGCCACCGTAACGGCGAATGGCTCAGCAAATGGGAGCCCATCAAGTCTGTGTATCTTCCAGACCCTTCAACCAATCGCGAAGCGTTCAACAATCGCTGCATCGCACGTGATCGAGAGCGCCAGTCTGGCGGCTCATATGCATTTGGTATTTTTATTGAAGGTTCATTCGCCGGCGAAGTCAATATCAACAACGTTGTGCGCAGCGCAATGCAGTGCGGCACGATTGGTTATTGGATCGATGAGGCTCGCGCCGGTAGTGCCTTCATGTCAGAAGCAGTGCTCGTGGTTTCAAAATATGCGTTTGAAGATCTCGGCTTGCATCGCATGGAGATCTGCATCATCCCGCGCAATCACAACAGTCGTCGTGTGATGGAAAAACTTGGCATTCGCGAAGAGGGTTTGGCCGAACGTTTTCTGGAAATCAACGGCGTGTGGGAAGACCACGTGCGTTACGGATTCACCATTGAAGAATGGCAACAACGCCGTGACCAGCTCAGCGCTGAGTGGCTGCAATAAAAAATAAAGATCTAGAAATATTTACGCGATGTCGCGCAGATGTTCTATCTCGAGCACTCTCTGCTTGCGCACAACCTTGCGTCGCTTCCAAGCTTTTGTCTTCCAATGCTTGATGACTTGTTTGCGTGAATGCTCAATGCCAATTTCCGCATCGTGATGATGCAGCGGTTTCCAAGCCGGACCAGGCTCGATGACATCATCGGGCTCTACTCCGTGGCTCACCAAGTTGGTCACCAGATGCAACTCTGAGTTCACTCGGTGACGCTCATTGTGGGCGTGTGCTCGAGTCTCAATTGTTGGTGGCAACACCACTTGTCGGTGTTTGTGACGCTTGCTCATTGCTTCCCCCGCCTTTCATATCTCTCGATACTGACGAATTCGACACTGCTAGCTCCCCTTGGTTTTACCGTACACCTACGACCGGCACCCGCGCGACTTTGGCGCTATTAGCTACTTGTACTTACTTTTTGGTGATTTTTGCTTGCAGCGCTGCCAAACGCTCGGCAAACCAAGGTTGGCGGGTGCTCCACAATTGCGGAGTAAGTTCACGCGCCACGGCGTCTGGGTGAGTTTGCACATCGGCCATTGCCGCAAGAGTTTTTTTGGTTTCAATCACAAGTTCGCGTGGTGCACTTGCGGCACGGGCCGCCATCTCGTGCGCGACGGCAAGCAAGTCTGCATCCTCAACGCAGCGATACGCGAGACCAATACGTTGCGCTTCGGTGCCGTCCAGCACTTCACCAAACAACACCGCTGCCGCAGCCACTTGTGGTCCAACAATGCGACGCAACATCCATGTGTGTCCGCCGCCGGGGTGAATGCCGAGTTGCAAAAATCTCGTATCAAACTTGGCTCGTTTTGCAGCAATGCGCACATCGCAACCAAGTGCCAAATTCATTCCTGCCCCTACCGCGGCACCATTGACCGCCGCGATCGTTGGCAATGGGCTGCGCGCTATGCGCAAGAAACCTTCATAGATCACGCCGAGAGATTCACCATCGGCTTCTGCCAGATTGCCAAGATTGGCACCAGCACAAAATGCGGGGGCGGTACCTGTCACCACGAGTGCGCCAACTGCACTGTCGCTCTCGATGCGGTCCATTGCCGCAACGATCTCGGCAACCATCGGCGCAGTCATCGTGTTGCGCTCGTCAGGGTTGTTGAGCGTGAGTGTTGCTACACCATCCGCAATTTCAAGTAAGACCAATGCCATGGCTCAAGGTTAGCGACTACTCTAAATACGCATGCTTGACCATGTCTTCACCGATGCAATCAGTGCTCTTCGCGACGCTTTTGGCAATGCATTTCTTGAGCGTCAAGCGTTTGAAGAACATCTGCAGTCCGACATCTTGCTCGGTGACTTGGTGTGGGAAACAAGTTATGGCTTGCCCGGTGAAGGCCAACCGCCGCGGGTAGTTGCGCACATTACTTTCAACTGGCCTAGTCGCAGCCAAGCCGCTTATCGCAGTTGGTATGTGGAAGAAGTGCTCGACCACAATCCATCCATCGAGATTGAGGTTGTGTTTCGCATTCAGCGACTCGCACAGCAACCAGACCCATCAGTCGTCGACGATGTGGCAGTCATGTACAGCCCAGTCGTTGGCAATGGCAAACTCGAGCGCGACAACATCACAATTGAAATCGGTCACCCAACTTCTAGCGACAACACCGACTTTGCGCTCGAAATTACTTATGAAGGCGAATACGAATTGGCAGAAGAAACCCTGCAAGATGGCACGAGCGCTGTGCTCGACGAACACTTTGGTGCACTTGGGCATTGGGTAGCTTCAACGCTGATCAATCTTGGCGACCTCAAATTGGAATTTGTGCCAGCCGACGAAGAGGCGTAGTTATTTAGCGGTTGCGCTCGGCAACTGCGTGTACTTCAATGCCACCACGTGGTCGCTGAGTGAGTTCAACTTTGACCCACATTGGTTTAACTGTCACCATCACTTCGTTAGCAATCTCGGCAGCAAGTGCCTCGGCAAACACGGCCATGTCGCGAAAGCGCCACAGGTACAACTTGAGTGACTTCGACTCGATACACAGTTGATCGGGTTTAAATTCGATTGTTACGTGCGACAAGTCGGGTTGCGAAGTGACCGGGCAAATTGACGTCACTTCATCAGTCGTAAATCGCACCAACGTCACGTGGGCTGGTGCCGGAAACACTTCGACGTGGTCGATGGCATGACGAATTGTCGAGCCAAGAACAGTGAGGTTGTCGTGCGAATCAGTTGCCATACGTATCAGCGTAGGTGGTTTGGAATCAGACTGCTCAGCTGCACCAACGGACGTGGACCAACATGCGTAATTACTTCTGATGCCGAAAGCGAACCGAGTCTTCCGCAGTCTTCAATCTTCATGCCTCGCGTAAAGCCATACAAAAAGCCAGCCGCGTACATGTCGCCAGCACCAGTTGCATCGACCACCTGATCTACAGGTTCTGGCTCAATGTGCACAACATCATCGCCGTTGATCACAACCGAGCCTCGCTTGTCGCGAGTAACGGCGCCAAATTCGCAATCATGGCGCAACTTCCCGAGCGCTTCTTCATACGAATTTGTTTGGTAGAGCGACTGCAACTCAAATTCGTTACAAAACAAGATATCGATGTCGTTCTTAATGAGCGCCATAAAGTCACTGCGGTGGCGGTCAACACAAAACGAATCCGAAAGAGTGAGGGAAACTTTGCGGCCAGCCTCATGCGCATATTTTGATGCTGTGCGAAATGCTTCTTTTGCTAGATCACGGTCAAACAGGTAACCCTCAAGAAACAACACGGCGCCAGATGCAACTGCTTCGCGCGAAATATCTGCAGGATCAAGCAAACTTGCTGCACCCAAGAAAGTGCTCATCGAACGCTGCCCGTCAGGGGTGACTGCAATGATGCATCGACCGGTCGGTTCGGTTGTCGACGTCGCTCCAGGGTGAAACCCTACACCGACTGTCTTCATGTCGTTGCCGAATACGTGGCCCAAATCGTCTGCGGCAATCTTGCCAATGAATCCGGCTCGCCCACCAAGACTTGCGAGACCGTACGCAGTGTTGGCTGCCGAACCACCACTCGTTTGTGTTGGCTTGGTGATACGCGAATACAGATGCGCCGAGCGCTCGGCATCCACCAACGTCATCGAGCCCTTCACGACT
>Ga0209296_1003873_pt1 | contig 10068 bp, 20 predicted proteins | sample S_130206_EF_Meta_FD_187319 | JGI IMG/M metagenome (GOLD analysis project Ga0209296, IMG submission 187319) | Freshwater microbial communities from Lake Simoncouche, Canada to study carbon cycling - S_130206_EF_MetaG (SPAdes) (version 2) | ecosystem: Environmental > Aquatic > Freshwater > Lake ...
TCAAGCAGGTCAGTTCGATCCCTTTTCCTATGCTTTGCAAGGTCTTGGTCAGAATCGTCAATTTGCTCAAGGGTTGACAGATTACTACTATGGTGGCCCAGGACAATATGAGCAACGGGCTGGTGTCCCATTCGCACAACCTAATGTTTACGGTTAAGGAATAATCATGGCAACAGATATTGTTCAGGGATTGTTTGGCATGACCCCAGAGTCATACCAGCAACAAAGAGATGATGCGGCACTTGAGAGGGCGGCTGCGTTTGGACGCATGGACCCAATGCAAGCGGCTCGTACATCGATCTACTATGGTGCTAACCAGCTTGGTGGTGCTATAGGTGGGATGCTTGGCGCTGAAGACCCACAACTAGTCAGGATCAGACAGCAACAGCAAGTGCTTTCAGGATTGGACGTAAATGATCCTCAAGCAATTGCTCAAGCAGTGAAAAGAGCAAGCGATATGGGCAACCCCCAATTGGCTTTGCAGTTGACTGCTTTGGGTGATCAGGCTTTGCAACGTCAAGATTTATCGCTAGAGCGTCAAGACAAGTTGCGTCAGCGTGCGGCTGCAGCGGCTTCTTTGGCTAGAACTCAAGGAGCTAGAGATTTGATTTCATCAAACTTGATGATGGCCCCAGAAACCATTTCAGGCCAATCTGCTGCTACTGTTCCTGAAGTTGATGAGTTTGGATACCCACTTCGGTCTGCTGTGATGGGTTATAAGCCAGCAGAGTTCAGACTCGACTATGAGCGCGTTGCACCTGCTTTGTTGGCATACTCAGAGGGTCGTGCAGAACTTGAGGCACTAGCCAAAACTCAGAAAGCGGCGGCTGACCTACAAAAAGCCAATCAGGAAGCACTTAAAACTGGTGCGGAGGCAAGGATTAAGGGTGCTGAAGCTGATGTGGCCCCAACAGTTGCACAAGCTGAAGCCGCCAAGAAGGTTGCGGAAGCAACATCCGCACAGGCAAATGCAAAATTTGCCTTTGATCTTGCACAACTTCAAGTTACGCAAAAAACATGGGATGTCCAAAACATCAAGAGTCAGATTGGAGAAAGATCAACCAAACTTGGCCTTGACACTGTACTAACTAACGCCAGAGTCACTGAGATTTATGCCAACATCAACAAGAATCTCAATGATGTTCCAGCAGATGTTCGCAAGTCAATCAATGAGGCGGCGGTGGCTGCTGGCACAAACAAACAGGCGGCAATCCAGTTCAATGACCTTGCCAATCGGATTCAAACCTCTGGTGGCAGTTATGGTGCTGTTGGAACTTTGGATGAGTTCTTGAAGAAGGCTGGTGGTTTTCAAGATGGAACTACTGGACTGCGCCAGGAATACACCAGATTGATCAACCAAGCCGCAATCAAGTCATTGCCTCCTGGCCCCGCCACTGACAAAGACATTCAAATGGCATTGTCAGGGTTTCCACCAGCAAATGCAGACCCCATGTTTGTATCTCAATTCTTGCGTGGTATGGCTAAGTTGCAAGACATTGATGCCGCTGTCAATAAGTCTAAGACTGATTGGTTGGCGCAAAACAATGGTGTCTTGGGTCGTGCCAAGAATACCTTTGTCACTGGTGACTATGCGGCAAAACCTGGGGAAACCTTTGATGAGTTGTCGGGTCGAATTGCTGAAGACATGAACAAGCGTTATTCTTTGGCAACTCCGGGTGGTCGCAGTCAGTCTAATGTGTCAATGATTCCAGGCCAGTCAGGGCCAACAACGGGCGGCACAGCGCCTAATGTCATGCAACAGGCAGATGCAATCATTCGTGGAGGCAGATAATGGCAGCGGCACAAGAATATGCCGCTTGGATTGTCGAGAACCAATCTAAGCGTGGGACTCCAGAGTTCAGCACAGTTGCTCAAGCCTTTGAAATGGCTAGGCAACAAGAGAATGTTGCGGCAACTCAAGCCCAAGTAAGAACCCCAGAACCTGAAACTGGTGGCATTGCCCGTCAGTTGGTTGGTGCTGGTGAGACTGCCTTAACGCTTGGAACAGGCATTGTTGGTGGCACTTTTGGCATGATTGGTGGCGGGTTGACGGGTCTTCTTGAGCAAGTCAAAGCGGGTAAGTTTGGCACTAAAGAGGCAGCAGACGCAATTGAGAAATCAATGCTTGCTGGCGCACAACGCTATACCTATATGCCCACTACCCCAGAGGGTCAGGAACAGGTGCAAGCCATTGGCAAGTTAGGTGAGATGTTTCCTGCCATCATGCCAACAGTCACCGCCCCAGGTGCGATAGTTCAGGCCACAAGACAAGTCGCCCCGATTGTTGAGGCAACGGCACTTAGAACTGGTGCGACTGCACAACAAGCCGCCAGAGCCGCCGCTGCGCCATTCCAGCGTGGCGCACAGGCAATTAGAGAGGGTCTTGGCTTTGAGACTGAAGTGCCAACCGCCATTGGTGGCAGGGCATCTGGCGGTGCGGCGGCAACCTCAATGGAGTTGCAACGCATGACCACAGCAGAAGGTTTGAAAGTTCCTGTGACTTTAACCAAGGGTGCTGCTGGTCGTGATGCGGAGCAATTGGCTTTTGAAAAAGAGCAGATGAAAGGCCCATTGGGTGCGCCATTGCGTCAAAGGGCAGAGGAAAACAACCTGCAAATCTTGCAGAACTTTGATGCTTTGCTTGATGAAACTGGTGCTGCTGATGCTATGGCTGGCCCTTATGCGTCAGGGAATAAAGCCATTGATGCCTTGTCTCAGGGTTGGAAAGATGCTAAAACCAAGACAAGAAATGCCTATGCAGATGCAGAACAAAAGGGTGAGTTGGCGGCTCCAGTTACTTTGGACAACTTTGCAAAGCTGATCAACCAGACAATCCCAGAGTCTGAGGTTGCACCAGTTTTAAAGGTCGCCAAGCAAAAAGGTGTTCAGCTTGGAATTTTGCAAGAATTGCCAGATGGAACTGTGCAAGCATTACCAGCAACCTTAAAAGATTCTGAACTGTTGCGTAGATCAATCAGCAACGCCACTGGATTTGACCCAACAAACCAATTGTTTGGTCGCCAGATGAAGACTTCTTTGGATGAGGCTACTGCTGGCCTGGGTGGTGACGCTTATGCCAAGGCTAGGGCATTGCGTGAAGAACAAGCTAGGAAGTATGAAAACAGGGCAATTGTTGCCAATCTAGTCACCAAGCGAAAAGGGATGGATGATCCCAAGGTTGAGGCAAGCAAGGTATTTGATCGTTCAATCGTCAATGCCTCACCAGAGGAAATCACATTCTTGAAGCGTGTCCTCATCACCAGTGGAGATGATGGAAGACAAGCCTGGAAAGAGTTGCAGGGTGCAACCATCAAGCATATTGAGGGGCTTGCTACTCAAGGGATGCAAACAGATTCATCTGGTCGCCCAATTGTTTCGGTGGCAAAACTCAATCAAGCAGTCAATGCACTTGACGCAAACAACAGGCTCGATATTATTTTGGGTAAAGAAAAAGCCCAGATGATTCGTGACTTGAATGAGGTTGCTAAGTATGTCAATACAGTGCCTCCAGGGACTCTAATCAACAACTCTGGGACTGCTGGTGCATTGATGGCGGCTATGGGTGAGGCGGGTGCAACCGCCGCCCTGACGGGTCTTCCACTGCCTGTCATTAGCATCCTTAGAGCCGCCAATATGCAGATGAAGAACAACAAGACAAAGGCCAAAATCATGGCATCTTTGAACAAGGCAGAAAAAGCGGCGGGTATAAACAAAGCAAAGACAGAACCTTGATAGGAGCAAGACATTGATCCTCTCACCCTTCTGGCAATGGCAAATGGCTGTGTTGCAGCTATTCGCAAAGGCTGTGAACTCTATAAAGAGGTCAAGGGAACTGTTGCCGCAGCCCAAAAGACTGTTAAAGAGGTCACGGCTATTGCTGAAGAGGTGGGTGGATTCTTTGGGTTCTTCAAGAAGAAAAAGCCCAAGCCCACAGCAACTCCAGTTGCGCCCAAAGCAAAAAAGGCAGAGGCCGAAATTTGGGATGAAGGTAGAGTTGTGGCTGATCTGGCGGCGAATCTGTCTCAGTTCTTCAGGGTTCAGCAACAGCTTGCAGACCACATTCGAGAAGAAGAAGAAAAGTCTAAAACTGTTTATGACCCAAGTCAGAACATCATGGAGTCGGCGCTAAACAGGGAACTTGCCAAGACGCAGTTCGAGAAGTTAGCCAAAGAGATTCGTGAGATTATGGTGTATCAGTCGCCCCCAGAGTTGGGGAACTTGTACACCAGGGTGAACCAGATGAGGGTCATCATCATTGCTGAACAAGAAGAGGCAAGGTTGGCTCAAGAAAAGAAACAACGAGAGGTTGAATGGCAACGCAGAAGGGTAATCAGCGCAATCCAGGACAAGGCAATCTACGGGGTAGCCTGTTTGGTGTTCGTCCTGTACCTAGTCCTGTTCTTCAGCCTTCTAGTGATGGATCGAAAGGTAAGATGGGGTTTCTAGTCGCATTAGTTGCTATGGTGCTGGTCTTTGTCCTACTGCTTCCGCTGTTGGGAAGCATTTACTATGACACATTGGCTGCACAAAAGGAAAGCAAAATGCAGATTGAGCGCATGGAGAGACTGCGCCAACAATTAGAGTACGAGCGTCAACAACTAGATAGGCAACGCAATGAGTCAAAATAGGTTTCTGTGGGGCGTGATTGTTGTATCCATTGCGGTGATTATTTTGCTGAGTGGGTGTGAAGACAGATACCGCTATGTTTGCCAGAATCCTGACAACTTTGAACTCAAAGAATGCCAAAAGCCCAGATGCTTGTTCACCCAAACCTGTCCCGAATATCTTGTAGCCCCTATCTTGACAAACAAGGTTGAACCACCAAAGGTTGAAGATGCTAAAAAGTAAATTAACCCCTGAAGAAATTGAAGTCAGAATCTGGGGCTTTGTAGTCGTGATGATTACTGTCATCCTGGCTGGCATTGTGTTTGCGTTGCTCTATTCAGTGACTTTTGTTGTCCAACCGATCAAGTCAATGGCGCCAATCGACCAGGCATACACCAAGATGCTCAACGACATTGTTCTTCTCATTGTTGGCGGTATTGGCGGCATTGTTGGCAAGAGGGCAGTTGGTGCTGTAACTCAAGCTATAAACCCTCCTGTAACCCCTCCTAGCCCCCCTGCAAGCGTTCCTGTCGCAACTGTCGCAACTGTCGCAACAGTTCCATCTAATGCCATGCCTGTCTGGGTCAATCCTCCTTTGGATGAAACCTGGACTCCACCACCACCTCCAACAGAACCAGCAACCCACCTAGAGCCTGACCATGTAAGAGAAGAGATTGCAGTGGCAAGGCGAGAGGGTCAGAATGCTTAACCCTTGGATAATTATTGGGGTGATGGTAGCCGTAGGCACTTCCTATGGCTATGGGCATCACAAGGGCTGGAATGACAGAGATGCAGAAATGCAAGCAGAGATTGCCAAGTTAAACGAGAAATCCCGTGAGACTGAACAGGCATTGACCCAGACATTGAACGACAAAGATAGTGCATTGAAAAAGGCTAAAAATGAAGTTTCTAAAAAGCAGTCTGACCTTAATTCCCTTGCTGATGCTGGCAAGTTGCGGCTTCCTGTCCAAGCCCCCACAAGTTGCATACAACCCACCCCAGATGCCGCCCCTGCCACCAGAGATCGGGATGAAGCAAGAGACAAACTTGAGCGAGAGACTATTAAAGCTATTATTGCCATCGCAGCAGACGGGGACAGAAACACAGCCCAACTCAACTCCTGCATCGAAACCTACGAATCAGTAAGGGAGCAAATAAATGGTAAACGCTGAACAACTCCAACGATTGCATATTGGCATTGAGTGGGTTCCTGCCCTAAACGATACCTTTGCCCGTTTTGGTATCGCTACTCCACGCCAACAAGCCGCATTTATTGGGCAGTGTGGGCATGAATGCGCTAACTTTAAGGTGCTGGAGGAGAACCTCAACTACAGGGCTGAAACACTGATGAAATTGTGGCCTAGGCGGTTTCCTAGTCTTGAGTTTGCAAATCAGTACGCCAGAAATCCTAAGAAGATTGCCAACAGCGTTTACGCTAATCGCATGGGGAACAGGGATGAGGCAAGTGGGGATGGTTATCGTTTTCGTGGCAGAGGTGCTGTCCAGTTGACAGGCCATATTTCGTATTTTCACGCTGGAAAAGCCTTGGGTGCTGACTTTGTGATGGAGCCAGAACTTGTGGCAACGCCCAAGTATGCGGCACTGACTGCTGGTTGGTTCTGGTCAACCCACAATTGCAACAACCTTGCAGAAGCTGCTGATTGGGTTGGACTGACCAAGAAGATTAACGGTGGAACAATTGGCTTAGATGATCGCGTAAAGCATACAAATGAGGCTTTTGCGGTTCTTGGCTCTTGATGCTTTGAGTAAGCTGTTGGCGTAGCCAAGCAACCCCTCCCAGGCGTACCCATTCCTTGTATTCAGCAGGTCTGAGTCGTGCGCTGACAGTCTTATTCACAAATGTTAAATCAGTCTTAGGTCTTGGCATTTCAGTCCTCATTAAGTGCCATCCAAACCATCAGGCAAACGCCTCCAATGGCTAATGCAATGCCAAGGAACCCTATGGCAAAAACAACGATTACAGTCTCAATCACATCACCCCCCTCATCTCCCAACCAGCTAGAAAGTAATTCCAACGCTGTTGCATAGCAAGGTTGGTGTACTTGTCTCCTGTCGTGGCTAGATCAGCCTCTGTATATCCCTTTGAGGACATCAGTGCGTGGAATACTTTTCGTGCTTTCATTTGCTTAATCTCCAAAGTTCACAACTAATAAAAGGGCTATACACAGGATGCTCTTGCTCTGGCTGTGCCAATCGTTCTTTGAGGGCGGTGATGGCTTCTTTTTGCTTGTTCCAGAAATCAGTTTCATCTGCTGTTTCCAGCGCCTCAAGCGCCATTGCCATTGCTTCTTTGTCAGTCATGCTTGCCATGCGGCCATCGTGAAGTATTGAAGTTTGTTTGGGTCGATCATTTGTTCTCCAGTTGTGGTTGAGGTAGCTTGTCAATGAATGCCTGACCCATGCGAATACTGTCTGCGTCCCATATAGTCATGTCATCAAGCGTGGCATCTTCCGTTTGTCCGTGGCAGTAAACACGAAACCGCTTTTGGTAAGCGTTGATGTCGTACATGGACTCCATACGCTCAACTGGCTTGTTGCATACGGCGCACATCGGCACATCGTGCAAGGCCAATTCAAACTTTTTCTGTGCGGAGAGTTTCATGCTTCTTTCTCCAGTGGTACATCACGCCATTCGCCATCAAGAATGTTGTTGTGCACAGCATCGGTAATATTTTCAACTTTCCACCATTGCTGGAGGATGTGGATCCGTTTTCCAGTGGTTTCGTTTATTGGCACAGTGCGCTCAATATATCTAAATCTTGTTGTTGGTGTCATTTCTTCATGTTCCTTACATAAGCAGTAAACGATTGAATAGTGTCTTTGCCAAAAGATAGAGTGCATTTCTCAATGTTTTTGGCGACTTCTTCAATCACTTCATTCCTAGCATTGTTTTCAACATAACGCATGATCTGGTGCTTGCGTGAACCTTGCAAACCCCAATCACCTTGGCGCTTTGCCAAGTCTTCAAAAGCCTCGTCTTCAGGTTCTTTCATCTGCAATCTCCTGATCGTTACGCTGGATTTCATGCTTCAAATAGGCCAAGTCAGCATAGGACAACTCGTCTGTTATGTCCTTGATTTCCAAGTTAAAGCGCATCCACTTGACTGTTTTCTCACAGTATGCGATTAAGCCAACAGAATCATCTGCTTCATGCCATTGGTAATCAACCTCAATTCGGTCAATCTCTGGATTGAAGTCATCATCTTCCCACTCAAAAGGTATAAATTCAATTGTTTGCATCATTCACTCCTATCTGTTCAATGTCTTGTGCGGCAAGGAGGGCATCCAGGGCCACAGATTTAAGGACTGCAAGGGCACTCTCTGGCAAGGATGGATTGAGAGCCTTGTGAGCCTCTACATCCTGCCAGAAAGCGTTTAAACGGGTTGTTTGTTGTTGGTTCATGCGCCAATTCTGCCTTGTCTGACAGAGATTGGAATAGGGATTTACCCTACCTTACGCATAACCCTTTGGAGTCGCCCAGAAAGCCCCTTACGGGTTCCAATGACCTCAATGAAGCCCTTGTCAATCAGTGCCTTGTATCGGGCTGTGACGCTGGAATAGGGCAGGAATGAGAGTTTAGAAAGTACATCATCTGAGATGCAACCATCTGGGCCATAGGCTGCAATGGTTTCAAAGACCAGTGACTCCATCTTTGTGGTGTCAATTGCCTGTGCTGCTTGGTGGGAAGTAGCAGGGTCTTCTTTGCGAGCAAGTTTAAACGGCGCAGTTCCAAAGAACTTTTCGACTGCACCACCAAACCAAGATTGATCTAATTTTGTCATGTCAACTCCTATCTGATTGTTTATTAAAAGTGGTGGGTTGGTTGATTCCGCTATGCCCACCGCCATAGTTTGGATGTTTATTTGTATTTCTAGCGTCTTTCTTTCGCTCCTGGGAACAAATAAACTTCTTAATCAGTCACATCAACCAAGTTAGATTAAGAGATCGCCGAAAGTCCCAGGTTAGAAAGGAATGTCGTCATCCGCATAAACTATCTTTTTAGGATTAGCTGCTGGAGGCTGTGCATCCTTGGGATTGACTGCCAAACCCATGAACTTGCCACTCTTACCCTCTTTGATCCATGCTGAGAGCCAATATTCTTGACCGCCAACAGTGATGTTGCCTTTGTAATCAGGTTGATTTCCTGTTTCCTTTTTGTCGTTCTTAAACAAAACGCCAGAGTTGTCTTTCTTTTCCATTTTCACACCTTAATGTTGTTAAGTTTTTCCACCAAGAGGCAAGTCACCCATTGCAGGAATGGTTTTGCCTATCTCATTGCTAAACATAGCAATTTTAGTTTCACTATACAAACTTTCGCTAATGTTTTTAGCAAGTTTATGTAGTGTCATTGCTTTCTCTATATCCAAACTTCCGTCCAAGACACTTTTGGCAGCATTGGCAAGCAGTTGCCTTAGCTGTCCTGTTGTTTTGATTTCCTGATTTTCTTTTTTCATTTATTGCTTTCTCCAGTTTGTTTACAAATGTTGTTACTTCATCAATGTCACGCAAGGTATGAAGAAGTGGGGCAATATCATCAGCACATTTCAAGCAAAAATCACCCAAGTTTGGCCTTACTCGTCCAGCGTAAAGATGATCTAGCAAAGGCCAGTAATACGCTTCACTATGAATCCCACCACAATCGTCATTGTCATAATCCATTGAAAAATTACTTTTGCATCTATCACATTGATAGTAAAAGCCTTCTTCATCAAGCCTTGCCATGACACTTATCTTCTTGTTATTTCAAAGATTCGCCATGTTTCTTCAAAGCACTACGCACATTACTTGGAAGCAATGCCCATAACGCCACCTTTTCCTCCTGGTCATGGATTCCCAGGTATTCTTCATAAGCCCCAATCATGTCATCTGCATTGATTCTGTCAGCAATAGCAATGGCAACATCTGCAATGATGTTCTGCCTGTCCTTGGAGACAATGGCGCCATCAGTGGGCTTGATGGTCTTCTTGTCTGAGCCAACAGTGCCATCCAAGGCATCATGCTCAACAATCTCAAGGGCAGCAACCCAGAGATAACGGCGCAGGTAGGTCTGAACAGCGCCCAGGTTCTGCACTTCATGGCAACCCTTGAGAGCCGCAGAAGACATTGGGCTTGTGAGAACAATCTTTTCTTCTGGCTTGTCGTTGTTCACAATCGTCATGCTGGCTTCTTCTTTGCCAAAGCTGATGATGGAAGTAAGCCCCACCCGATCAAAGATTTCCAGTGCTGGGATGATGAAGTCTCCCAATTCAAAGTAGTAGTAGTTAGCAAATTTGTTATGGCCTGATTTTTTAAGTGCAGAACCATGAAACTGCTGTCGAGCCATGTTCAATCGTTGATATACATTCATTCGTAACTCCTGTTAGTGAGATTTAATTGTGTCAGACTTTGTTGAGAATTCTATAGGTGTTTTCCCTAATTTGCTCTCCTTGTGCTTGTGTTAT
>Ga0209296_1003874_pt1 | contig 10064 bp, 9 predicted proteins | sample S_130206_EF_Meta_FD_187319 | JGI IMG/M metagenome (GOLD analysis project Ga0209296, IMG submission 187319) | Freshwater microbial communities from Lake Simoncouche, Canada to study carbon cycling - S_130206_EF_MetaG (SPAdes) (version 2) | ecosystem: Environmental > Aquatic > Freshwater > Lake ...
AGATGGCGCACTTGCCCCAAGTTGATCGTAAATATCGCAAGCAGTTTCAGCGAGTGCAAGTGCTTCGTCATATTGGCCACGTGCAAAAATTCGCGCACTTAATTCATAATAAGTACTGGCACGTTCTGCGCCTTCTACTTCGGGAATTCGATCCCAGAGCATTTCCTCAGTAACTAGATCTTCCAAGCCTTCGTCATCGCCCATTTGGATCTCCCCAATCGAAGTTTCCTGATCTATCGAGTAAGCGTGACTCTATACGCCCAACCTGTCCGAATGGGGGCAGATTGACCCCGACACCATTTCAAATAGACAGGTTATTGAGCGTGGCTTAGACTTTTGTTGCAAACGATTCGCATCTACACAGAACCAGCCATCAGGGAGCTTTTTTGAACATAACCACCCCAAAGCCAGCGCGCACGCCGATCCGCGAGCTGCTGACCCGCCATGAATGGCGCCGTATGGGTCTGATGTTTGGCTTCATCGCCTTTCTTCACATTGCAGGCGCCTTACTGATGTGGCGCGCGACTTCCGGCAATTATGAATTAGCTGATGGTTCGCTCTTCGGCTGGGGAACTGCTGCCTTGGCCTATGTATTAGGAATGCGTCACGCCTTTGATGCCGATCATATTTCAGCGATTGACAATACAACTCGTAAATTAATGGCCGAAGGTCAGCGTCCACTAGCAGTTGGTTTCTTCTTCTCGCTCGGACATTCTTCCGTTGTTGCCGGTCTAGCAATTTTGCTTAACTTTGGAATCAAAGCCCTTGGAACTCAGCTCAAAGATGAAAACTCTTCGTTGCATCATTGGACTGGACTAATCGGTACGACAGTATCTGGCACATTTTTAATGTTGATTGCAATTCTTAACTTAATTGTTTTAGTTTCTATCTTGGGCGTATTTATGAAAATGCGCAAAGGTCTGTATAACGAAGAAGAACTTGAGAAACATTTAGACTCACGTGGCTTACTCATGCGCTTCTTTGGCCCAATTGCACGTCGAATTGATAAGTCTTGGAAAATGTATCCGCTCGGAATTCTTTTCGGTTTAGGTTTTGATACCGCAACTGAAGTTGGTCTTCTGGTTCTGGCAGGTTCATCAGTAATTGCCGGACTACCCTGGTGGGCAATTATTTCTTTACCGCTCTTCTTTGCCGGCGGAATGTCTTTACTTGACACAATTGATGGCTCTTTCATGAACTTCGCCTACGGCTGGGCATTTTCAAAACCAGTTCGCAAGGTTTACTACAACATTGTAATTACCGGATTATCTGTGGGAGTTGCACTATTCGTTGGTGGTCTTGAAATCTGCCAAGTGATTGCAGATCAATTGAATTTAACTGGTTTCTTCTGGGATTACGCTGCCAGTTTTGATTTGAATTCAGCTGGTTACATCATTGTTGGACTCTTTGTAGTTGTTTGGGCGATCGCGCTATTGCTCTGGAAATACGGAAAAATTGAAGACCGCTGGCACGATATGGCACATAAATCACAACTAGAACGAGGCGAAATCAGCGATCATACAAAAGCTGGCATGGAACTAGGTCCGATTAAAGATGGCTTTAAGATCGACTAGTGGTTTTAAAATCGACTAGTGGCTTTTATCCGACCTTGGGCAATCGCAGCACTGAGCAACACAACTAATCCTCCGACTGGCTCGTTCCAGGTAATTTTTTCACCTAAGAAAATTATGCCTACGATCACGGCAACTACTGGAGTCACAAAAGTTACTGAAGATGCGATTGCACTTCCGGCAGCTGACATAATTTTAAAGTTCCAAATATAGGCAAAACCACTGCCAAATATTCCGAGGCCTAGCATTGCCAGCACTGGCCCGATTCGGTAATTATCTTCAGCGATTCCATCGAACAAATAAAACGGCAATAGCGTGATGGTCGCCGCAACTAATTGAGTAGCAGCCATAACCTCTGGTTTTAGTTTTAGAGGCAAAACATTTTTGCGCGAATATGGAAATGAAATTCCGTAACAAGCAACTGCTAATAACAGTGCCCCGATCGCCCACCAAGGATTAGTTCCCAAGCCATTCCATGCGCCTAAGACAATCAGCACGCCGATGAAACCAAGAAGTAATCCAATCACTTGATGACTAGGTAACTTTTCTTCACGAAATGCAACCATGATTGCCAGCAAAGTCATAAGCGGAGTTACTGCATTGATGATTCCGGCCAGAATTGAAGTTACTTCGGTTTCGGCGACGGCAAATAGAATTCCAGGAATCACGTTAAGTAAAAGTGAAACAACCCATAAATGGCGCCACGTTGATCTTTCACGAGGCAAGTGCAAGCCCATTACTTTGAGCGCGATTAATAAGGTAATCGCACCTAAAGCACAGCGGCCAAAAGCGACCCCAAACGGGGTTAAGAACTCAAGACCTAACTTAATAAAGATGAATGAACAGCCCCAGACGACTCCTAAAGCTATGTAAAGGGGTACCCAGGACTTGTTATGAGTTGCTAAGGGCGAAGGCACCTAGCAATGATGACACAACCATCCAGATCCACCAGACATTAGCAATGTCGATGTGCCAGAAATCGTTGGAATAGAGACCCAATCGGCCACGATTCCAGTTTCCGATTCCAATGAATGCGGTTATGAAGAAGTGAAGAGCACTTAATCCAGTGATCAAGAAGTAACAAGAGGCGTAAGCACCCCAAGTTACTGTGAACTCAACTTGGCGCATTTGAATTATTTGATAGACAAATAAAACAATGCTGATAAGTGCGCCCGCACCTAAGCCAAGATTAATCTGAGTCGGATTCTTGGTACGCGCCCCACGGAGAGCGTAATTATTTACTAGCAAACCTAAGCCAGCTAGCAAAGTTAGGTACCAAGCTCCCATTGCATTCGCTGGAACTGTTGCTGCCTGGCCTTCACTAGCGCGAGGTAACCACATTCCACCAACGTCTTGTTGTTTCAAATAGAAATAAACAAAAAGAACGCTGAGTGCGAAAGCAATGTCTGCGACCAGAATGAGCACTACGCCGAGTTTATTTCGGCTACCGACTACATCGGGATGTTCATGATGGGCATTTACTTGAGTACTCATGATTGCGCCTTTCCGTAGCCATAAGGATCACTCGTAACAATTGGCAGAGTTTCAAAATTCTCTAGTGGAACTGGATTAGGTACTGTCCACTCCAGAGTTTTTGATTGCCAAGGATTCATTGGGGCTTTTTGACCATGTCGCCATGAGTAGATAACTGCCCAGAGAAGTACGAGCATGCCAGTCATGATTACAAATGCGGCACCGGTCGTGATCTGATTTCCACGAATAAATAATTCGGCATATGCCTCAACACGACGTGGCTGACCAGCTAGACCAACCATAAACATGCCCATAAAGGCTACGTTAAAGCCAATTTGAACCAGCCAGAATGAAATCCAACTCAACTGCTTATCGATCATGCGACCAGTCATTTTTGGGAACCAGAAGATTAGAGCCGCGATCGCACCTGTTAAACCAGCACCCATTAACGTGTAATGGAAGTGCGCAGTTACAAACATCGAACCATGAAGTGCAGCGTCGGCAGGAACATCCGATAGATAAATTCCAGTAATTCCACCGATCATGAAATTAAGTAGTAGTGCAAAAATCGATGCAGTTGGAACTGTCATCCAAAGTCGACCACGCCAAACTGTGCCGACTAGAACTAAGAACAACATTCCAGTTGGAATAGAGATTAATTCAGTAGTTAACATAAATGGTGCATTCAATAGCGGCGCCCATCCGGTCATATACATATGGTGTGCCCAAACTAAAATGGATAGTCCGCAGATTCCAGCAATACCCATCACCGCTATTTTGAAACTAAATAGTGGGCGACGCGTAAAGACTGGCGCCATTTCCATAAGGGCTGCAACAGCTGGAATCAAAATTACATATACCTCTGGGTGACCCATTAACCAGAATAAGTTTTCATAAAGCCAACCGCTTCCACCGCCACGAGTGTCGTAGAAAGTGGTACCTAACGCACGATCCATGCCAGACATAATTTGCGATAGGAAGAAGACTGGGAATGCTGGTAGCGCAAGCGCTACCGAAGCAACGGTTCCATAAATAAAGATTGGTGTACGCGTCCAGGTCATTCCCTTTGCACGCATACGAACAACTGTGGTTGTGATGTTTGCACCAGCGACCATGGTTGAAATCGCAAAAATACAGATGAACATGATGTAGCCATCCATGCCAGCTGGTGATTGTGACGCAAGCGGGTTGTATGCCGACCAGCCAGTGGTAATTCCACCTAAGAAAAATGAGGAAAGTATTGGTGCAAGTGCTGCAACAATCAACCAGAAACTAAGCGCATTAAGTCTTGGAAATGCCATATCGCGAGCGCCAATCATGATTGGCATAATGAAGTTTCCGAATGGCCCAGTAACCATAATGATGGTTCCCACGATCATGATAATTCCGTGAATACCAACTACTGCGTTGTATGCCTGCGGATGTAGCCAACCACCTTCCGCATGTCCAAGATTTGTGCGAATTAACATCGCTAAAATTCCACCAACACCAAAGATCACCATAGTGATCACCAAATACTGAATACCTACAACTTTGTGGTCTGTTGTATAGCGGAAGTAACGCGAGATGCCGGCATTTTTTCCAGCTAGATACATATTTTCATCGTGGGATAAATCTTTACCCATTAGCCATCTAAATGGCCCAACAAGTGCTCCGATGCCAGTCATGAAACCAATAAACCAACCGATCATGCCAATTAGCACTACTTGATCATGGCGAGTTTTCATTACCGAACCTTCGGTATTTTCTGGCAGGAATTTCTGGGCTAAGTAATATGAAATTACAGCGCCTGCGACTCCGAGAGCTAGGGCTGTCACAACATTTAGCCGCTCCATAATTGGGCGATGAGAGGCCGTTGGGTTCTTATGGTTCATTACGGTGGTCATTAGATTGTTCCTCCGTGGCTAGTTACCCAGTTGTTGTAATCCTGTTGACTTACGACATGAACTTTTTTCTGCATATATGCATGAAGTAGCCCGCAAAGTTCTGCGCAACGTAAATCGTAAACTCCAATTTTGGTAGGAGTCACTGCAGTCTCAGTTATATATCCTGGGTTTGCATCGACTTTAATGCCCATTTGAACTATCCAGAATGAATGAACTACGTCGAGGCTAGTTACATGGAAATGAACTGGTTGATTAACTGGCAAATACAAATCTGCACTTTGGAAATTACCGCTGTCAGCGTAATCAAAGTTCCATGCCCATTGCTGTCCCGTAACATTTATATCAGCAGCATGAACATCAAGAAGCGTGTTGTTATCTTTTTGAAGTACCACCATTCCAAAAATTAGAGCGAACAAACAAAGTAGCGCTGAAACTACGAGCCAGAGAGCTGTTGCTTTAGGTGAATCAGAAATTTGATGGTCGGCTTCTGGTGGCGGATTATCACCAAAGTGCATTTTCTGCATCAAGGCTTTAGCAGCAATTGCAGCTACTAAACCTGCAACTGGTGCCGAAACCCACGTAAACATCCTCATTATGTGAATCGTGTTAGCCATGGTTTCTGAAGCTGGCTCGCCCATTGGTCGGGCATTTACTTCGCCGCCGATAACTGCGATCAGCGCTGAGAAAACCACCCAAAGTCCGGCAGTAACTTGTACATCTTTACTTTTCCACCATTGTGGTTTTTTAGTTTGCAGATCAGACATATCGCAGCTCCTTAAGCTTTAACCACGTTGAAGTGACCGGACATGTAACCCATCGTTGACATCGCTGCGCCGAATCTTGCGTATGAACCATCGCCACAAGGGAATTCACAATTCCAGATGTACTCACCTTCGCCACCAGTAATAAAAGTAAAAGTGGTTACAGATGGTGAAGATGAATAACCTTCTTCTGGCATATCTTCTTCAGGAACATACTGAAGTGGAACGCTTACAAATAATTGATCTTTACCATTTGCTAAACCATGCAATGTAAAAGTGTGGCCAACAGTGTCTGGTGCAATTTGCGTGACTCTCTGACCATTTACCGTCATCGTGCCATCCATAGTTCCATGTGCTTTAGCAAAGAATGGATTCGTAATTGTTTCGCCGCTGTCATATTGATGAACTGTGATCGTTATCGCTGAATGAGCTGGAACCGTAAAATTTGTAACTGGACCGTATGAAACGTAATCAGGATGTGGGCCACCATCTTTGCCGTGTCCGCCAAACATGCTGTCTGGGTATACCGACATATCTAAGGTGTAGTGCGGGAGATTTCCTTCGGGAGTTTGCAGAGTTCCGGCTAACGTAGCTTCTAAAACTCTAGAATCGTTTTTCGCAGACGCTACGTAACTTCCAATTCCGGCAATCGTTCCGGCTCCTAGTGCAACAGTTAGAAATGCACCGAGAATTCGCTTATTCATAAATCCCCCAACGATGTTGTTTGGAAAATGACCTAAAGCATTTTCATTGAGGGTAGACCTATTCTCAAGTTTTTCAAGGTTTCCGATCAGTAACTTTTCGGGGAATTCGCAAGCTATACCTATCTATCAGACGCCTCGAGGTCTAATCTGCCGTCTATGGAAGCAATGCATCACGAAGTGAACAACTTCTGGCTTGATTGGCAAATTGCACCTGAATTATTGATTCCGTTGATACTAATTACTTATCTGTATCGCAGAAACTTTGGCGGTAATCAAAACGCAAAATATTTCTACGCTGGAATTTTTTCAGCAATAGCAGTAATCCAAACCCCAATCGGTGCGAATGCAATGAATTTCTTCTGGTGCCACATGGTGCAGCACATGGTTTTGATGATGCTAACTGGCCCACTTCTAGTGATGGGAACACCGTCTGGGTTTTTCCCAAGTGGATCTATTAAGAAAGTATTTGAACTCCTGATTAACCCTTGGTTGAGCTGGTTTCTATACGCGGGCCTAATGATTGGTGTTCACTTAACTCCGATCCATAGCTTCATTATGAACTACGGTTGGCTGCATAGTTACGTCGAAGTTCCGCTCTATTTCTTGATCGCGTACTGCTTCTACTTCTCAATTCTCGAACGCGATGGTGTTGCTCGGCGCATGTCACCTGCAATCGCGATATTTTCACTCTTTTTCATGATGGTTCCAGAAACGCTAACTGGTTTCTTTATCTATGTTTCACCTGGGTCGGTATATGAAAATATGTACACTTTGAACGATCAGCGTCGTGGCGGTTCGTTAATGTGGGCTGGCTCGATGATTCTCGATGCAATTTGGATTTCAATTGCAGTTTCACACTGGATTAAGAGTGAAGAACGTAAAGCTTTAGAATTGGATGCCGAAAATGGTTGAGCCAAAACCTAATGAATTCAGTGCTCCGGATTGGGTGAAAGAAAGTGAATCAACTGCGCCAGCGGTAGTTACTTCGCGCAAAAAGATTCTTACAACGGTAATTATTGCAACCGTATTTTCTTTCTGCATCTGGGCTGGTTGGTTTGAATTAGGAAGAGCACGAAGCGGAAATTGGCGGGCTTGGGTTTATAGCTTTGAATGGCCACTTTTCGCTGGTATTTCAATCTATTTATGGCGTCGCATAATTAAAGGTGATCCGATAAAGATGCCGAAACCCGATTTCTCGCAGATTCGTACAATTCCCAGCGAAAATAATGACGCTATTAGCGATGGTAAAGACTTCTAATAATCCAAGGTAGAATTAGGCATTGCTTCGACCGAAGCAAAGTACTTCCCCCACACAAGTGCAAAATTGCACTTTCTTGCGAGTCTTATCTCCACCCTGACCAATTTGAGTCAAACCAAGACGCGCTTGTTTACGTCTTGATTGGTGTTGATTTTCTATGGCTCTACAACCACGTACCCCTGCCCCAGGCAAAGCTCGACGAGCGGCCGCGGCCAAAGCTGGCAAGCCAGCAAACAAAACAACGGCGAAGACAGAATCTGCTTCACGTCGTTATGCCGATATTGATCCACGTTCTGTTTCTAAGAAAGAAGCTCGCAACTTAGAGCGTTCGAAGTTACGTGCAAAGCGTTATGCCGAATCAAAAGTTTCTAAGCCACGTACTGAAAAGCCAGTTGATGGAAGCACTGAAGTTCCAGTATTTGAACGTTCTCGTTCATCAAAGCCAGCAACCGGCAAGTCACGCACATCTGCACCACGCACTGATCGCGGAGCACGCCCAACAACTGGTCGTACCGAGCGTCCATCATCTGATCGCGGTGCACGACCAACAACGGGTCGTACAGAACGTCCATCATCTGATCGTCCACGTGCAGAACGTCCAGCTTCAGATCGTGCGCGCAATGACCGCCCACGTACTGATGCGCCTCGTAGCGAAAAGCCAGCATTTAAAAAGACTTTTACTGACAAGCGCGAAAAGCCAGAGACTCGTGCAACTAAGTTTGTAGCAGAACGCGCAACACGTCCTGATCGCAATCCAGCACCGGCTCGAAATTCAGACACTGTTCCATCAACTCGTCGCGATGCAGCTAAAGCTCGTGCAGATCGCAGCAACGATGGTCGTCCGAATTTTGAACCACGCAAGCGCGAAAAATATGTTCCTGGCGTTGGTAAGCGCAGCGAAAACACAGCTCGCGATTTAAAGCGTGCTGAAGATCGCACTAACTCTTATAACCGCCCAGAGCGCACATCGAGTGCTTACGGTCGCACTCACTCAGCCACTACCGATTTCGGTGCTGACGATAATTACATCTCAGCGAATTTAGCTGATGCTAATTTGATTGATGCCACACCCAAGACTGAAATCACAATGACTTTCGCTGAACTAGGTATTGCACCTAAGTTAGTTGAACGCCTGACAGCGCAAGGTATTAACCACCCATTCCCAATTCAGATTGCAACACTGCCTGATGCTCTAGCAGGTAGTGACATCTTGGGCCGTGGCCAAACTGGTTCAGGTAAGACACTTGCTTTCGGTTTAGCAATGCTGACTAATCTAAATGGTCGTGTAGCAAAGCCTCACAAGCCACTTGGTTTGGTCTTAACACCAACTCGCGAATTAGCACAGCAGATTGATGAAGTTTTAACTCCACTTGCGAAATCAATTGGTCTTGATTCAGTAGTAATCGCTGGCGGAATGCCTTACGGCAAGCAGATCACTGCAATGCGTCAATCTTGCCCAATCTTGGTTGCAACACCAGGACGTTTGATTGATCTACTTGATAAAGGCGAAGTTCAGCTCGATGATCTACAGATCACTGTTCTTGATGAAGCCGATCAAATGGCTGACATGGGCTTCTTGCCAGTTGTTAAAGAAATTCTTGATCAAGCAAAGCCAGATGGACAGCGCTTGTTGTTCTCAGCAACTCTTGACCGTGGCGTAGATGCGCTAGTTAAGAAGTATCTAAACAATCCAAAGACTCACTCATTGCAGAACGATCGTGCCTCAGTTTCAACCATGAAGCACTACGTACTAACAATGCAGACCACCGATAAAGATGATGTAACTGCGCAGATCGCATCTCGTAGTGGCAAGACAATCTTGTTCGTAAAAACTCAACGCGGTGCTGATCGCTTAGCTGACAAACTTGCTCACGCAGGTGTTCCAGTTGGTGCACTGCACGGTGGAAAATCACAAGCAGTTCGCACTCGCACTTTGGCACTATTTAAGGAAACTCCTAACGCAGCCCTAGTTGCAACAGATGTTGCTGCTCGTGGAATTCACGTTGATGGCATTTCATTAGTTGTGCACTTCGATGCACCAACTGATCACAAAGATTACTTACACCGTTCCGGTCGTACTGCTCGTGCTGGCGAAGAAGGCAATGTTGTACTGCTTTCAACCACCAAGAGCCAATCAGGTGTTAAGTCACTTACTTCACGCGCAGGCGTTTCTCCGATATTCGTTCATGTCGAGCCAATGTCTAACGAGTTAATTGATATCACTGGCGCTGTTGAACCTTCAGGTATTCCATACATCGCACCAGTGATGGAGAACAAGGGTCCAAACCGCGGCAACCGTCGCCCTCGCCCTAACTCAAGCGAACGTCGTCGTCGCCCTCGTTAATTCGATTTGATCTAACCGGTTTAGTAACTCCAGGGTTACTTCACCAGTTTTAGGTGCAACGCAGGCG
>Ga0209296_1003876_pt1 | contig 10061 bp, 10 predicted proteins | sample S_130206_EF_Meta_FD_187319 | JGI IMG/M metagenome (GOLD analysis project Ga0209296, IMG submission 187319) | Freshwater microbial communities from Lake Simoncouche, Canada to study carbon cycling - S_130206_EF_MetaG (SPAdes) (version 2) | ecosystem: Environmental > Aquatic > Freshwater > Lake ...
CTGGCGGCGGCGGCGCAGGCGGTGGAAACAACGGTGGAAACGGCACTGCAAACACAGGCGGTGGGGGCGGTGGAGCCTATGCTGGTGGTACAGCAGGTATTGGCGGTACAGGTATTGTCATCCTTCGTTATCCAGACACATTCAGAGCCGCTACAAGCACAACAGGTTCACCAACAATCACTGTGGCTGGAGGCTTTCGGGTCTACCAATTCACAGCCAACGGATCTATCACGTTCTAAGATGAATGCGCTGGCTCCTTCTGCTACTGTTGCTGTTGGGGCTAGTTGGGGCCGTAGCCAAAAATGGCTGTCATGTACGCGAATTCTATGGAATAGCCTACACGGTTCACGATCCGACCGAACGGCACAAGCAAATGATGGCGTGGCTGGATCAGAACGCAAATCATTGCAAAGCTTCAGAATACGTGGTCATTTGGAACAATCTGGCAGAGTGGGCCGGTACAGCCGACTCCACATGGCTTAGAAACAAAGTTGTTCATGGATACAAAGAGGCTCTTGAGCGTGAAGCAAAATGATTCCGCCAATACACAAGTGGTATCCAATGCTGGATGTCGCCGACTATCCGACTAAGACAGATGCGCTTGAACGTAGGCAACAGCGGCTTGAAGAGGAATACAAGCAAGCTCTAAAGATGAAGAAGGTGAAGGACAAAATTGATGATCTTGAGTTTGAGTTGTACGTGAAGAAGGCAGAACGCAACCAACTAAGCCTTGAGATTTTTACAAACCGCAAAGTGGACATATTGGCATAACATGGTTACAAAGAAACCCCCAGCAAAGGTAGCGCCTGTTAAACGCAGGACACCCAAGCCAAAACCAGAACAGATAATCAATGTATCTATTTCTGAGCCAGCCCCTGCCAAGCCTGAAGCCAAGAAAGACGATAGCACCGTTGGTAAAGTGATTGGCCTGATAGAGTGGGTGGACAATCCGTTTAAACTGTTTACGGTCATTCTGCTATCGTTCTTATTCTTTGCTGGCTACTTTGCGTGGGATTCTCGTACAGTCATTCTAAATGCCATCACAAACTCAAGCCATCAGCCCCAGCTTAAAGAGATCAAAGTGCTGGAGCATATAGCTGAAAGGTTAAAGAAAGACTTGGAAGCCGAAACGGTGTTGGTTCATAAGGTAGCTCTGGTAGTTAACAGCAGGATTACGCTACTTGCGTATGGTTCTAAGGGTCGGGAAACTTTGCTTGACGGCTACAACTCCACCCTGTTTGGTAAAGATGTTGCCCGTAATTCCGCAGTAATTGCCATGATGAACGGTGAAGTCTATTGCGATAAGCTGGTAGCTTCTGGTAAAACATCAGAGTGGGAAGAGAAACAAGGCGTAGGTTACATCTGCCGTGGCAGTATTCCTCCTGAGATGGGTGCTTTTGAAGGTTATATTTCGGTTGGCTTTACCAAAGAACCGCAAGACCTTGGCGCTGTCAAAACCCGTATTAACCTAGCCGCCACTGAGATGGCTAAATAAGGAGTAACCATGCTTGATATTTTATCTGGGGGCTTATTAGGCTCTATCTTTGGCGGCGTGTTCCGTCTGGCCCCCGAGGTACTCAAGTTCTTTGATAAGAAGAACGAGCGTCAACACGAACTCAATATGTTTGCCCGTCAGTGCGAACTGGAAACGCTACGTGGTCAGCAGAAGTTAGCTGAGATTGGCGCACAGCGGGAAGCCGCAGTAGATGTTGGAGTTATGGATGCTTTTAACTCTGCAATCCAACAGCAGGCCGAAATGGTCAAAGCCGCAGGTGGTTGGGCGGCTAGTCTGTCAGCTTCTGTGCGTCCTGTAGTTACATATTGGATTCTGTTGATTTGGACGTTCATTCACATTTGGTATGCGTGGTCAAGCATGAACTCAGGGCTTGATGCAACTGAAGTGTTTAAACTGTTCATGTCGCCTGACTTCTCAGCGTTGCTGGGCGGGACAATAAATTTCTGGTTTCTCGACCGTACTTTAGCTAAACGTGGGCTATGAACCTAGAACTAGCCGCCAGTCTGTGCCGTCAGTTTGAGGGCTACCGCGCCAAGCCGTATTTATGTCCGGCTGGCGTGGCTACGATTGGCTATGGTTCTACCTACTACGCAGACAAGCGTAAGGTAACTTTAGAAGATGCCCCAATGGATGAACCCACGGCAAGAGCCTTGCTGATGATTGAGCTTGAGCATACGTACCTACCCGGTGTTTTGCGTAACTGTCCGGGTCTGATTACTGACGTTCGCAAGTGCAACGCCATTGTGGATTTTTGTTATAACTTGGGCACAGGACGCTTGCAGACTTCCACGTTAAAGAGGAAAATCAACGCCAATGATTGGGAAGGGGCAAAAGAACAACTGATGCTCTGGACTAAAGGTGGCGGCAAGGTTTTGCCGGGCTTGTTAAAACGCCGCACGGCTGAGTGCGCTTTGTTGGATTAACCAATGCCATTACAAAAAGTTCTGTTTAAGCCGGGCGTCAACCGGGAAAATACCCGCTACACAAATGAAGGTGGTTGGTATGAGTGCGACAAAGTGCGTTTCCGTCAAGGCACACCGGAAGTTATTGGCGGCTGGCAACCCATCTCTGGCTACACATACCAAGGCGTTTGCAGATCACTGTGGAATTGGACATCCCTTGCTGGCGCTAACTATATTGGCGTAGGTACAAACCTTAAGTTCTATATTGAAAACGGCGGTGCGTACTACGACATCACTCCAATCTCCACTACAGTAACGCTTGGCACAGACCCCTTTGCAGCTAACGGCACAACCACAGTTACTGTTACCGGCTCAACTACCGGCATGATTGTTGGCAACTTTGTCACGTTTTCTGGCGCTACAGGTACATACGCAACGACATTTAACGCGCAGTATCAAATTACTTCGGTGGGTACTAGCACTTACACAATCACAGTGCCGACGGCCTTGACTGCTGGCTCTTATGGTGGCTCGGCTGTTTCTGCGGCGTATCAGATCAGTGTCGGCCCTGCTACGCCTGTACCTCTTGTTGGTTGGGGCGCTGGTTCTTGGGGTCAACTAGGCACAACGTGGGGCAATGGCGGCACATCTACATCGGCTATCCGTTTGTGGAACCAAATTAACTACGGCCAAGATTTAGTTTATGGCCCACGCGGATTAGGTATTTATTACTGGACGGCTAACAACGGTGTCAATACGCGGGGTGTTTTGCTTAATTCTTTAGGCGGCACGGTATCGTTTACAAACGCTTCGCCGACTGTTGTTACTTCTACTGTTGAATACACAGAGGGCGCTGCTATTCAATTCTCTGGCGGTTCTTTGCCAGCAGGTGTTTCTGCGGCCACTACGTACATTGTGTTTGAAGTAACAGGGCTGACGTTCAAGCTTTTAACAACAGCGGGTGCTGCGGTAAACACAACTTCCACCGGTACGGGCTCCGTGTCACTAATTGTTGACGTGCCCGTAGTGCAGAATAACTTGACAGTGTCGGATTCGTCTAGGTTTATCATCGCGTTTGGCTGTAACGACTATGGGCAGTCTACGATTGACCCCATGCTGATTCGCTGGTCTGGACAGAACGACCCCTACAACTGGACACCCGACCCTACTAATCAGGCAGGGTTTACCCGACTGTCTCACGGCTCACAGATTGTGACCACTGTGCAGACCCGCCAAGAGATTGTGGTGTTTACGGACTCCAGCATTTACTCGCTCCAATACCTTGGCCCCCCGTATGTCTGGGCACCACAGTTGCTGGGTGACAACATCTCAATCATGAGCCCCAACTCGGCGGTTATTGCGTCTGGCATTATCTATTGGATGGGCGTAGATAAATTCTACGTTTATGATGGCCGCGTGCAAACGCTTAACTGTGACCTGCGCCGCTATGTGTTCCAAGACCTTAACCAAGAGCAGGCGCTACAAGTCTTCTGCGGTACCAATGAGGGCTTCAATGAAGTCTGGTGGTTCTATTGTTCATCCGGCAGTTCAACTGTGGACAAGTACGTAATCTATAACTACGTTGAAAAAGTCTGGTACTACGGCACTATGAACCGCACTGCTTGGCTGGATTCAGGCTTACTACCCTTCCCTGTTGCTGCGCCTTACAACAGTTCAACCCTTACCGGCAACTTGGTGTTCCACGAGGACGGTAAAAATGACAACACAACAGGTACAGATACTGCGATTTCTGCTTATATCAGTTCGTCTGAGTTTGATATTGGCGACGGCCACAACTTTGGTTTCGTCTGGCGCGTGCTGCCGGACATAACTTTCTCTGATTCCAGTAACGCCCCTAGTGGCGCTGTGCCCGTGGTAACAATGACTATATACGGGTTGACTAATTCAGGCTCTGGCAGAACAAGTAGCGCAAGCCAGCCGGTATCTAGTAGCAGTGCGTACGACATTACTGAAGAATTCACAGGGCAAATCTTTACTCGTATGCGCGGCCGTCAGATGATCTTCAAGGTTGAGTCAAACCAACTTAATACAACTTGGCAGCTTGGCGCTCCGCGTATAGATATTCGTCCTGATGGAAGAAGATAAGCATGTCACAAACAAACGTAACAGCCCCCAATCTACCGCTTGCTCCGTTAGAATACGAACGTCAGTACATGGACAAGCTAACCAACGTGTTGCGTCTGTACTTTAACCAACTAGACACCCCCGGCCCTTTGGCTGGAATAGGCCTTAATTTGGACATAAATCTCTTGCCAACTCAGGTTGATTTAGCTAATCTCCGGGTAGGGGATGTTTACCGTGACACAACAGCAGCGAATGTTTTAAAGATAAAGGTCTAACATGAACTCACAAGGCCTAGGCGGTTTAGACGCCGGAGATGTGAACTTTCTACGCCCAGCGTTTGGCAATGCTTCACAGCAGGAAATCCTGCGCGATATTGATATTTTCAATGCTTACTTTCAAAGCGCTAACATTTCTTCGGATCAAGGAGAAAAATTGGTTCAAGCCGCAGTTAATGGCGGCTCAAAGTTTGAGCGTGTGGGCAACACCATTTTGGCGTTTAAGCAACTGCCACCTAACGCCGCCCAAATTTATTTCTTTTCTACGGATAAACCCGAAGCTTTTGTGCAGTCAATGGCTAAGCTTCTTGCCCCGTTAAAGCAATCCGGAGTGCAAGTTGTTTACATGAACAAAGTTGACCCTACTATTGTCAAAGCAATGCAGGCAGTCGGTATGCAAATGCAGCAGCCTGATAGACCCGGGTATAAGGTTATGGCAACGCTATGAGTACTGAAGTAGCTCAACAGAATACTGGTCTTGCAACAAACAAGATTGACACCTTGTTGCGGGAGATTTCCGCACGTCCACAGGTAGAGTGTCCTGTCCAGCACTTTTTTGGGCCCAGTATTTACATCCGCGAAGTGGTTATGCCAGCAGGTACCGTCGTAGTGGGAAAGTCACATAAGCATGACCATTTATGCAACATGGTGGAAGGCCGCATGATTGTGGTAAACGAGGATGGGGAGCAGCGTGAAGTCGTTGCACCTTCTGTGTTCATGGCTAAAAAAGGCCGTAAAACAGCGTACATTCTTGAGACAGTTCGTTTTCAAAACATTTATTCTACGGATGAAACTGACGTAGAAAAGCTAGAGCACATGCTGGTGGAAGACTCCCCAGTACTGCTGAAATAAGGGGAGTAATATGTCTTTTGTAGCAGCAGCAACAGCTATTGGGTTAGAAGGCGTAGCAGCAAACGTTGCTGCCGGTGCCATGATGGGCGGTGCCGTAAAAGTCGGCACTAACGTTATATCTGGTCAAGACCCATTTAAAGACATAGGTAGAGGCGTCCTTATGGGTGGCCTTACTGGTGGCCTTACCCCCGGAGTTGCCGAAGCATTTAACGTTAGTATGCCTATGGCAGCGGGTATTACACAAGGTGGTTTGACTGCTTTGGCTACAGGTGATTTGTCCAAAGGTCTTATGGCCGGTATGGGCGCTTATGGCATGTATGGTTTGACAGGCGCTGGGCAACAGGCGGGTTTAGATCAAGCTATGTCTGGCGTGGATGTACCGGGAAGCGAACAAGTATTTGGCGATTCGCAGACAGAGATTGGTGATGGTTCCGCTGGATCCAAGTTTAACAAGTACTTGACTAACCCTACTGCTACAGGCGCTGCTGCCCAAGCAAATTCAACAGGTAATTTCCTTAAAGACAATTGGAAATATGCAGCAATGGCTGCTGGGCCTATCATGGCAGACTTAGCCGCTAAACAGAATATGCCACAAACTGTTACTCAGTCCGGTATGATTCGCCCCTATTCTTATGACCCATACAGCGGTGGTTTTACTGCTGGAAACCCTTACGAAGCCTCAGTTAAAAGAGCTGCTAGTGGCGGTATTATGGGTTTTGATGAAAGCTCAAACGCGCCTGTTACAGAACGTAACATAGACAACATGCAAAACACAGGTGGTATGTTTAACTACGCCCAAGATGGCGGTGGTGTTATGAAAATGGCTAGCGGCGGTATTGCTGGCTACGCTGCAGGTGGTTATACACAAGACCAGATTAATGCTGCGTTACAAGCAGAGTTAGCGGCTCGTCCGGGCACATCCCAAGCAGATTTAACTAACTACGCTAAGTCTCAGTATGGCTTAAATGACGCGCAAATTACCGCCGCTTATAACTCGGTAAATAGTAAAAACGGCCTTCCTACACCCGATACATTTACAGATGAACAGTTGTACCAGCAAACAGGTAGTTGGGCTGCCGCTGCCGCTGCACGAGATCAGCAAAACCGTGCGTTAAATATATACAACGATGCCTCAAAACTTTACACAACTTCAGGCGCTCACAAACCTACTGAAATGTGGTCTATGCCCGGTGCAGTTGATCCAACTCAACCCGGTCAGTATGTACAAGACCCCGCTACTGGTAAGTATGTTGCTTTATCTGCTACATCAGCAGGTTTTGACCCAACTAATCCAATTACACAAACTTATTTAGGTGAGTTGGCAGCAAAGGGTGGTCAAGACCGAACGTCCCAGCTATTTAATTTGTATGCTTCCCAAGCACAAAAAGATGCAAATGCCGCTGCGTGGGCTAAAGAAGAGGCACGCCTTAAAGCATTAGATGCGGCAAAAGGTTTAACCAGTAATGCTGGCACAGGCGCTAATGCAAATGTGGATAAAGGTTTGGCCGCGCTTAATAACTTAGGTACAGGCGCAAGCTCAAATGCGGTTTCAGTTTCAACGGGAGAAACAGAAGCCCAAAGAAACAATCGTTTATTTATAGCAGCCGGTGGTGATTGGAATAAAGCTGCTGATTTACGTGCTAAAGAAGATAACGCAGCAAATGCGGCTAAATGGCAAGCAGATGCAAATAAAGTGACTGCAGCAAATAAAGCCTTGGTTGCTGATCCCAACTACTGGTTAGATCCAAAAGGGTTAGCCGCATTGAACGCGCTTCCAACTGGCGCTTCTGATGTTGATAAATGGTACGCTTCGCGAGGATTAGGGCTTGATCCGATTGATAACGTTATTAATGGTTTTTTAGCCAAGTACAAACCGCAGCTTGCGGCCATGCTTCCAAAAGAGCAAGAAGACGCAATGCGTGCGGCTTTAGATAAAGAGAGAATGAATGAGGCCGACGTCATCCGAGCAACCGGTATGACTATTGCGCAGTTGGCTGCGGCTAAACGTAAAGATGGTTCAATTATTGTTCCCGGGGATTTAAATAAAGTTCCCGTTGGTTCATTGCCCGATGGCGTCAGCGGTGCAGGTAAAACTGTGGTTAATGAAAACGGCACTATTACAACTCGTCCTGACATCCCCGGTATACCTGCGGGTGGCTTTACGGGTATGACTAGTGTGAAGAATGCCTATACACAAGGTGGCGGAAGTTTGGGTTACACATCGCCAACCTACACCCCTGCGGAATTTAAAGCAAAATACGAAGACAAATTAACCGGCGGTTCCGCCGATGCTTACAACTATCTAACTGGGAAAACTAAGTATTCGCCGATACCTTCAACCCCTACTGGCGAAGTGATGAAGCCTTATGCCGAGTCGGTTTTGGGCATTCCTACACCGTCGGCTAATAAGAAATACATATTTGACCCTACAACAAAAACGTACAAAGTTAACCCTAACTATGCTATTCCAACGTATGACTCTAAAGGTGTTAAGTCTTCAAACTTGACCAACGCCGACGTTAAAACGTTTATGGACAAAAAGCCGTCTGCTTCCGACTTCTACACTTGGGCAACTACAAACAACCTATCACCCGAACAGATTGCTGCGGCGTCTGAAAGACCAATTAACGAGATCAGTAAATTGTTTACGGGCGCTAAAGATTTGACGACTGACGGCAAGATTGACCAAACAAAAGTGGACGAAAAAACAGCAGCAGACGAAAAAGCTAACTTTGACTACGCTGCGTATTTGAAAGCCAACCAAGATGTGCAAGCCGAATTAGATGCTGGTAAAGCTGACTTTGGTACTAAAGACGATCTTGCTGCCGCTGCTTGGGAACACTATCAACGATATGGTAAAGCGCAAAAACGTCCACTTAAAGCCGCTGGTGGTTTACTAGCTGAAGGTGGCTTAGCTGCTCTAACTATGGCTCGTGGTGGTACTACGCACATGCCATTCTTCTCAAAGTCGACTGGTAAGTTTAATATGGCTACCCCAAAGGTCTACGCAGACGGCGGTATGGCTAACTATAACCTTGGCGGTTACTCTGATGGTGGCAGGCTTTTGCGTGGCCCCGGTGATGGCGTATCTGATTCCATCCCTGCAACTATTGGTGACAAACGCCCTGCACGTTTGGCCGACGGTGAATTCGTAGTACCCGCACGTATTGTTTCTGAACTGGGCAATGGCTCAACAGAAGCTGGTGCTCGTAAACTATACGCAATGATGGACAGAGTTCAAGCTGCCCGTAAAGGTTCAATTGGTAAAGGCAGAGTGGCTAACAATAGCCGTGCCGACAAACATCTTCCCGCATAAGGAGCCGATAAATGGCTGATACCCCCACCTCAATACAACAGACGCAGTACGGCTTTGCGCCTGAAGTAGCGCCCTACGCACAGACAGTACTTGGTCAAGCTGCGGCTCTAACTGATACGTCGGCCAACCCATACATGCAGTATCAGGGCGAGCGTAATGCTCAGTTCTCTCCACTGCAACAACTATCCTACGACAACGCGATGCAGATGCAGACTGCGCCTCAGTTGAAGGACGCTACTGCTATGGCAGGCGAAGCGGGTTTAGGCGCACTGAATACAAGTTTTACGTACAACCCGTATGTAAACCAGCAGTTTACAGGTGCTAATGTTCAGCAATACATGTCTCCGTATATGGACACTGTTGTTGCACGCCAACAGCAGGATGCTCAACGTCAAGCCGATATTGCTCGCCAAGCTCAAGGCGCTCAAGCTGCTCGTTCAGGTGCGTTTGGTGGTAGCGGTAATATGCTTGCTAACAATCAGCTTAACTCAGCGCTTGCCCGACAAAAGGGTGATATTTATGCTCAAGGTCAACAGCAAGCATTCCAAAACGCACAAAATCAATTTAACCAGTCACAAGCTCAAAATTTAGGCGCTGCTCAACTTAATGCACAACAAGGTCAGTTTGGTGCGGGTCTGGGCCTCCAAGGTTTGCAAACTGCACTAACTAGCGCAAACACACTTGGTAATTTGGGCAACACTCAGTACCAACAAAATATGGGCGTCAATGCGTTGCAAAACCAATACGGCTTGCAAGAGCAAGCGCAGATGCAAAAGGATATTGATACCAAGTATCAAGACTTCCTAAACTACCAGAACTACCCCTACAAGCAACTTGGCTTTATGTCAGACATCGTTCGTGGCGCACCATTGACTCAAACTGGGTCGACTGTATATCAGGCTCCCCCTTCAACTGCGCAGACTATTTCTTCGCTGGGTCTTGGCGCAGCGGGTATTAGCAAGCTATGGGGAGGTGCAAACGGTGGCGTGACTCAGTCTGGTGGAATTGGCGCACTTGCATTGAACAACTTGGTCTAAGGAATAATCATGATTGACATGGCATCTGTCTACGCCGAGCGGTTTAAGGGTAATCCCGATGCGCTTCGTGCTGCAGTA
>Ga0209296_1003878_pt1 | contig 10055 bp, 15 predicted proteins | sample S_130206_EF_Meta_FD_187319 | JGI IMG/M metagenome (GOLD analysis project Ga0209296, IMG submission 187319) | Freshwater microbial communities from Lake Simoncouche, Canada to study carbon cycling - S_130206_EF_MetaG (SPAdes) (version 2) | ecosystem: Environmental > Aquatic > Freshwater > Lake ...
GATCGCGGCTGGCCCATCATTCCGGTCGATCAAAGCATCCGCACGATGGCACCAGCATGGAAACTGTGGGGAGACCTATTGAAGTCAAAACAACTTTGCTACCAAATCGACCCAGTACTCGCGTCGGGACTGAACAACGTGCGCCTGATCCGTGACAACGTCGGCAACACGCGACCAGTGAAGGGACGCAGCGCCGGCAACATGGACGTGATCGTCTCCGGCAACATGGCAGCGCTCTTGATGGAGCACCACCAGGTGCGCGAGTCGACCGGACTCAGCACTAGCGCTTGCCCGATTGGTTAAGAGTGCAAGTCTGAAATAATCGCTTGACAACGCGGGGCACATTTGTCCCATGCGTTGCAGTGAGCATCTTCGCACGGTTCTTGGGATGGAAAAACGCGACAGTCGTCTATGCACGACCTGAGCCGATGGCCGCACCGGCCATTACATCCCTGCCTGCGGTCGTGAGAGCGACGCAACTCATAGCGGCAGACATTGCGCGTCTCCCGTTTCACATCGTTGATAGCGATGGTCAGTTAGTCGACTCTCCGATCACGCAACTGATGACACGCGATGCTTCGCGCTGGCAGTCAGGCTTTGAGTTTCGCCGCTACGTCACTACTTGTGCGCTTACGGACGGAAACGGGATGGCGCTGATCCGCCGGGACAACTCCGGCATGATCGCGGAACTCCAACCGATGCCAACGGGCTCGATTTACAGCGAATTGACCGAGGAAGGCGTCCGCTACAAAGTCGGATCAACGTACCTCATGGCTGAGCAAGTGCTTCACCTGGGGTGCTATCCGGATCCAGGCAACCCAGCGTGGTACATCGGGCCGCTTGATGCGTCACGTGCTGCAATGAATCTTGCTGCAGATCAGGATGCTGCTCACTCCGCTTTGATCAAAAGCGGTGGAAAAATTTCGATTTCTCATCCTGGCGCGATGTCCGATCAGACGGTTCAAGCCATCCGCGACGCCTGGCAGACCATGCACGCGACGCCCGATGGCGCATCCCGTCCGTTGATCCTGCGGGAGGGAATGCGCGCTGAAAAGATCAGTGAAAGCACTAGCAACGTCTTGGAGTCGCGCCGCTTCTCTATTCAGGAGGTTGCTCGCGCATTCGGCGTGCCTCCGGAAATGCTTTACCAGCAGGGCGGTGGCGCTCTTGCATCGCAATCAGAGACAGCACGCGCCTACGTTGATGGCGCACTCGCCCAATGGGTGAGCGCGTGGGAGTCGGAGATCACGCGCAAACTCTGCGGGCCCGGCGAGCATGCACGTCTTGACGTGGACATTCTGCTTCGCGGAAACATGCGGGATGCCGGAATGGCTCTTTCCAAACTGGTGCTCGCCGGGATCCTGTCTCCAAACGATGCGCGGCACCGTATGGGCCTGCCTCCCATTGACGGTTTAGACGTTCCAACGGTCTCCATGCCAGGCGGAATGAGCGCCATGCAAGGCGACAACGCAGCAGAAGGAAACATGGGGGACGAAAATGCTTGAGATTCGCACGGCAAAACTGGCCATGAATGGCGACAAGATCGGCGGATACGCCTCGGTCTATGACGCTCCGAGCCACCCGCTGACCATTCGCGGCATCAATGGCGGCAAGCCATTCACCGAACGTGTGGCCCGAGGTGCGTTTGATTCGTCGCTCGGTAACAACATTTCATTACTTGTTGGTCACGATGCACGTGACTTACTCGCCAACACTAAGAGCGGACTGTTGCAACTGCGCAGTGACGCACACGGCCTTGCATTCGAGGTGACGTTGCCACCAAACAATCAACGGGCACAGGATGTGCGATCGTTGGTTGACGCTGGCGTGTTGTCGGAGATGTCTTTCGGATTTCAGGTCATTGCCGACAGTTGGGTCGGCAACACTCGCACACTCTCGCAGGTTGCGCTGCGTGAAGTTTCCATCGTTGAAAACGGCGCTTATCCGCAGACGAGCGCCGAAGCAAGAACCCTCCAATCGGGCATCGCCCGTCTACGTCTGCGTCTAAGGATGCCATCATGAAACTGACTGAAATGTATGAGACCCGTAAGGCGCTCACTGCTGAGCGTGATTCCATTCTCGCACAAGATTCAATGACCGTTGAAGTTGAAGCCCGCGGCCACGAAGTTGCCAACGAACTCGGTAAGCTCGATGCAGAGATTCGCGCAGCACAGATCCGTGAGCGCTTCGCTTCGTCGTCCGCCATCGAGAACCTTGTCAAGCGCGACAACGAGCAAGGCCTCGATGAGCGCAGCGAAAAGCGTTACCTCGACCAGTGGATCGGTTACATGCGCGGTGGCCGTGCTCCTGAAACGCGTGCGCTAACTTCGACCGCATCGAGCAGCGTGCTCATTCCTAAGGTCTACGAAGATCAGATCCTCAAGTACCTGGACGCCAACAGCATCATGCGCGGCCTTGCAGACTTTAAGGGCGGCGTGAGTGGCTACCCAGTGCTCCGTTACAACACCTTGGCAACCAATGGCAAGGGAACATCCACTGCCACTGGTGGCTGGATCGCAGAAGGCGGCAGTGCAGTTGCTACCGATGGCGCCTGGACTGAAGTTGCCTTGGCTCCGCAACTCTGCTCACCGTATACGCAAATCACGCAGACCCTCGCAAAAATGGCGAATTTTGACGTCGAATCCGAGGTGATGGACACGCTCCAGCGTGCCCTGAGTCACCAACTTGAATTTGCTTACATTGGAGGTACCGGCACCAACATGCCTACGGGCATCTTTGATACCGCTTCGACCTCCATTGGAACGTACGCAAGTGAGTCGACGCCAGCAGGTTCAACTGGTGCAACAACACGCGCACAGCAGGTGACTGCTTGTGCCGCTGATACCACCAAGTTCCTGAAGGCCATCAACACGATGCGCTACTCAACTCTGCCAGCGTCGTACTGGACTTCGGGATCTGCTTGGATCTTCCCGCAAGACGTCTACGCAACTGTCGGTGCGCTCACCGTGAATTCAGTCCCGCTGTTTGTCCCAAGCGCAGATAAGGGCATCACCGAAGGAATGGGACTGACCTTGCTAGGTCTCCCAGTTTACGTGACCGAATATGTTCCGACACTGGTGCAAACTGCATCCGCTAAGGTTTGCGGATTCGTTCTTGGAAACATTCGTGACTCGTACTCCATCCGTGAGTGGGGCGGGATCTCGATGATCCGCGACGAAGTTTCTGCCGCTGCAACTGGTCAGATTAAGTACACCGCGATGGCGTTCGCAAATGCGAACATCACCCGCGGCGGTGCCGCTGTGCAGTTCCGCGTTACGAATCCGTAACTTCTGATCCTCTCATCCTTTGGGTGGGTGGGGCTTCGGCCCCACCCCCCCTCAGCGAGGAACAATGGCTCTAGATATTTCTAAGTTCAGAAGTTGGGCCCGGATCCCGCACACCGAGGACGATCCGGCCATCGGCATTGCATGGTCTGCCGCCGTACGCGAACTAGAAGAGCGCACCGGGTGGTGCGTGGAGTCGGTCACCAGGACGCAGTGGGTGCCCTCAGCGCCCTTGACGAACTACGGCGGTCTGTACCTCCGTCTTGAGCGCCAAGGCGACCTGGCGGGCACTACGGTCACCTACAGCGACAGCGCCACGACGCCGCTGACCGGGAACCTCAACAGCGCCAAGATCCAAATAAACGGGCTGATCTACGTTGACATGGAGATTTCCAATGTCAATCTGACCTACCCAGTGACGCTGACCGTAACAGCAGGTAACGCGGCGCTCAACCCGCTGCTCGAAATGGCGCTCTTGCAACGCGTCGCGCACCATGTGGCAAGTCGCGGCGATGACACCATCGCGCTCGACTCCACCTACTGGGATCGCATCACAGGCATGATGGGCAAGGGAATCGGGTAATGGCTGGGCACGTCCCATCCGGAATGCTGAGGCTTTCGATGACGGTACAGAATCCCGTGCGAAGTATCGACAGCGTCGGCCAGGCGTCAGTCTCATGGCTGAACGTCGCTCAGATTGCTTGCCACATTGACTCGGCGCGTACGAACGAAGTGGTCGACGATCTCGGCGTGAACGCCCGTTCCGATTGGCGCATACTAGCCGCGTGGCATCCAGCGGTGACCAACAACAGCCGACTCTTGTATCAAGACAACGGAACTGAGCGAGTGTTCAACATCCGTGCTTGTTGGGACAGGGATCAGAAGCGCCGACGCTTAGAAATTGAAGCCACGGAGGTGACAGAGTGAAAGCCACCCAAGTAACTTTGAAAACGCAATTCCGCGACGGCAACGTACGCGCAGCGTTGGCTAGTCTTGGGCCCAAAGTTGCTCAAAATGTAATTAAACGATCAATGCGAAAAGCGCTTGACCCAGTGCGGAGTGCGCTTCGTGAAACTTGGGTAGCCGCTGGGTATCGCGGTAAGCCGCTTCACCGTCGGGCGATCGATAAAGCGACCCGCATCGATGTGCGACGCGCTGGAGGTGGAACAAGCGCAGGGATCACTGGCCGTGTTGGCGTCATGTATGGCAAGGGCGGCGGAGCGGGTGCGGGCGGTCGGCAGAAGATTTGGCACTTGCTTGAAGGTGGCTTCCGGCACTACGCCAAAGGATCAAAGGCGTATGCCAATTTCAGCAAAGATGCCAAAGTTGAGCAAGACAACTATAAAGCAATTATTAAAGCCAATCGTCCAGCAGCGATGAAGGCTCCAAAAACAGAGCGCGCCGGACGGATGCGCGCAGTGTTTGCTGCTGCCCGTGATGCAGCGCCTTCGTTTGTTGCAGAGCGATCTGCACGCGCTGTGGCTCGAAAGACCGCCACAGCCAAGCAGATCCCAGGAGCGTTCCGTTCTCGCGCCGTAGCGTCGCGGATGCTGCCCGAGGTCACGAAGAACCTACGCGACTACATCCTCCAAGCGTGCAAGGAGGCTCTACGTGGCAACAAGTAGAAGCCTGAAGACCATTACGGAAGCGCTGTACGACTATCTAAAGACGCGCATCGGCGATGCTGAACTTTCGCCGCGCTGGCGTCGGCAGGGCGACCCGCTGCCGTATGTCGTGTACGAGTTCACCTCTGCCGCATGGGCGCAGACCACGAACACCGTTACGAACATGGTTACGCTGTCGGTGAACTTCTCCTGCGTCGCTGCAACGGTATCGGAAGCAATGGACGTAGCCGATGACATTACCGGAGCATTCGCAATTAGTGTGACAGAAGGCTCTATCACCTTCCGGATGGTTGATATCAACATGAGAACGCTCGACGCCGTGCCCGATGACGGTACGGGCGATGCCGAACGAATAATCGTAGTCACTACAACATTCCTTACCCACGACGAAAGTTAAACGATGCCAACGACATACACAGCCGGCTACGGCGGGACGCTCACGATCAACTCGGTAACCATTCCGGTACAGAACGTGACGATTGACCTATCGCGCCAAGAGATTGATATCACCACCACGCTCGACCTCACGACGCTAGCAATGGCTGGCCGTGTTACGCGCAAGATCACCTGTACGGCAATGGCTACAACCGTTGCGGAAACGGCGCTTACCCTGCTTATCAACACCGCAACGGACACCAAGACCGTGGTCGGATGGACAGATGGGAACTCGGGTACGTCTTACAGCATCACTTGCATGTTGAACAGCGCTAGCCGTTCGTACGACGGGCAGGGCGCTGCCACCATCAATTTCAGCTTTACTGAGGCGAAAGCCTAATGCCAATCGGAACCGAATATCTCGGCGATGGCTGGCGCGATGCCGACATCGAAGGACTGCCACCACTCCAGGTGCGCCGACCAGTGATGCGGGACATCGCCGCGGGCGGGCAGTACTGGTGGATCGCTTGCGTGCGCTGCGCCGACGGTACGCCGTTGCTTGCTGAAGGCGTAGCCGCTGCCGATCTGCGCGTCGAAGTCGGTAACGCCATCATCGCGGAGGTAATGAAAGAGCGCCCTACTCAAGCGCCGAAAGGCGCATCTGGAGGATGACTCCAGCAGCCCGGATGGATATGCCAGTCGGGCTGATGAGTGAGGCAACGCCGGAGGAACGGATTGAGAGTCTGCTTATCACGATTGCTTGCGCGCTTACACGCGCACCAGCGCACAGGATTGCACCATGGCTAATGACTTGAAAGCATCGGTAAGCATCACAGCAGATACGAGCGGACTGATCTCCGGCGTGAATGGTGCCATGGAAAAGATCAATCGGATCAGCGCCAGCAGTACAGCGATGGCTGGAATGATGGGCGCTCAGAAGGTGCTGCAACTCGCGCAGGAACTCTATCGCGCTGTCTCGGATCGTTCTGAGCATCTGTCAAAACTAGCGCACACGTTTTCACCTGAAGCCATGACCAGTGCCGCGAATCTGTCACAGGCGCAACTGAAATCAGATATGGCAATCGGTCAAGCCATGGGCCCGGCACAGGCTGGGATCGATCGCGCCAAGGAAGACGCGCTACGCGAAGAGACCGCGCAGACATTGAAGCACGCCGAGGAGATCGGGCAAGGAATGATCGTCCTAAACGCCATTTGGGATCAGACCAAGGCAATAGCCATCGGTGCTACGGACGCTTCGCTCATTGCTATTGGAAGCCTTGCGGAATCAAACCTAGCGGAACTCGGAACCATGCAAGCCGGAGCAGTGCAAAATGGCGCGGGTGCGGTAGAGGATCCAATGGCTACAGGCGACGCGGCAGCGCTGGCGTGGATTGCGGGAATCATCCAAGACATATCGAAAGCCGTAAAGGGAGACTAATGGGAGCGCTAAAGATCATTCGCCACGCAAATGGCCCACAGTACAAGGTGAGCAGCCCCGGGCAACCGTTTACGATGACGGAGATTTTTCTTGTATCGTGGGTACCAGTAAACGCCGAGGACGTGCAATCCTGCCCGGAAGATATTGCGATCATTGTCGCTGCATCTGAAACTGGCGCGGGTGGATTGAAGATCCCAAAGGTGCAACAGCGATACACCGGATGCGATGCAAACGCATCTTTCCTCGTATGCGAGTCGGTCGATTGGCGCTGTATGCCGGGTGCGCTAAAAACTTGGATGGTCACGGCGAATTGGTCTAGCCTGATGGAGTTTCAGTACAACGCGACGGTACCGGAACCGTGGACGCGAATCACGCGCACTAGTTCAATGCGCCAAATGCCTATATGGCGCGTCGATGCCGCTATCCCGGCAGAGCCGTACACGTTCCCGCCGACATCATCGGGTGGCGACATCGGCGGCACGAAAGTGGACGTTCAAGGACAGCCGGCGAATCGCTTCGTACAGCAGATGCAGATCATCTGCGAGTTCCATTACGACCGTACGTTCACGCTTGGGCCCGATGACGAGATTGCACCGGAGCCGGGCCCGTACTTCAGCGGCTGGCTTGGTACGCGCAACTCAGTTTCGTTCCTTGGCTACGACGCCGGGCAGATCCTCTGCAACGGCATCAGCATCTCGCCAGTGAACGATCAGATCTACATCATGCAGTTTAAGTTTCTCTTTGATTGGATGTCGTTCTTTGAGCAGCGACCAGCGCCAAACACTGGCGGCGCGTCATTCCTTGCTGCGGCGGCCTCCACCTTCCTTGGCGTCCCGTACAACCAGGCGTCCAAGATCGCCTGGTACCAACCGTACCCGGATCGTGAGGATCTCAAACTCATGTTCCCGGAGGCCGTCTACAACGCTTTCTTGACGGCATTACCAGCGGTCAACACGTGCGCCACACCAGGACGAAGTTTGGCAAGCAAGCAATTTAACTTTGGCACATGAGTAATCAGCGTCCCATCTTCAACAGCGGCCTGTACGGGAAAGCCAACCGTACGGTGATGAACGCTTTCATGGACTCAGCAGACGCGCTGGCAGCAAATCAGCCCGCGATCGACTACGCCTACCGCGCATCAATGCCGGAACCGTTTGCTACGCGCACGTTCCTTGCGCGCATCCAAACCGCGACCGTCATTACTGCTGGCTGTCGGTGGTCGTACGCAGGGACAGAAGCCGTATTGCTCTCTGCTTCGCCTTGGCATGAGAACGTGACGGGCACTCAGTACGACTTCACCGGAGCGATCAACCTCCGCGAGTTGTTTAACACCAGTTCCACCGACATTGATGGGATGGACATCTCCAGCCCAGCGTCTACGGTGGGCCCGGTCGGCTCGTACTACTCGTCCGGATGGGTTACGACAAGCCTCGAAGCGCTAGTGATCATGACCGTGAGCTACACGAAGACAGGCGCAGTCTTGTATTACTTTGATCGCCCCAACCCAATCAGGTGCACCTAATGCCAAACGTAGACCTAGCGCTCAATTACCCGTCCGTAGTCATCGTCCCAGGCGAAGAGTGGACGCTTGATGGAACCATCCAAACCGAAGGAACTTCCACGGCGTTTAACTACACCGGCTACAACGTGCGCTGCGACGTATCGGTCGGTTCGTACGCACTGGCAACTACCGGAACGGTGACTGGCACTGCCGCATCGGGTACGTTCGTCCTGACGCTTTCCGCGACCGCTACCGACCTCTACCCATCCAACTCGTGGGGCACGCTGGTGATTCATTTGCACAACACAACTACGCCGTCACTTAACAAGCACGTAGCCACCATCGGCTTTCGCACCTCAGCGGAGAGCATCTGACTATGTTTACTTCCATGTTTCGAAAATCCATGTTGGGTGCGCAGCAAACGTACAGCGCCGAAATCCTTGTTGTCGCAGGTGGCGGCGGTGGTGGTGGCACTCCTGCCGCTGGCGGCGGTGGTGCTGGCGGCGTTCGCTATAGCGCTAGTGTTACCCTGACTCCTGCAAGTACCTACATGATCGTGGTCGGCGGTGGTGGTGCTGGCGGCGTTGGTGCTACTGTTGGCAGCTCAGGAACTGCATCGCAATTCGATTCGATTTCGTGTTCCGGCGGCGGCGGCGGTGGTCTCTATTCCTTCCCGGGAACTAATGGCAGCAACGGAGGCTCGGGCGGCGGCGGTGGTGGATCATTTAGCACGGGCGATCAATCAACTGGAGGAACAGGCGTTTCCGGTGAAGGCAGCGCTGGTGGCCGCGGCAATCTTGGAACCAACACAGGCGGCATTCAGCGCGGCGGCGGCGGCGGTGGTGCCAGCGCCGCGGGTGGAAATGGAACTGGAAGCGGCGCAACTGAAACCGGAGCCACGGGCGGCAACGGCTCCGCATACTCAATTAGCGGAAGCAGCGTGACCTACGGCGGCGGTGGCGGCGGCGGTGGGTATGGAACTGGTGGCGACGGCGCAGGTGGTACAGGCGGCGGCGGCGCGGGTGGAAATGACTATGGAGTCAATGCCACATCTGCAACAGCAAATACAGGCGGCGGCGGCGGTGGTGACGGGTTCACCGACGCTACAAACAACGGGGGCAGCGGCGTTGTAATCGTTGCCTATGCGGGAGCGACCCGCGGCAGCGGTGGCACAATCACAAGTTCCGGCGGCAACACCATTCACACTTTCACAAGCACGGGCACCTTTACCTACACAGGCTAATCATGGCACATTTTGCAGAGATCAACGCAAGCAAGATTGTTCAGCGCGTCATTGTTGTTCCCAATTCCGAGGAAGCAAACGGCGCGACCTGGTGTGCCAACCTTCTTGGCGGCACATGGGTTCAGACCAGTTACAACGCGACGATCCGCAAGAACTTTGCGGGTATCGGCTACACGTTTGACTCGGTTCGTAATGCTTTCATCCCACCAAAACCGTACTCGTCTTGGGTATTAAACGAATCAACGTGCCGATGGGATGCGCCCGTACCAATGCCGTCTGGTGGGCCGTGGCAGTGGGACGAAGACACAGAAGAATGGGTGGCGGTATGATCCACCTCGCGCTGTTCATCGTCTTGGTGCTCACCAGCGGCTGTGCATCGAGCACGGCGGCTATCTCAAAGGCCGCGACATCGAGCGCAGCAAGCGCCGCGGTAGCACGAGCGCACCTCGTGGCCGCAAGCGTTGAACTCGACAGCATCGAGGCGCAAGCCAATGCAGTGCACCAAGCCATACCGTTCGTCTCGGATGACCAAAGTCCGATCTACTCAACGCTCCAGTATGTGTCGGTTGCAGTGGTGGCGGCTGTAATC
>Ga0209296_1003881_pt1 | contig 10054 bp, 9 predicted proteins | sample S_130206_EF_Meta_FD_187319 | JGI IMG/M metagenome (GOLD analysis project Ga0209296, IMG submission 187319) | Freshwater microbial communities from Lake Simoncouche, Canada to study carbon cycling - S_130206_EF_MetaG (SPAdes) (version 2) | ecosystem: Environmental > Aquatic > Freshwater > Lake ...
ACTAATAACTTCTTTAATATCATTTTTATTTTCTTCCAGATAAATAACTCCCTCAATTTCTATAAATTTATCTTCTGTATATTTATTAACTACCAATTTACTAAATAGCACTTCACTTGTTTTTTCTTCACTTTTATCAAATATTACAATAGAAGTTTTTGTTGATGTATTTTCAAATTGATCTTGTGGAACACTAATAATTTCCCTTACATTAAAATTATTAATTAAACATTTCCTTAAATCTTTATATTTTGGATCAAAATATACGCCTTCTTTTAAAATTCCAACTGCGGTTCCGCCATCTAGCAACATATCCATTATTAGCATTAATGAGCAACTTTCTTTATCATTTCCGGTTAAATTATGATCTTTGGCAAATTTTTTAATTCTTGGACTACACTCATTAAGAGTAACTTTTGATTTATCTTGCTCTTTTTTTTCTTGTTTCTCTTGTGCTTCTATGGCTTTTAGTTGTATAGTTCTTCTAGTTTTTACTTGTTCATCTTTAGTATTGAGTATTTCATTTTTAATATGCTTTTTTATTTTGTCTCTTTTAACTTGAATATCTGATTTTTTATTTTTATCTCCACCATATGGCGGATTTGTAAAAATATATTTAAATTTTTTACTATCAAAATTGTCTGTAAATGAATTTTTGTATTGTAAATTATCTAAATTGGGTAGAGCACCCGTTAAACAAAAGAATTCTAAACCGGCCGATTTAATAACATCTTCATTCATATCAAAATGATGAATTTTGCTAAGTTCATTAGTCCAATCAATTGAACTATTTGTTTTATTTAAATAATTAATAAAACCAGTAGTAAAACCACCCGAACCCCCAAACATATCAATCATTGTTGGAAGCGAACCGTCTGCGTTTAATAAAGGATTTAAGTGTGTAAAAATATAATTTACAATATGTCTATCACTAAAATATGCTCCTAACTCACTAATAGCGGTCGCATCTCTCCCAATAAAATATTCATAAATTTTGCCAGATAATAAAACATTACACTTTTTCTCAATCGCAGTAATATTTTCTATTTCATTTATAAGAAATTCAAAAACAGTACTCTTAATATTTTTTGGTATTTCATAAAATATAATATAATATAAAGTTAAATTTTCTGTTTTTATTGCGCTAAGTCCATCAAGAAGTGGGCCTAAGATAAAGTTGGCTAATTCTTCTCCTTTATTTTCATTTGCCAATTTTAATAAATTTGAAAATCTACAATCATTTGACAAATTTACTTTATCAAATAAATTCATTTCTTCTATTCTTTTTAATCCATAAAGCAAATTAAACACTTTCAACGCATTCATACCATAACCTGCTCCATTATTTCTAAGGAAATTATGTATATCATGAATTTTATTTTTTAATGCTTCTTTATTTGAAACATTAGACATTAAATCAATATTCTTTAAAGCTTTATTTTCATTTTCGTTTTCATTTTGTTTCAATTTTTTTTTATTAATATCATTTAATAAATTTGGATTATATATAATAGTTTCTAGTTTATTAATAATTTCTTCGATAATTATAGAATTATAACGTTCTTGTAATTCACAAGGAACTAATTTAGATAATTTTAGTTCAAATAATTCACGCTTATCTTTATGTTTTTGTGTATCAATATGTGATTTATGATGAGAGATTTGATCTGGTGTTGTTTTACAAATTCCACAAGAATAAGTTTTTTGTTTTAACATTTTATATGTTATACTAATATTTTATTTTTATATTATAAACCTAATAATATAAAAATAATAATATAACATTAAAAATGTTTCCTAAAATATAAAGTAATTTATTTTGGTGTGATTTTAAAATTCATTGAATTTTCATTTTTCACAATAATATTAGTATTAATATTAGTATTAATGACGATATGGGTGTTTTGTTTTCTTGCTTCTGCCACGTGCTTGTTGTCGAAAATTTAAACTTGGAATCATTGATCTAATACGTTGAAGACCTCGACGTAATGTATTGTTGCGCACGTTGGCAGCAGGCGGCGGTCTATCGCGCGCGCTTGTGGGATTTCTTGAACGAATACATGGTAAAAGTGAAAGAATACGTGCTTCCTCGGTACGCATCATAATTTGTAACTCTATTATTTTGTTATTTATATTACTATAAATAGATTTAGTAACTATATTATCAGTTTGAGGTCTGCGTGTAATAGTTGTAAGAATGTGATCTAAAAGACTATTATAAACAGTAAAAGCATTTTTTATAAATCTTAACTCCTCAGTACACTCTGTCCCATATTTCATACGAATTGCCGATCCGCACGGCGCTATTGCTTGTTCTATTGTAGTATTGAGCATGCCATCATCCTGGTTAAACAAGACAAACTCTCTTGTGCGAATTTTTGAATCAATACACGGCAAAAGTGATTGAAGACGTGTTTCCTCGCCAGTCATCATATCTAGTAACGCTGTTACTATATTATTTAAATATATATGTAAAGAGTTAAAATTAGCAGTAATGGGTATGTGTATAATAGTTTCACGTATTTGATATATTCGGCTATTACAAACATTTAAAAATTCTTTTATATTTCTTAACTCTTCGATGCACGCCGCACCATATTTTGTGCGAATTGTCGAATCGCACGGTGCTATGTGAATTAAAGACATTATATATATATTTATATATACAAATATATAAATATTTTGCTAAATAAATATTTTATTGTGTTTTGAATTATTTAAGTTATTTATATACAATTTTACTGTAAATATTTAATAACGAAGAATTGATTTTTTATAACGTCTAGATTTGCGACGGCGATTTGTTTTTTTATGATGTCTATATTTGTGACGTTTTGATTTACGAGAGCCACCTTTTTTATATGCTCTTGCTGGTATATCCCCATCATCACCATCAATCATGCTTTGCAATCTATCTAATAGCTCATTTTTTTTATTACCTTGAGTAGCTGGGTTTTTATAGGAATATATAGTAGGTCTAAGTTTATCTCTCGTAACATCTTGTATAGGTTTCAGTGTATATTCATCAGGATATACATATTCAATATTATATGAATCATTGTTTTTCTTAATCACCACTGCAGGACGTAAGCCTATACCTTTAATATTTGGTTTTATTACAACAATAGTACCTACTTCTAAATCTTCACTATTCGTAGCGTCGTTTGTATCTAACAACTTATTTGTTAATTCTTGTTCTGCCTTCATTTTTATATATAATACGTCTATATAATTTTTTTATATAAAATCATAAATTCATAAAATTACTAAATTATTTAGTTTACATTTTATAGTTTGAAATATAAAATATAAAATATAAAATATAAAATATAAAATATAAAATATAAAACGCATTAAAATCCTCTCTTAAAATCCCCCCCGTAAGCGTAATACAAGATGCAATGTGCTCTCTTTTTGAATATTATAATCGTTTAATGTTCGCCCATCTTCGAGTTGCTTTCCAGCAAAAATAAGTCGCTGTTGGTCGGGCGGAATACCTTCTTTATCTTGAATTTTGGCCTTAATATTGTCAACCATGTCAGATGACTCTACTTCTAGCGTAATAGTTTTTCCCGTAAGGGTTTTTACAAAGATTTGCATTGTTATACTATATAGCATTATAATATTGTTTTTATATTTATTTACTAAATATATTAGTATATATTTACTAAATATATTAGTATATATTTACTAAATATATTAGTATATATTTAGTAAATAATAATTTAGTTAAATTATTATATTTTGCTATAATATATATGTCTGAAACTCAAAAGGAGACTATCAAAAAAGTAGAAGCAGCGGAAGTAAGGGAACAACCTACAAAAACTGAAACTATTGAACCAATAGATAAACAAGAACCCGGTGAAATGAGTCTTATACCATTAAAAGTAACTAACGCACATCGTTTTTCTTTTGGTAAGGGTGCTCGCGATCGAACAGTAAAACAAGAAGTACGGCCAGGATAATTATTACATCTAGGAACAAGAACACCAAGAACACCAAGATCAACTCAATCAACAGTAGAAGAAGAACCAGAAGTAAAACAGGGAGGAAAAATACGCTATAAAAAACGTCGCTCTAAACGCAGTAAATCAAAACATCGTAAATCTAAACGCAATAGAAAATCACTTAGACGTAAATATTAAAAAACATACAATAACACTAATTTTTATTTATACAAGTCTTAAAATAGCATAAAAACTAAAAATTGATGTTTTTTAATATTAAACTAATAATTAAAAACATACTTTTATATTAAATAATGAAAGTATTAGTATTTGATTGCGAAACTAGTGGATTACCCGAAAGTGGTGCTTCTATATATGATAAATCAAAGTGGCCATATATTATTCAATTGAGTTATATTTTATATGATCACTCTAATAATAGTTCATTAATTAAAAATAATTATATTAAGATTGATGAGTCTGTTATTATTACACAAGAAAGTTTTAACATTCATAATATTAGTAGAGAGATTTTGAATGCTCAAGGCATAAATATTGTGCCGGCGCTAAAAGAGTTTAATGAATGTTTAAAAAAATGTGACATAGTTGTAGGGCATAATATATCATTTGATAAACGCATAATTTTTGTAGAATGTTTTAGACATAATGTCACGCAATATTTTACACAATTTATAAATAATGAAAAAATACATAAACCTGAATATTGTACTATGAAAAATACGACACAATTTTGTAAATTAGAGAGATTAAGTAAAACAAATCAAGTTTATAATAAAATGCCAAAATTAAGTGAATTATATTCACTATTATTTCCAAATGATCCTTTGCCTAAAGATTTACATAATTCACTTGTTGATGTAACAATGACTTTGCGATGCTATGTGAAATATGTTTATAATAGTGATGTAAAAGAAAGTAATGAAACTATAAGGGCACTATTTTAGAAATTATATATATAATTTCAAGACTAATTAATTTATAATATTTTTATAATATTTTTATATTAGTTTTATATTAGTTTTATAATATTTTTATATTAGTTTTATAATATTTTTATAATATAAATGCGTAAAACATATAAAAAACATAATAGCAAAAAACGAATAAAAGCAGGAAATAGAGTCATAACTATTCGTAATTTTGTAGAAGCAAGACCAGGTCCCGATTTAGCACCTTTTATTTTACAACCATATGCTTCAACAGTGATAAAACGCAATATTAAAAAACTTATGAATAAAAAAGCTTATACACACGCAACAGTAACATTTTATACTAATTTAGTATTGTTTAAAAATATATTAATAGCATATAATGCTAATGATAATTCAAAGACCATAGCAAAAAATAGGTTATTAAGAAGTATTCCCGTAGGACGAACTCTTGAAGCATTTTTAGAAGTGCCCGGGATTGTCGATAGTATAACAAGATTGCGAACAATATTAAGCGATACAGATTTTAACTTTCCAGAGCGCGACACTCAACCCTATTTTGAATTAAAAGGACTTATTGATGAAATACTTAATTTAATAAATAATGCACTACAAGGACGAATAAATATACCATTAACAATACAGCGACAAGAAAGAGTGGGAATGCTTCAAACGGGCACACTAGATAGCGGACAAGGAAGAAAAAATAAGTCTAGACGCAATAAAAGAAGAAAATAAAATATTTAATATTATCATATTACTATATTTAATAATATTTAATAATATTTACTATATTATAATGGCGGCTGCGTCGTCATCATCAAATCCTGATTTATTAACAAAAGAAGAATTGGAAGCAATTGATTACAACCATTTACTTATTATGGACAAGAATTATTCGTTTAAGAAACAAAACAAAACTAAAAGCACAAATATGAAAAAAGACGCAATAATTAAAAGATTATTAAAACACGAAGTTAAAAGAAGCAAATTCGGTTCAGAACTGGGTTCTTATTTAAAATATGAATTAGAGCATCCAATAGCAAAGTCATTACCTTCCGGAACTTTTTTACCGCCTTATTTAGTAGGAGAAATATATACTATGAAAGAAGAGCTTGAAGACAGAGATTATGAGATGGCCTTTCTTAAAAGTCTATTTGAACCAACAGCAAGACCACGAAACTTTGGATCATTTTTCAATTTTACTATCAATGGTTTTAATGTTCGACTACGTATGGAAGGCGACAATGCTAGATTTAATGAGCACGTCGAAAATTTATACAGTCCAGACTTCTTTATTAAAGATTATAACTATTTAGTGGCGCGGTTTGGATTAAATGCCAAAAGATTACAAGAAAATGGAGCATATAGAGACACATTAGGTCATCGATCAGGACGCTATGGACCCCAACCACCATTTACACATACAATTCCTAATAGGGCAATTTATGCTAGTTATGCCGAGTTTAAACGTTTACATATTGAGAAATTTTTTTATGAAAATGTATTGGCTGCTTATTCAATGATTATAGTTATTGGTGATGTTCTAGCAACTATATTTAATTATTGGAATAGTCATTATGTTCCTAAGTATCCGCAAGCTATAGCAAATACAACATTAGAAACACGTTATTTGCAGAGTTCTGCTCATAATAAACCAGTTAATATATTAAAAGTTTATATTAGCACATTAAATAAGCTGTTGTTAAAATTGCGCGGTTACAAAATATTATTAAATCCTAATATAATAACTAGATTAAATAGAAGACTGAACACTTTAAATACTTATTTAGTTGAACCCGATGCTAGCATAGCAAATCAAGCAAACGCCAAATTTAGCATTAGAGTTTTAGAAAATGGCCCCAAGTTTCCTAAAAAGCAGCGTTACTATAGTCCACGAAAAAAATCAAAGTCTACAACACAAAAACGAGTAAAATCTCTTTAAATTTATTTTTATTATACTATTTTTATTACACTATTTTTATTATACTATTTTTATTATACTGTTATAATAATAATATGGCTGCTCCATCTTCTTCTAATCAACAATTTTTAACTAAAGAAGACTTAAAAAAATTTGATCGTCAAGACTTAATTAAACTAGATAATATATATTCATTTAGAAAAAGTAACAAAACTAGTAAGACAAATATGAAAACAGATGCTATAATAAATAGATTATTAAAACAAGGACTTCTAAAAAGTAAATATGAATCAAAATTAAGTTCATACTTGAAATATGAATTAGAGCGTCCAATAGCAAAGACATTACCTTCGGGTATTTATTTACCGCCTGATATGGTTGAAACAATATATGCTATGAAACAAGAACTAGAAGACAGAGACTATGAAATAGAGTATGTTAAATCAATATTTGAGCCAAAAACATTACCCGATTATCAATCACAATCAAATATGTTTGATTGTGTTGTAAATGGTTCATATGTGCGTTTGTCTATGTCTGAACCAAACTTTAAAATGCATGTTCTAAATTTATATAATCCAAATTATTTTATTAAAGATTATAAATATTTAGTGAAAAAATGGGAAATAAATGCTAAAAAATTGAGAGAAAAAGGCGAACGTCATATTCAACCTAAAAATTCGGCACTAGGCAATTTTTTTAGGCTACAAGTAATTCCGACTTATTCAAGAATTATTGTGATTGAAAATATATTACAAAAAATAGAGGCTTATAGAAAAAGTCATCCTAATGTGCCTAAGTATCCACAAGAAGTAGCCAGTAGATTATTAGAAGCCAGTTATGAGCGCTATTATTGGCCTCCAAATAATCCAATAAATGTATTAAAATTTTATATTAAAGACTTAAATAAGAAACTATTTGAAATGCGCGATAAACGCGACTGCAAAATAATGCTAAATAATAGTGTAATAAAAGAGTTAAATAAGAGATTAGACAAATTAAATACTTATTTGGTTGAACCTGATCCAAGCATAGTCGGCCAAGCAAACGCAAAATTTTACATTCGAATTTTAGAAAATAGTTCAAAAAATCTTACTAAAACGCGTAATAACAGTCCACGTAAAGAACCAAAGAAAACAACGCAAAAACGAGTAAAATCTTTTTAATTATAGTTTTATAGAGTTTTATCTTATAATATTTTTTAAGCAAAAATAATATATATAATATATAGTTATGCCTTTAAAAAAGAAACACTTAACGCGGAAAAGAAAAAAGATGAAAGCAAATTTTAAAGCTAGAGGAAAGGGAGACATAGTTCCTTTTTTGCTTAAACAAAAATTAGGCAGCCTTAGTAATCAACAAAAACAAGATACATTAAAAAATATATTTTCCAATTTACCTAGGCAAAGTGTTGAGGATGTTATAACACAAAAAGAATTGACGCTAAAAGAATTGGATGAAGAACCAAAACAACTATTTCAAATAACACCATTACCTATTTATAATTATCCATTTCAACAAGAAGTACCAAGAGGTTATGAATATAATTATCCATTAGTAAAAGTAATGGGCACTCTTAGAGAAACAGACTTAGTAGATAGCATATATAGTTTAAAAAAAGATGCCGAACTTCAAGACTATCCTAAGCACTTTTTACAAACACTATTTGCCAATTTTTTAAAAATTACTAAAAAACGAAGAACTTATGATGACTATATTTTGTCACGTATTCCTGATTATGAACTACAACAAGTATTGACAACAAACAAATTTTTTATAATAGATTTTGATTTTTTGAGTAATGCTTTAGAGCTAACATGGCAAAAATTAACAAATCGTGGAAGTTATAGTGGAACTTCTAACTATACTAAGGGCGTTGCTAGTGTTAATGCTAGCAAAACAAAAAAATTTAAATCCTATAATGCGTTTATAACTAAAAAACTCAAAAATATAATTTTTGACCCTCTTATTAATACATATAAAGCATATTGGGCAATAAAGCACACTACAAAAATAATGATTAATTATTATAGCATTGCTAGTGCTCGTAAGCATCGACCTGTATTTTACAGGACTACATATGCTACTAATATTAGACATTTTCCTATTGAACATGATGAACCTAATTTAAGAGGAGAACTTGAAAGCTTTAGAGATGTTTGGCATAATACAGAAGTAGGACAGCAAAAATATAAAAATGAATTATGGGATTTTGCTAGATATTATGATGTAGAACCCGAAGATAAACCGCTCAATACTCCTGAAGTAACAAATGTTCATGTATATGATGTATTAACCTACTATATTTTAGAATTAAACCGGTCACTTGAATATTTGGCCACTTACAGAATTAGTGTAGTGCGCGAACTATTAGATGCCATAAATAGTGATTTGGCACATATAACTAACAAAATTCGTACTTTATATAGTGACGATTTAATCCTAACTGTTGCTCCACAAAATACTGAATTTGATAGTCATAGACCATATTTCAGAATTAGTATTCCTGATTTGCCATAAATCTAGCATAAACTATACATTTTTTACAAATTTAATTTTTAATAAAAAGTTTATTATAACATTATTTTGAAAAATTGAATTATAATCTTATATAATAATATATAAGTAAATTACATTATTATATTATATGGAACTAAGTAAATTATCAAAAACAGAATTGTTTTTGATATGTGACAAACTTGGAATGAATAAGTATAAGTCTAAAACTAAAGATGAATTAATTGATTTAATAAAACAAAAACAAGAGTCTGAAAAAAATTTAGAATTAACAATAGATAAAATAGACACAATAAGTACAGTGGAAAAAATCAATTTGACAACTATATTAAATAGTTTATTTAAAAAATACACTCTTAAACATCTAGCAAAAGAGTTGAATGTAGCATCAGGAACAATTACTAGATGGATTGAATTAAAAAATATTCCAAAGCATTATGAATTTGATATACTAAAATTATCAAACATAACAATTGACTATTCTAATTATTCAACAAAAGAAAAAGATCAATTCTTTACACCAATAGAAACAGCATCAAAATGTTTTGATATATTTAAAGAAGTAATTAAACAATTTGGAGAAACTCCATCTGATTTTAAGTATATTGAACCTTCGGCGGGTGATGGTAAATTTTTACAAGTTTTACCAACAGATACGTTAGCATTAGATATTGAACCTAGGCATCAATCTATTATAAAAGCTGATTTTCTAG
>Ga0209296_1003883_pt1 | contig 10052 bp, 6 predicted proteins | sample S_130206_EF_Meta_FD_187319 | JGI IMG/M metagenome (GOLD analysis project Ga0209296, IMG submission 187319) | Freshwater microbial communities from Lake Simoncouche, Canada to study carbon cycling - S_130206_EF_MetaG (SPAdes) (version 2) | ecosystem: Environmental > Aquatic > Freshwater > Lake ...
GGACTGCATTTATGGATGATTTTCAGCAGACCTTGGATAAGTTTAAGGTTCCCGCGGAAGAGCAGGATGAACTGAAAGCGATAGTGAACAGCACCTATGGCGATATTGTGTTTGGCAAGGATTAAGCACTAAAGGAAAAACAATCAAACTAGTGCTATTTTTTTGGGTTAGAAACCAATGGAAAGGCATCTGGGTTTCGGATCGATTCTAAAGAAAGATCGATATCTAAATCAGGCCAGTACAAATGGTCTTGGGTCGGCCATTGTAAATTGCAAATTTGTTTGACTGTAGCATTTAAAAACCATGGGAATTTCTGAAAAGGAACAAATAATTCTTCTGTTGCAATTAACAGCCAGAAACCATTGATTGAAATGTTAAGAATTTCCGGTGCCGAAGTGTCGATGCCATGATTTGAGTATGTCTTCATAATGTTCCTCGATTATTTTTTTTGCTTCTGAAATTTGTTGGTTTGTAATGCCAAAGTTCACTGCCAGTTCTATTGAGGGCACAAGCCAGAATTTTGCTTCGCCATCGGGTGCCCGACATGAACATTAATTCTTGGTTCCTCTCGCGAAAAAAAATAAAAGCGCCAAGGTCCTTTTCGAAACACAGTTGGAGACATACTTTATTGCTTCACCAGTAAGGGGCGTTTTTCATTAACTCTAGCCCGATAGCATCATACAGGCTGATAAAGAAACTGTACATATACTCTTGGTAATTATCTGAAATCAAAGCAGGCTTCAGCACCATGTCCAAAAGCGATTGCACCTATTTTCCTTTATTGGCTCGTTGGCAACATCCAAAGTTAAAAGAGAAGCCCGACTTTCTTTGGCGACCGTATGCTGTAGCCAAACTTCATCGGAACCACTCCCACAGGGGCGATGCTGTTTGCTTCACCTTCTCCCGTATCGTAAAATAATAAGTGATTAGCCAAAGTGCACTCTGGGGATCAAATGGTCAATAATCATTATGAAATCGAAAAACATCTCTCGGTTTCTGCCTATGAGTTGCGGGCGAAAAGCAAACTCAAGTTATCGGAATACTCCGTGCTGAGGCTGATTTCGTTACGCTACGCCGACCACAAGTTTGCCCATGCTGAAAAAGAACCGTTGCTGGAAGCCACGCCATGAACACTCTTTTACTCAAGTTTGAAATGCTGGACGATGCCATGGCCGATATCCTTAGACAAAAAACCCCAGCGGAACGATTGCGGATCGGCGGGCGAATGTGGAAGTCTGCCCGTGTGATGCTGCGCGGAGCGATTCGCACCACCTACCCCGAATGGCCAGAAGATCAAGTGAATCGGGAAATCGCTCACCGGATCAGTCACGGAGCGATCGCCCATGAATCCGACTGAGTTAGAGCCCCACCAACTGATGCAGCGGTTAGCCGATTGCATGGAGGCCCATGAAATTGCATATCATATAGTCGGCTCAATGGCAAGCATGGTGTATGGTGAACCCCGGTTTACGAACGATGTAGATATCGTCGTAGAATTACGGACTGAACATGTCCCCACCCTGTGCGCAGCATTTGCTCCCCCGGAATACTATCTCGCCGAGAATGCCGTACACGATGCCATTGCACGGAAATTCCAGTTTAACATCTTACACCCGGCATCCGGACTAAAGGTAGTAATCGTCTTGCCACACGACACGGAGTTCGCCCGATCGCAAGCAAAACGCATTCAGCGGATCTCCAGCCCGGGGGAGTATGATGCATGGTTTGGTTCCCCTGAGGATGTGCTTCTCAGCAAACTGGTATACTTTCAACTTGGCGGGGGAATTAGCGAAAAACATCTGCGCGATATTGCCGGCATGATGAAAGTTTTACGAGAAAAACTAGATCGAGTGTACATTTCGGAATGGGCGGCGAAACTGGGCGTGGCTACGGAGTGGATGCTGGTTCGCAAGCGCGTTGGTGAGGCATCCTAATGAATAAAGTTTTTTAAGAATGTTATTGGTGGTATAACCCGCACTTGCCCTATTTGAAATAGTAAGCCTACGCCAGTTGCCCTTGCTTTAATGAAAAGTTTTACAGCGTTAGAGTTGTAATTTAAATCGAAACGCCCGCAGGCTTATAGAAAAGCTGCAGGCGTTTTATTTAATCTGGACTAAAGTTACTCGCGCGATTGTATCGAGGCAGTAAGCACTTTTTGAATTCGTTCCTGACATTCATCCAAATGCGCCCTGCTTGCATCTTCAATGATCAATGTTTTGTCTGCAAGAACAACGACAATGTTCTTTTGGATTTCCTTCAAATGCATTCTCGCAAGGCTTTTGCCATCTGAAATCCCGCCTGCATTCAGCACCAGGTCGGAAAGCGATTGCACATACTTCCTCTGCAAATTCCTTCGGATGATTGAAAGATTGACATCCTTTTTAGCTTGCTTAGGAGCGTTGGCAACATCTATCCAAATACCATCGGTCAACGAGCGGAATACCTCACTCATGGCGAGGGGTTTGTCGTTTGCTGCAGCCTTTGGAATGTTATTTTGAATTCTTGAAAGCGTTGCATTATTCAGGAACTGATTGATTGCAACACTTTGGATCGAAAGCACTTTTTGGTACAAGGGGAAATCCACGCTTGACATTACACGGTCGTTGCCCCAATGCATCCAGCGGTCTGCCGCAAGTTTGCGCAGCAACTCGGGTGGGAACGAAAATGCTGTATCTGAAAGTATGTTTTCCTGAACGAACTTCAGTGCATCGCGTTGCTTGGCACCACTCACTGGAATAAACGGATCACGGGCACCTGGGTCGCCACGATGATCTCGATGCATGTATTCGCCCCCAACAAAGTTAGAGGCCAGCGCACCTGCGTTGCCATACTGGTTTAATATCACAGAGAAAGCGGTGCGAACGCGTTGGTAGCCTTCACCCGGTTCGATAGTTTTTTCTGCAAGTCCTTGTACGAGTTCCTTAGCAATCTGAACTCGCTCTTTGGCGAATAAAAGAGGATCTGCACCCAAATCCCAAACATTTACCAGTGGATCAGAACTTGCCATCATATCTTCATCAGTTGCGTAATCATTGCCCGAGGTTGGTGCAAGTTTTGCAATTTCACGGAGCTTTTCGACTTCCCCATCAGTGCCACCTGAAAGGGGTTTGTAAGCATATTCAATGGCCCAGTAATCGTAGACACCTAGGGTGTTGGTGTAGTAGTCACCTTGCTTTTTACCCTTGGGGGCAATGTTTGTTGGCGCGTAATCCATGACCGATCCTACCAATCCTTGCTTTCGAGTAATAGTAGTATCATGAAGCTGATCGTTCTTTAAATAGGTGCTAGCTTTAAAATTGTGCCTTAGGCCAAGCGTATGGCCTACTTCATGCATGGTCACTTCTTTGATGGCTTGGGTTAGAAGCTCTTCAGGAATTTTTTCCCCAGGCTTTAGTAAACTGCGATCCATCGAAGCCAGTGCTGCCAGGCTTAATTCGTGTTTCATATGCGAACTGCATTGGCATAGGCCATGCTGGCCTGCAAGTTCAATTGCACTTTTGCGATGGTCATCCGTGGTGTTTGCATTATTCCAGTTAAGGCCATCGCGGAAAAAGCCTGGTAGGGTGGGCGTCTGCAGGAAGTTCAAACCTTTGCGTGCTTCCATGATGGAACTCGCAGGTTCGTTATTTCCTGAATATACTTTTGCCTCCTGCCTCCAGAATCGAACCATGCTTGCATCGAAGATGATGTCTGCATCTAAAATTTCACCTGTCAAAGGGTTGGCCCGTGATGGCCCCATCGCAAATCCCTGATCGGTCGCAATCCACCTGAAAGTATTATAATTGATATCTTCGGGATCGAAATCTTCGTTCTCCTGTTGGCGTACTTCAATCGCATCGCGGAATCCAATTTTTTCAAAAGCCTTGTTCCACTCAAGAATCCCTTCCCTCACCGCAGCACGATACTCATCGGGAACTGACTTTTCAATCCAGAATATGATCTTCTTGCGTGGCGGAGAAAGCTTACCAGGGTTCTTTGGGTCTGCAGGCTCGGCTCGTTCTAATCTCCAACGATTTACATATCGAATGAATGTGGTATCCGTGTTTTCCGAGCTGAAATCCTTGATCGCACTAATGAAATGGCCCACACGGTCATCTGCAATTCGGGGCTGATAACCAATTTCTGAAAGCGCACAGATGCCATAATGGATAACGACATTTTCACCACGCGAGTCGATTACGTTATCGCCACTTCCTCCATGAAATCCGCGGTTGCGACCGCCCGTGTAAGTTGCGGAAACTTCAATCTCTATGTTCTTGGGGAAAGCCTTGACCTTGCTCCAAGTGCTTCGGGTGGGATCAAACATTCCCATTCCAAGTTGGGCAAAATCCGACATAAAGATATCATTGAGGTTGATGAGAACACTCTGCCTGCCTGGGTTGATGGAAATAATTCGCAATGCAAGCAGTGTGGAATCGGTGTAGGTGGTTTCCACAGCTTTGGCGGTGGGGGATCCTGCCTTGGCAGTGAAGCGAACATTTTTTCTCACCAAATGAACTTTATCGCCTACTCTTTTAAATGCTATAACCCATTGGTTGTCGAAATTAAGAGTATGACCACCCATACCAGCACCCCGGGCGATTGCGATGGGCAATAAAAAATTTCGTTCCATCTGATCTGGGCGGATTTCTGCGTAGAGCTTTTCTTCCTTTTGATGAAGTCGAAACAATCCTTCGTATTCTTTTGCTCCCTTTACGACTTTATCAAAATCCTCAAACTTCTTTTCCTGCGCATCACCCTGCCCCTTTGCATTTTCAGAATACATAAGCGGGATTGTTATAACTGCAAGAAGGAAAGCTAAACTAACTGATCTATAAAACATTACAATTCTCCAACTCTATTTAAAAGAAGCATCAATTATTTTAAAAACTGGAACTTTCAACATAGTTGGTTTACAGGGCAACCACAAGAGAAAATCACCCATTCTTACCCATTTAACCAACCGGAATAATCGTTAAAATCATAACAAGGTTAAATTTTAAAACTTCTAGAAGCCCGCGCTCTTTTAAGTCGATGTTATTACATCAAGCTTGATTTTATCTTACGACTGCGCTTGCAAAGAGGGCTTTTTCGATGGCTACCAATTTTACCCGACGAACTATCCTGCAAGGCCTTGCAGTAGGGGCAGTTCCAGCACTTTTGCCTGCAAATGCTGAAGCTCGCATCAAACATGACGGCAAAGTGGTCGGACTTATGTCGGGCGCCCGAGCCTTGGTAGAAACCCTGCTTGCAGAAGGTTGCGAATGCGTGTTTGGGATTCCCGGTGCTCAGGAAAACGAACTTTGGGATGCTATGAAATCCCGTGATCTTCCATATTTGTTTGTCACGCATGAATTTTCCGCCTCAACCATGGCTGATGGTTATGCCCGAGCAACAGGCAAGCCCGGGGTGATCAGCGTAGTGCCTGGGCCAGGCCTAACCAATGCGCTTACAGGAATGGGCGAAGCTCTTTTAGATAGCATTCCCATGGTATGCATTGTCGGCGATGTCGCCCGGGGTGAAAAATACCGACCCTTTCAGGTCCATGAACTTCCCATGGAACAACTTCTTAAAGCTGTCACTAAAGAAGTGATTTCAGTAAGCACGGTGGATGAAATCCCTTGTGCAATCCGTACTGCTTTCATCAAATCAAAAGAAGGTGAGCCTGGCCCAGTCGGGGTTTTGGTTCCTTACAATCTCTTTATCGAAGCTACAAGGTTCAACAGCCATCCACTATCAAGCCCAGGCATTCCTTTCAATGAAGATTGTTTTGCAGAAGCTTTAAACTTGCTTAAAAACACAAATTTAAGAGTTGGAATATACGCTGGAATCGGGTGTCAGGATTTCTCCGATGAACTTACCACCCTTGCAGAGGTGCTGCAGGCCCCTGTTGCAACTAGTGTTTCAGGCAAGGGCGCAATCGATGAATGTCATCCGTTGGCAGTAGGTTGGGGCTACGGCCCACAAGGAACGCCCACTGCTGAAAAAGCCTTTATGGCTGTGGATTTAGTACTTGCCATCGGCGTCAAGTTCAGTGAAGTTTCCACCGCTTTTTATTCTCTTCCAGCTAAGCCCTACCTTATTCATGTTGATGCCAATGCAGATAACATGAACAAAATTAAAAAAGCAACCGTTGCGGTGCATACCGATGCAGGCTTCTTTATAAGAAAGCTTTTGGAAAACGAATCCTCTATCAGAAGAAATAAAAGCGAAAAGCTAACCTCTTGCATTGCTTCATGGAAGGCCGACGATACCCGGGCTAACGCTAAGCCAAATTCCAAATGTGGCATTGATCCGATGCAATTCATTCTGGCATTAAGGAAGTCGACAAAACCAGATGCTCTTACATATGTTGATGTTACCTTGAGCGAGCATTGGGCAGCAGAGGCGTTTACCACCCGCAGGCCCAGACACTATTTCAACCCAACTGATAATCAAGCGATGGGTTGGTCGATTCCCGCATCCATTGGTGGCCAGAAAGCTTTTCCAAACAGGCAAGTGGTAACTATCACCGGCGATGGATGTTTCTTGATGAGTGCGATGGAAATCTCGACAACGGCACGAGAATGTTTGCCCGTGAAGTTTTTCGTGCTCGATGATCAGACTTACCATTACATGCAAAAACTTCAGAAGCAAGCGTACTTGCGCACTACAGCAACTATTCTTGCACGCATGAATTATGAGGCTTTAGCAAAAGGGTTTGGCGTGGATTACCACGAGATAAAACCGGGCGATGATCTCGAGGCTTCGATTCAGATTGCTTTGGATAAAAAGGGGCCGGTGTTGACTCGGGTTATTACGGATTATGGTCAAAGACCTGTCCGATGGATTGATGCAGTCAAGGATCGCTACACCAAAGAGCTTTCCGGCAGACAGAAGTTGAAGTTCATTGCACGCATGGGCGCCCGTGCCCTCGACCTTAAAAAAGATAACGACTGATTTGGTTTTAAATATGACCACTTTAAGAACAAAACCCATCCTATCAATTAGGGTGGGTTTCTTTTTTACACGTATATAAATCAGCATGTTTGTAGCAGAATCGGAACGATTTCAAGAATCGTTGGTGAGTTCTTTCAAGGTGGTTTGCAGAACTGTGCCATCCGTGAACGGGATAAAAATAGATTTGTCCGCACCTTGATACGGTGTAGTGGAAGGGAACAACCCTTCCGGGAGATTGAATCCCGTTTTTAAAACCTTGCCCGTGGCTTCGTCGAGGAGAATGGTGTCTCCCGATTCGAGAAATAGCAAGATTTTTTGTTCAATTACAAAAGGTTTTACAAGTGGAGCAGAGGCAAGCGGTATATCCCAAAGTGTTTTTTCTCCAGTTAGATCAATCCAGAAAAATCTTCCAGCATTTGAAGCAATTGCATACCGGAGAGGGCGGTTGGCGCCTTGAACAATCCAACCTACTTTCGGTGTCACCTTTAAATCAAGGGTGTTCAATTTTTGGATAGCTCCATCAGGCTTAGATTCAAACGAAACGAATTGTCCCTGCGGGTCTAGGAAGATTCCAAGGGAACCTTTTTCTGTGGGTATGGACTCGAGGGAAAAGCATTGTGTGGGGGCGAAGTTTTGCGGTGCCTTGGTTTTTTCGAAGGTGGCATCAGCGATATTGTTCCAGCGAAAAAACGATATGCCATTGGTGCCATCCGAAAAGCAAAAGGTGTTGTTATCCAAGATTGCGATTTTGCATTGGGTGTTTTTGGCAACCTCAGGAGATTTCCAAGTGGGGCCGGTGGATAATATTGGCTTGTTATCTTTAAGCCAGATGCGTGCGATGCTTCCATTTGATAAAGGGATGAGAATCTGATTTCCCAGCGTTTTTGGAATCCCTGCAAAAGCGTGAGTTATCTCAGGAATATCAAGTGATTTAATATTTGGAGATTCATTATCGAAGCTAATGATTTTTAGAGTCACTTTATTTGAGATGGTATCTTGGAGGATTTGTAGTGCTGATTTTTTATCTTCCAATTGCAATAGATACGATAAGGTTTGCGAATCAGAGTTCAAGTTTCTAGCGATACATAAGGCGCCCTCGGCCCAGTTTGATTGCAATGTGATGGGGGGTAACGGGTTGTTTTTTGCAAGGAAAAGGTTGCCTGCATTGTCTGCAAGAAGGAGGAAGTTTTTTTCTGGTGTTAGAGCAACGGAAATTGGAGCGCTTTCAAAGCGCGGCGAAAGCAGGGTTTTCCACATGAGTTTGTTCTTTTGGGAATCGACCAATTGGGCGATGGTGGAACCGTTGGGCAGTTTCCCTGTAATGGCCCAGGCGTTTCTAGAAAGAGCGGGATCTTCTATCAGGGTGGGTTTTGAAGATAGCGTCCCTGTTTGGTGAAAGGGAGGCTTAGAGCTTGTAAGTTTAAGCCCATCGCGCAAGTTCCATGCGAAAAATAGTTTGCAAAAGTGGCCATTATAAAGGATATCGGCTTCGGTTTCGTCGAAGGCAAGTACCTGGGATGTACCCTTTTTTTGTTTGAGTGATTCAAACAAATTGGCCAGAGGCTTGTTTTGGTTTTTGTCGTCGAAGAATGGCACGAGAGGTGTTTTTGTGGCTTCCTGGTTCCATGCGAAAAAGGAAAGATATTGTGATTCATCAAGAATCGCAAGCCTGTTTTGGTAGGGTACGGGTGGGTAAGACATTCTGCCAGAAAGAATAGTGCTATATATAGGATGCTTTATGTAGTTGTTTTGATTTGTGGGCAGTGGAAAAACACTCATTGTGGTAATCGGCCCTGGTTCTTCGATACTGAGAAGAATATGGCTTGGTTCTTTTTGGTTGGTTAAGAAGACAGGAAGAGGGGGAAATATCAGGGCACCAAATGCGTGGTTTGAAGCAATGATGCCTGTGCATTTTTTTGTGGCAAGATCTAGGCAAAGGACGTGCCCTGGGTCTGCGGGAATAAAGCCTGCGTTAGAATCATGCGGAACACAAAGAGGGTGAAGGAGGGCTTGCCCCAGATTCCAGCGCCCAAGGATATTCCCACCTGCCAATTCCACTTCAACCAGAAAGCCTTCGAGGCATGGTATCAAAGCTGTGTTATGCCAAAGGGTGATGCCAGCAAGGCAGGTTCCGCCCAAGCTCGTTTTCCAAAGGGTACCGCCTGATTTGTCGAGGGCAGATAGGCTTATTCCGTTATCTTCAAGTGTGATCAGGCTGGCATCTGTCGATTGATTGTGAGAGAATTCAAGAGGTGGGGATTCGACATCAACACCAAGCCTTTTGATCCAAATTACATTTCCCCGGGTTCGATCAAGTGCGTAAAGTATTCCATGGTTTAGGGCCAAAATGGGCGATTGAAGTTCTGGGGTCCAGTTGGCGATTCTTAGAGCTTGTTCAGGGTGTTGGAAGTATTTCCAGCCTTGGAGTAATCTTTGAGATGATGGGGATTGTTTTTCTTGGAGGTTGTTTTTTTCGTAAACGATGGAGAGTAGGTGTCTGGTTTTAGCGGTTTCAAGTGCGACCTTACAATCAGGTATATTGTTGGACTTTGGGTTTCGTAATAATTCTTGTTCCATGAAATATTGGATGGATTGAAATGCATTGTGGGCAGGCAAGGCCTCCAACTGTTTCAGTTGGGCAAGGAACCTTGCTTTTTCTTGTTCTTCAAGTTTCTGCTTGGCGATGATACTTCTTTTTTCTGCTATCAATGCTAATACCAATCCTGCCTCGTCTCCTGGGGTTTTCTTTTTTACGTTGTTTACCTCTACCTCTACCCAGTCTAATAGGGTGGGCTCTGAAATTGATTTCTCTAAAAGCGATTGCATCAACCCCAAGTATTGAAGCCAGGCAAAAGAAGAATGCTCTGAAGTCGTGAGTGGCTTAGTGCGAAGCTTTTCAAAAGTTTCAGAAGGGTTGTGCGATTCCGATTCCAACCCATTTCGTTGAGAGGCGATTTTCTCTAGAAACAAATATTCTTGATGCCAAGCGCTTTGTGGATGAAGCGAGGCTAATTCCTCGAATTTCACCGAAGCAAGCAGAAAGTTTTTCTCGCTGAGTTGCTCTTGGGCATAGTTGCGTTTCTTTTCTTCGGTTTCTAGCTTTGCGACATCAATGAAAAGCCAAGCAGCGGTTA
>Ga0209296_1003886_pt1 | contig 10049 bp, 3 predicted proteins | sample S_130206_EF_Meta_FD_187319 | JGI IMG/M metagenome (GOLD analysis project Ga0209296, IMG submission 187319) | Freshwater microbial communities from Lake Simoncouche, Canada to study carbon cycling - S_130206_EF_MetaG (SPAdes) (version 2) | ecosystem: Environmental > Aquatic > Freshwater > Lake ...
GGAGCCAGCGGTTTGGTGAGACGTTAGATCCAAACGAAATGGCAGAATTACGGCAGTCTCCTGAATTTTTACAACAAAAAACGGTTTCTGGTGTTCCCTACAGCAATGTTACAAGTTTTATAAACCAAACATTGGGCGATACTGCTTTAGATTCAAAACTACAAGCCGATAAAATATATAATGCCGCACAACAGTACGGCGTGACGCAGGACGAGATTGCTAGAGCTCTTGGTATACCAACAACACAGGTGCAGGACTATTTTAATAAAGCACAAAGTTTTGTGACACCTGGTTTAGAAGACTGGTACAAAACAAATTTAGATCGTGCGGCTGATTTAGAAGGGTTAAAGTATTGGAGTAGCAAGTTTGGAACTACATTAGATCCAAATGAAATATCACAATTACAACAGTCTCAAGAGTACAAAGAAAAGAAAGTATTCCCAACAGCTGCGGCAGATTTGTCCGCCTTGTTTACTAAGCAGTTTGATACACCGTTTGTAAATGCTTTGACACAAGACGAGATGAGGAAGTTTACAGACATCTACTCGCAAACTGGTGGTAATCTTTCGGCAGATCAACGTTACCAAGAGGTGTTAAAACAGGCGGCACTAGACCCAGAGCTGAGTGCAATTATGAAGGCTAAAGACCCGATGTTGTACGAGTCTTTGACGCCTATTAAATTGATTAACGAAAACTTTATGAACCCTAACCTGCTTACGGGGTCATACAAGACACCCGCTACGGGGATGTATGGATCAGTAAAAGTTGGTGGCGTTGATGTGCCGATCTTAAACGCCAATCTTGCTTCGGTTGTACAACCTGGTGAAAAACTACAAGACTTTTCTCACCGAAGAAATCAAGACATAACGGAAAATGTGGGCTGGCATTTAGGCGCGGCCAGCAGTACTATTGCTAGGGGTGCATCGGCACTTGGCGCAAATAAAGAGATTGACCCAGAAACTGGTCGTGCGATTAGTTATACTGGGTTAGAAGATGCGGCCAGACTACTTAATATAGACACATCAAAGTTTCAAGATGAATTTGTCCCCATTCTAACTAAAGAAATTCGTAATGAAGACGGTCGTGTAATTCAAGCCGCTGGACAACCAACATACAAAACAGATGGAGAGGGCAATACTCTTCTTGATATGTATGGTCAGCCTGTCGCCGCCACACAAAAGATTAGCGCGCAAGATAAATTGTATGATGCAATAAATAATGCCTCTAAAGATATTTATACTGTCACTGGTCCCAACTTAAACCTTTCTTTTGACGAACATACTGAGCGCAGGCCAGATGGTTTTCAAAGTGTTTTGTATAAGCAGGCTGGTGAAAAACTAATACCAATATCCGCACCACAGACGCATGGCGGTGTGTATAACTGGGATGTAATATACGGGCGTGGTAAAGGCTATCTTAGTGACAGTGGGGCCTTGCCAGCCGTTATGCTTGCTGGAAGTTTGGCGTTGGCATTTTCGGGCGCTGGTGCGGCACTGGCGGGATCAATTGGCAGCTCTGTAACAGGCACCGCCGCAACTACCGCGGCATCTCAAATTGTTGGTGGCATCGCAGTAGGCGCCGCAACGGGGGCGGTAACAGCGGCCTTGACTGGTGGAGATGTTAGTAAAGGGGCATTACAAGGTGGTGTGATGGGTGGCGTTGGCGCCAGCATGCCGACCGTTATAAAAGAAATACCTGGTATGGATACCTTGGTTGGGTCAATTGCCAACACGACAGGGATTGATCCAAAACAAATTAGTGGTGTTATTAGTTCTACATTGGCAAGAACATTGTCTACCGCCGCTGCGGGAGCAAACGGCGAACAGATTCTTAATTCGTTTGGTACGGCACTAGCCTCTTCTTCAATAGGCGCTGCGTCTGCCAAGGGCGTTGAGAAATTATTTGCAGGTAGCTTCACACCAGAGCAATTAGCCGGCATGGCCCGTGCAACGCAGTTAGTTACCAACTCGGCCACCACCGCAGCTATGAGCGGCAAAAACGCAGAGCAAATTGCCGGATCAGTAATTAACTCACTGGTATCTGGTGCTGGTAGCATACAAGACGCTGTTAATAAAGCTGGTACACAGCCAACCACAATACAAAAAACTGAAGCAGATACCTTAACACCAGGCCAGCGAGACATATTACTTGCCTCTGGTGCAACAGCAACTGATGTGTTACCAACACCCACAGAAACAGCAGTACAGATGTTAAATAAATCGTACACAGATGCTTTTAACGAAGCTAAAGCAGCTGGGTATACTGATGATCAAGCAAGAGAATGGGCACAATCTGCTGGAAAAAGTCCAATAGAAATAGAAATCACTGGTGTTGGTCAAAAGCCAGATGAAAAATTAGATTTTTTCATTCCCAATCCAAATGTTGTGTTGCCTGATGTGTATAATGTGTTATCAAAATCTGGTAATCGGGATGCACAAGGTGGATTTACGGGTCAAGGTGCAACATTTGTGCGTGGATTACCAGCAAATGTTGTTGATGCTATTTTAAAAGATCCAAACGCCCCAACCGATGTTAAAAAACAATTAGAAAAAATACAGCAGGAAAAAACTTCCTCCCAAAGCGGTGGTGGGGGTGGGGGCGGGGGTGGTGATTCGCCAGAACAAAAACAAACCACGCTAATAAATAATGCAAAAGATGCAATAAAAGCCGCCGCCGGAAATGAAAATGCTGAGATTGTAGTTGCTGTTTCTTTGGTAGATGGTTTGATTGGAAATGGATCTTCGTTTACCCAAGCCGTCAAATCTGCCTCAGATGCAACGGGCATTAGTCAAGATAAAATTATTGCTTCTGTTGGGGGCGGTGGCACTGGCACGGGCACTGGTACGGGAACTGGCACGGGCACTGGTACGGGAACTGGTACGGGCACTGGAGGCGGTGAAGGTGGTGGTAGTGGCACGGGAACTGGTGAAGGCACTGGCACCGGCACTGGTGGCACGGGTACTGGCGGTGGAGGTGGCACAAAAACACCAACCATTAAACTACCAACCGTACCAAAGATACCAGTAATACCAAAAATTTTAGCCCAAAGGCAAGTTCAAACGGAACAAGATGATTTAATTAAAAACCTAATAGCGGGATTGACAGGAAAAATGGATTACACATTATCAGGTTTACCAACCACCAAATCACAAATGAGTGAGATTCCTAAGTTTGCTACTGGGGGTTCATCAACTCAAACTGAAACCGCATACAATCCTTTTGCGGCAGACATTGGTGGAATTAAATCTTCGTTATCTCCTAGCTTAACTAAAGCCCAGTTAAATTACATCCTAACTGGTTTACCTGGTAACCTAATTGGTAAAGCAGAAGGCGGTTCAATCCAAGAACATAAACCAGAGTTCTTTTCAGAAGGCGGTTTGGGATCCATGAAAAACCGCTATGTCAAAGGTAAAGGGGATGGCACTAGTGATAGTATTCCAGCTATGCTTGCTAATGGCGAGTTCGTTATACCAGCGGATGTGGTATCATCTTTAGGCAACGGCAGTAACGATGCTGGTGCTGCTATATTAGATGAATTTTTAAAAACAATTCGTAAACACAAAAGGGCTGCGGATGCAAAACACTTGCCTCCAGACAGCAAAGGTGCTTTAGGATATTTATTAGAAGCAAAACGTAAGGTGAAAGCATAATATGGCAGGCTTAAATAATCTTATTTCCAATACAGCGCAACAACAAACCACGCTACCCGCTTGGTTTGACACAGCGCAACAAAATGTAGTGTCGGGTGCTCAACAAGCATATGGTGCTGCTCCTACTCCCCAACAAACGGTTGCTCAAAACGCCATCAATACTTTGTCTGGTCCAACCAATCCGTTTAACCAAGCGGCTGGAACTTTACAGAACATTGCTACTGGTGCAGCCAATCCATGGATTACTAGTCCAACAGGGCAAGTAACTCCCAATACCCAGACGGCTTTGGGCGGTTTGTTCCAAGCACAGAATCAGCAACTACAGCAATTGATGCCCAACATTACTGCCCCAGTAACGGGTGCATCGATTGGCGCAGGTCAGTTCGGTAGCCTGCGTGGACAGACGGCAGAAAACAAAGCGATGGCAGATGCTCAAGCGCAGTTGTTTGCCGAACAAATGAAAGCAGCATTACAAAACCAACAAACTGGCGTACAAGCAGGATTAGGTGCTGGTAACATAACTCAACAAGATATCAACAATCTGTTGACAGTAGGTCAGTATCAACAAGCCGCACCATTTACCAATGTATCTAATTTAGGTAAAGTGATTGGTGGTGTTCAAGCTCCTACTTCTGTATACAATCAAACTCAACTATCGCCTCTTAATCAAATTGCTGGTTTGTTAACCGTTCTTGGTGGTGCAAGTGGCACGGGTGGTCTATTGAATCAAATCGGCATTAAGGACGGACTGCAAGGATTGATTAAGGGTGTTGGTGACATATTTAAATCAAACCCAAACAGCGGTGATGCGGAGAATCAAGAGGGTGGTTTCTACGGTGGCATTAATCCTCCTAATCCTTTTGCAGATTTGTCCGATGACCAAATTCAAATTTTAATTGACGCTGGTGTTACGCCAGGTAGTTTTCAGTTTCCTAATGTCGAAGAGTAAACCATGGCAAATACTGAACAAACACAAAGTGGTTTAGATCTAGCGGTTAAGACTGGTACAGCTGCTAAACCCGTCATTGCCAATGAAAGCGTATTGGCGCAAATGGAACAGTTGTATAGAGATAAGCTTGCTAGAAGCCAAAGCCTTTTACAAGACTTTGCAGATGCATCAGCTTGGTGGTCGGGTGGCGTAGAAGGCCCATCTCGTCCATTAGCAGAGCGTGCTAGAACTCGTGCCGCTCAAGAAAAAGATTTAGAAGAATTAGCTAGAGGTATTGCCACAACCAAAGTTGGTTTGGGTCAATTGCAAGAGGCTGGACAAGCACTACAACCTGGAGGAACTTCAGCACCAGTAATGGGTGGTGGTGCTCCAACGGGTGGTGGTACTACATTACCCGCTGGTTGGGCAACCATTCGTGGCGTTGCTGTTCCACCCGAAGTGGCTGCATCATACCAAGCATATTTAAGGGTTGGCGATATAACAAGAGCCAATGCAGTGCTTACTGAGTATGCAAAAACTCGTGGCTCTTTCCTTAATGCTCCAAGTACCTATGAGCAAAAACCATTCTTTGATGAAGCACTAGGTAGAACAGTTCAAAGAACTCCGTTGGAGGTCCAAGAAAGAATGCTTTATGGCAGTCCATCGGCACCAGCGGTATCAACCACACCAGCACCAGCGGTATCAACCACACCAGCACCATCCGCGGCATCCCAAGTGGCAGATGTGTATCGATTTGAAAACATGCCGCCTGAACTAAAACAAGAAATTCGTAAGGTAGAGCAAGAACAAGGGTTGGTTCGTTCAATGATGGATCGTCCTGATGCAGCGGAATATTTCAATAATATTCCTATGGCTCGACGTAAAACCATATTTGAATCTCGTAATGCTGTGCCTATTAATGTTTCATCAACTGTAAGTCCTACGCAAACACCCGTTTCAACTACAACTTCCGATACTGCTAAACCTCGTTTTGGTAGCAAGGGTGAAGAAGACATATTTAAGAAAGGGCAAGAAGAATTTGTTTCTAGTCAGCAAAAGAAAAAAGGAGAGGCTGTTGGCGAACGTGTAGCCAATTTAGAAAACTCCAGAACAGAACTAAACACTCGTTTAGCTCAAGCTAATACCATTATCAATATTTTGGACACAACTCCAGAGGCGGTAGGTATTAGTTTCAGAAATCCAACTACTGGTTTGATTATGAAAGCCGCCGAGTCTGGTTTAATTCCTTTTGTAGGAAAGAAAGATTTGGAAGAAGTCATGGCAACTCAGTTGCCTAAAGAGGCTCGAATCAATCGTGAGAAGTTTGATTCAATTGCATCAAACCTTTCTGCTGAGTTTAGGCGTGAGGCTGCAAAGGGGACTGGACAAGTATCTGACTACGAAACCAAGTTGTTCCAAAAAGCAACTGGCTTGGAGAAAACTTCTCCAGCAGAGGCTAACCGTTACTTTGCTGTGATCGCTGCGGAAAATCTAAGAACTAAAAAGCAATTGCTTGAGGTTTGGGAAAAACAGCCAAAGGGTGCGGACTTTTCAGACTTTGAAAAATCTGCTGAGTACAAACAAATCCAAGATCAAAAAGTTGAGCGACTTAAAAAACTTTTCCCAGAGACAGCACTAGATGAAACTGGGTTTGGTGAAAAGAAAAAACCTAGTGTGGTTACAAAAGAAGAGCAAGCTGGTTGGGATCAACGTTACGGAAGAAAGAGCAAACCATAATGGCAGACATTAATTCGTTATACGAGTTGTTGCGTGAGGCAGATAGGCAAGCGCAAACTGGCGATGCACAAGCCCAAGCAGATGCTCAAAAAATATACAACACCATTGAAACTTTAAAACAGCAACAACGAGAGGCTGAAGAAACGCCTCCAATGTTGGGTGGTATTATTGGTGGCAATGTGGGTGCAGCAGAAACCGCAGCAATTGGTGGTTACAAATTGCTAAAGGGTGCCAAGCAAATGTATGATGCTGATCAAATGAGAAAGCAAACCCAATTAGCGCAAGCGATTGCTGGCAGTAACAAACCCCCTGTGCCAACCACAGTCGGTCAATTCCATTCCCCTCAGATGGTATCGCAATATGGCTTTGGTCCTGGTGCTATGAAAAACATTGCACACAATGTCAGCCAACAAATGGGCAATCCATTACACGCCAGCCTTGCAGAACGTCCAATACCCGGATTTCAATTGGAGGGTAACCGCATGGTGATTACCCCAACCAGTATGGGTGGTACACCCCCCGCTGGAATGCCTCCACAAGCCGCTCCATCGAGTGCGTTTTCAAATGCCGTAGATCGGGCAAAACAATTTGGTAGTAGTTTGCCTCGTGTTGGCGGTACTGCAATGCGTGTGGCTGGTCCAATCGCTGGTGGGTTTGGTGCTGGATATGAAGGCATTGAAGCCATGAATCGATTTGAGCGTGGCGATCCCATTGGTGGAACCATTAGTGCTATTGGTGCGGGTGCTGGTGCAGCATCCATGTATCCTCCCGCAGCTCCCATAGGCTTGCCAATTAGTTATGGCATGATGGGATTGAACTATTTACTGGACAAGTACCGTGGTAAACCAGAGGCTAAAAGCGTATTAGAAAAAGCCGATGGTGGATTAGTCGGTGGCTTATCTTCTTTACAACAACCGTCTGCCCTAACCGCGCAAATGGCACAACAGACTCCACCCAATTTAGGTTTGTCTCCTGTGCATAGTTTGGATATGATGTCTTCGCCAAACTCGGCTGGCAGTCGTCCGTTCCCAGATCAGTACAACCCCAACATGCGTTACGCTCCCCCATTTAAAGAAGGTGGTAGCACCACGCCAGCGTGGCAACGCAAAGAAGGTAAGAGTCCATCGGGTGGTTTGAACGCTGTCGGTCGGGCATCTTACAAACGGGAGACGGGCGGTGAATTAAAAGCCCCGCAACCCGAAGGCGGTTCACGCAAGAAGTCGTTCTGTGCCAGAATGGGTGGCATGAAAAAGAAACTCACATCTAGCAAAACTGCTAACGATCCAGATTCCAGAATTAACAAAGCACTGCGTAAATGGAAATGCTAAATGCCAACACTAGAGGAAATGCGCGCAGAGATTAACCGTCTTTTGCCAGATGTTCAAACTCCACAATTTGTAAAGAATATTCAAACGGCATATCAAAACATGCCAGGTGCCGCTATTCCTCAAGCGGCATTGTCTTTGGGTTCTAATATCATTGGAGCACCACTTGGTGCTGCGTATGGTGTTGCACGCAACCTACTGTCCGACAAGTTCGGCACACAAGAAGGTATCCAATACGGCCAACAAGAAGCCAAGAAGGTTATGGATGCCATGCGTTACACTCCACCTACAAAAGCTGGGCGTGAGATTGTAGAAGGCATTGAAACACTTCCCCAAAAAATAACTGGCTCACACATGGGCTTTGGTATGTTGCCAGAGATCTGGGGCATGCCACCGCGCATTTCTCCATCGGATGTGCAAGTCATGGGTGCTCGTGGCATCAACGCAGCCCGTGAGATTGGTAATATTCCAAGAGACTTCTCCGCAGCACAGTCTGGGCTTACCCGCCTAAACGCTTACAATGAGCCAACCTACGGTGCCAGAATGCAAAATGTGGCACAAGACATTGGTGATGTCATGGCACGCCGTCAAGCCATGCGTTCAGAAGAAGGCTCACCCACATTGTCTGGTCTTGGAACAATCTCCGATCTAGTTCCCGATCCCCGCATGTACGCCGTCAAACCAAAGGGTGGCAACTGGCCAACCAACTTGGGTAGCACACTGCCTTTAAAAGAACAAGGTAAGTTAGGAGAATATTTATCTACTGTTCAATATGATGATCCCGTGGCTGTTTTTGAAAATCAATTAAACAAACATTTTCCCCGTGGAATAGATAATCGTCAACTATTACATGATTGGGAAGATTATTTAAAAAACTATTATTTAAATAATGCTAACGGAATCAAATATTCTGATTTAAATGGTCCCGCAATGCAACAATTAAAAAAAGAAGCTGCTGATAAATTTGCAAAAGAATATAATGCCGGCACTATTGGTTCAGAAAATTTACCAGAAATGGATAAAAAACTTTATGGTGCAAGTCAAATAGAACAAACATTACCGGCCTACAATGCTTGGGTCATGGGACCATTTCAAAAATACATCACCAATCAGATGGGCACGGGTTTAGCAACCGATCCTTTGTTACAAGTTGTTAATGAAGGCGCCATGCCTTTGCAAGAAATTTTTGGTGTTAGCCCAGTAGATGAATTTACAGAAAGACAAGCTCAACGAAGAAGAGAAGATTTTCAAGATAAATTATTTGGTTGGTCTAGTAGTCCAGAAAAACGAGCAGCAATAGAAAACTCTATTATCGGTAAACAAACTGCAACTACTCCAGAGGGCATCGATTACGAAAAAGCATTGGATGCCGCACTTTATGCAAAGGGGCCTTTTGCTTTTAGAGATCAATTTCCCGCCGTAAGTAAATTAAATGAAAACGCATTGATTACTGATTTTTTAACCGAAAATCCGTCAGAACAAACTGGATTTAAAAAAATTAGGAGTAAAGTTTTTACCGATTTATTATCGGGCAAATTAGATCCTAATAAACTATCTAATGTCACACCAGCCACAATAACTCAACAGATTATTAAAGATAAAATGGCTGAGTTTAAAGAACAGCAGTTAAGTAAAAAAGCCGCTGCCGATTGGATTCCAAAACGTGCAGCAGCAATGCCGACTGACATGGCGTTTCCCGATGGTTCTAAGATGACTATCATTACTCCAGAGATGGCAAACGCTGATGAGGCTATGACTGCTCGAGATTTGGGTCAAATTACTATTGATTTAAATCAGTGTACTGGTGCGGGTTGTCACGCCACTCAAGACTACCCCGGTCATGGCCCTTTCTTAGTTCCACACACAGGTAAACCACCTCGTGGCAAAGTACAATATGACAAATATGGTTATCTGCGTCGCCTTAAAGAAGGCAGTCTTGAAATTGCCAGCTTAAAAGATCCTAATGGTTTATCGCAAGCTACTATTGAATTGAGATTAGAAAAACCACAACCCATTAAAAGTTCTCAAAAAGAATTTGCTGTTGGTGTTTGGTTAGAAGATAACAAAACGCCAGAAGATGTCAGAGAATTTTATAATAACAAAGTAGAACATGGTATTGATATGGCTACTGTAATGGCTGTTAAAAAGTTTCCAGAATTACAAACAAGGCTTGACAATTACAATGGCGGTATTAAAAAATCTGTTTTGCAAATGAAAGGTAAAGACAACGGCGATATAGAAAAAACCTATGTGCCGCATGTAGTGCAGTGGCTTAACCAAAACGCTGATAAATTAACCGATGTTCGTGATTTGCAAAATTTACCAAGTGTGCAAGATTTAAATAGCTCTTATGATTCAATTGGTAAGATGATGGATAAAAATCAACATTGGTACTCACCTACTGTTGAA
>Ga0209296_1003887_pt1 | contig 10049 bp, 7 predicted proteins | sample S_130206_EF_Meta_FD_187319 | JGI IMG/M metagenome (GOLD analysis project Ga0209296, IMG submission 187319) | Freshwater microbial communities from Lake Simoncouche, Canada to study carbon cycling - S_130206_EF_MetaG (SPAdes) (version 2) | ecosystem: Environmental > Aquatic > Freshwater > Lake ...
GTTATACATTCTTGCCCTCTTTCGGCCAGGTAATGTTGAACGGATCGGCCTGCTTGGTAATGTCCCGCAGCGCTTGCCGGTAAACCGCCCACGTCAGATTGTCCACCGGAGCGTCAGCCACTTGCGTCCAGTCTGTGTCCTTGAGCATCTGGTTGCGTTGATTGCGGATCACGGCCCATTGCGTGTCAACCCGTGCTTTAAGCTCGTCAGCAGTCAAAGGCTCCACGGCAACCAAACAGCACATTCCGTCATAAAGATGCGGAGCGGCAGAAACCAGCTTTTCAGTTGCGTGATCATATGGCTTCCATACCGAGATGACGTAGTACCCTGCCTCGGCAATCCAATCGAGCGATGGACCACGGTCGCCAAACGATGTATTGGGAAACCATTCTGTGTGGTCTTTGATGACCAGATCTTGATTAGCGAGCTGCATAATTACCTCGTTGGGAATGCTGCTGTTGGCGTTGTGATGGTACGAGCAACGCCGTTGGTTATGCGTAAGTCTTGAAGATAACCATTCAAAGGAAGTTCTGTGAGATACGGAGTAATACCAACTGCAAAATTGGCCGCTGAATTTAACGATCCGGTTGCCGTTTGTGCAGAGCCAATTGCAGAACCGTTTATATACGCTTGCACAGAATTGCTAGAATTTCTTGTGATTGCCAAATAATACCAAGTTCCAGACGTCAGCGTAGTTGCGTAACTTAAAGTGGCCGTAAAAATTACACCATTACCATAAGAAAAAGTTACCGAGGAATTGTTTGCCCGAAGAAGCCATGCAAAAAGAGATGTGTCCCATTTGCAACACAACGTCTGATTCGTTGAAGAAATCGAAGAAAAATAAACCCACATTTCAATTGTGAACGCACCAGCAAGAGCCGGTACGGTCGCGCTTGGCATAAGCAAATAATCGCCAGTTCCATCAAACTTAATGCTTGTGGGCGACCATTTGGATTGCGTGGTTGACGCTTGAGCATCTCCAACTGTGATTGAATTGTTCTGAACCGCAGCGTCGTAAATCCCCGCGTTGGTAAAATTTGTCAGCAAAGAAGTGTTAGTGATTGCTGTAACTGGCGACGTTGGTGGGGTAAAGTTGGCGGTATAAACAGCCGTGCCCTTAACAATGCGAAGATTAGAAATATAACCTTGCATCAATCCATTGGCGTTTCCATTTGATGGACCGCCTACGCTCAAAGGTGTTGAATTGTTGCTTATTGAAGTTGAATAAGTTACAGAATTTCCGGCATCAACTCCGTTAATAAAAGCCTTCACCGTTCCACTAGCCCTCGAAAATGCAACATGAGTCCAAGAATTCAACGGAACGGCTGTGTTTGAAAGGTAAGCGCCAGAAGAAGACACGCCAATTTGAAAATACAACAAACCCGTCGACGTCAAACAAAGTATCCAGTCAGAACTAACCCCGTATACCTGCGCGCCAGTTATTAAAGATCCATAATTGCCAGATCCAATTCTGGAGGTAGTATAAATCCAAGCCTCAACAGTAAAATCACCTGTTCCAAACGCAAACGCAGTATTTGCTGGCGTAGTCAAATAATCCGTACTGCCATTGAAGTAACTACTCCCCCCATACGCCGCAGCGGTGTACGAAGCAGTCGGCGAGAACGGCTGGAATGCTTGGACCTTGGGAGTGCCGTTAGCCGTGATGGTGAAATTGTTGGTGCTGTTGTCAATAAACCTGTTGCTTTGGCAGGTTAGCAGGGAAGTGTTGGTGATTGCCGTGAGCGGGGTTGTTGATGGCGTGAAAGCGCCGGTGTAAACCGCTGTGCCTTTGACCACCCTATGATTGGAAATATAACCATTAACAAATCCACCAGCGGCGGCGCTACCACTATTGCCAATGTACAAAGTATTTTGAGCAATATTGCCGCTAAAAGCAACCGCCGTTCCGCCAACTCCATTAACATATATTTTTGAGGAGCCAGAACTCCTAACCGCCGCAACATGATACCAAGTATTTGCAACCAAAGCCGTTGCACTAAGAGCGTAAACCGTAGTGGCGTCTGTTATTCCAATAGTGCCACTTGATCGAAAATTAAAATAAAAACCATTTGAAGGCGTGCCGTAATTACCAATAAAGGCAATATCTGCAAAACCAGTAGGCACGGCCAATAAATATATCCAACATTCTATTGTAAAATCACCGGTTCCTAGCGCAAATGCAGCATTACTTGGGGCAGACAAATAATCTGTGCTGCCATTGAAATAATTACTCCATTGACCATTCGGCCAATACGGAGTCACAGAACCCTGCGTCGGGGTTCCGTTGCGCGTGATCGTAAAGTTATTGGTGCTGGAGTCCAGAAACGTATTGTTTTGCTGCCCGTTGGTGCTGGTTGACTCCAACAACAACGGGACATAAGGGAAATACGGATCTGTTGCAACAGCCGATGCTGCTCGGCCTGATTTGGATGCGGCAAACATTATGTGTAGTTTTGTCCGATTGTGGTTCCGAACCAGCTAGTACCGTTAGAAAAGAACGAGTAAATGTCCTTTTTGCTTGCGGTGCTAGTTACCGTTGGAGCGGTGGCTCCTGGCCATGACACGGTTGACCAAGTAACTGTCCGGCTTCCGGTTGCGTCCTGCGACAAGATGATAATAAACGATTTGCCAGCAACCGCAGTCGGCATTGTGATCGTTGCATTACCCGTCAGCGTCAGATTTTGAACCGTACCGTTTGCCAAATCGACCGTGATCGCCGTGCTGGTATTAGCGGAGTACAGCGTCTCGACGTAGTTGGTGACCGTTGGGTTGGTCATCGTCGCCGTCGTGATCGCGGGACTGGTGCTAAACACAATATTTGTGCTGGTCGTACCAGTTGCGCCAGACGCCGTGTAACCCGTGATGTTATTGAACGCCGTGATGCTGGCTGACGTTGCATTTGTGCCGCCATTAGCCACCGGCAACGCCGTGCCTGAGTATGACAGCGTTAATGTTCCGCTCGTCGTTACTGGGCTGTTGGTAACCGTAAAGATGCTCGGCGCACTCAATCCAACGCTCGTCACCGTGCCAGAGCCAGATGGCGATGCCCAAGTGCCATCGCCGCGCCAGAACGTGCTAGATGACGCGCTAGTGCCGCTATTGAGGTTAGATACAGGCAAGTTGCCGGTGACGCCCGTGGACAATGGCAGACCAGTCGCGTTTGTCAGCGTGACGCTCGCCGGCGTCCCCAAAACCGGAGTCGTTAGCGTTGGGCTGGTCGACAGAACCACGTTGCCCGTACCGGTGCTGGTTGTGACGCCTGTGCCACCGTTGGCAACAGCCAAAGTACCCGTCAGCGTAATGGTGCCTGACGTGGTAATTGGACCGCCGGTTGTTGACAAACCAGTTGTGCCACCTGCCACGTTGACCGATGTAACGGTTCCAGCGCTTGCCGCTGGCGTCGCCCAGGTTCCGTCACCGCGCCAAAAGGTAGTGCTAGATGCGCTGGTTCCGCTATTCAGATTGGCCACCGGCAGATTCCCGGTAACGCCAGTTGAAAGCGGCAGACCCGTCGCATTGGTCAGCGTTACGCTTGCCGGCGTGCCGAGCGTTGGCGTGGTCATCGTCGGGCTGGTCAACGTCAACCCAGCAATCGTTGCAGCAGTCGCGCCAAGCGAGATCGCAGTTGATCCAACTGTCACCGATGAATTGGTCAATCCAGCATTAGGGATTGTCGTTGCAGCCGTTACAGCGCTTGCGCCGTTAGCGTACATATAACCAGTCAAACCCGTGACGGTCAGCGTACTGAACGCGCTGGAACCCGATGCAGCAACTTTTTGCCATGTGCTGCCTTGGAAGATTGCCCAGTCGCCAACGGCCCAAGACGTGATGCCGTTTAGGTTAGTCGAGCCAGCCGTCGAGACAACGTAGTAAAACCCGACCGTTCCAACGCTCGATGTAAGCGTCGGGCTATTAGTCGAAGCATTCCACGTCCCTTGGTAGCTATTGCTGGTTGTTGCAATCGTGCTAGCAGAAGTAATGCGCCCTTGAGCGTCAACCGTAATTTGCGGAATGCCGATAGACGTGCCGTAGGTTCCAGCGGTGACAGCAGTATTCGCTAGTGCAATCGTGCCGGTCGACGTAATCGGACCACCAGTTAGCCCTGTACCTGTTGCGACGTTAGAAACGCCACCCGCAGTTGATGCAATAGTGACTGTGCTACCTGCGCCGCCATCGGTGATCGTAATGTTGCTGCCGGCTGTCAGAACCCGATCGTTTGGCAAACTTGCTGATGCTGAAAGCACCACATAGGTATCGGTTGACGGTGCGCCGCCCGAGCTGATTGGCTGGCCACCATTGCCAACCAGAGTAATAAAATTTCCGTTCTCGTCGTAAGTTGCGCCAACGGGAACCACGTTCTGCGACGTGACGGTATTGACCTGATTCGTCTGTGCCATTTTCTATTCCAAAATTAAAGAGAAAAAGCCGACCCTTTGGAGATCGGCTTCTTCATCTTGCTGCCCAGATTAGGGCTGGAACGTGAGATCGTAGCCGTACACAAACACGTCAACGGTAGCAGGGTAAGACGCTGCCGTGCCGACGTTAAAGTACAGGTTCTGACCCGTTTGCGCTGCCGTAGACGCTACAGTTCGCTGCGACACGACCGTGGCGCTGGTCAATGCGCTGAGCGTTGCATTGGCAACGATTGCGGTGCCGCTTGCGCCAGGCGCTGGAAAGACACCGGCAAAAGGGACAGTTGCTGTGCTCAAGTTTGCCGAAGCGTTGGTAACGATGACGTTAGAAACGCTATAGCTGCTTGTGTTAAGCACTGGCAGAACGGTGTCACCCGTCACTGCTAGGCTGACTGATTGGAAAGACGCCAACAAACGCAGAGCCTGGTTTGAACCAAGCACCTGTGGATGATTGGCAACGGTAGTTGCGGGTCCCGGATTCGCCATGATTTATTTCCTTAAATCTTTATTGATTAAGCCGCGACTCGGCAACCCAGCTCTGGGTAGAGCATCGCCCAACCGTAGAGCACATCAAGACGGCAAGGAATACTGTCGTTATTGATTGTATACTGCCTACAAACACGAATGGACAAGCCGAGTTCTTTGTCCGATGCACGTCCAGCAAATACGACCCCCATTGGCAATTCTAAATCGGCGCAAGCCAATGTTTCGCAATTGCGGTGGAGAATAATGTTTTGTGGGCTAACGGTGCCGGTGTTGTTGAACGGGGTAACAACAGCCGAGCTGCTGGTAGCCGAAACAAACACGTTCTGGAATTGACCAGCGGTGATGATTGCAGGAGAAACCGTAACCGATGCCGAGCCACCTGAGCTAATGGTCACAGCGCTGGTAACAACGAAGTTACGCAGACGGTTCGTGCCATATGGCTGACGGTTCTGCGGGTTGACCGCGTAGACGTTAGCGATGGTGATCACGTCGCCTTGCTGGATCGGTGCTGCTGCCGAAGCTGCTGCAATGGTGATCGTCGATGACGATGCCCAGCCAGACGTCAGCGAGCCGGTAAAGGTCGCGGTGTTGGTCGAAAGGGTTGCACCAGCGTAGGAGCCAAACGTCTGCGATACAACGTTCTGATCCATTTTCCAGCGCATACCAGCCGAGTCGGTGCCCATCATGCCCTTCTCGTACTGCTCGCTGATCTTTGCCGAAGGCATAAACAAGCCTTTGAGCGAATCAACGATGGTTGCAGACGTGAATGGCTCAACGATGCAAGCACGGCGACCGTCGCGTGGTGCTCCTTCTGAATCCAGATAAGCCTGGCCGGTCAGGTAGGTCAGCAGCGAGGTAGGTGGTACGCCAGCAGTGCCAACGATGTTAGCGATGTTGTTTTTAGCCAAAACCAAACCGTCACGGTCGATCTTGTTGGCGATAGCAGCAACGCCGGGTTTGATCACGCGATCCGAGAACATATCCAGCGAGAGAGCCAGATCCGCGGTTGAGAATTGCGTATCAACGTGGAATTGGGTGTTCAAAGTGACGGGTACACTTGTCTCGTTGAAGTCCTCGACAGAGAGTGCGGGTCCCGAGGTTCCAATAAACCGTGCTGGTTTACGGACGTTAACGGTTGCGCCAATCTTTGCACCGGCAACAGCGAATTGGTCGTCATATTCGCGGTTGACTTCGCCGGTAAAGGTGAGTTCGTTTTCCAAGACCATCAACGCTTCGTTGGTGATCTTGCTGATCGTTAAAAGGGTATTGGCCATTTTATTTCCTTCGCGTCATAGACGCATTAAATCTGTTTACCTGATCTTGCCGGCTTGTCTAGCCGCTTTCCATGCTGCGTAAGTCCCATGAAACTCACCTTTGGAATTCACAAGATTATCAGCGGTTGCGTTGCTTGACTTGATAGGGTTAATCGGGGCTGGTGCCTTGCTTTTTACCACAGATCGCTCAGGTTTGCTAGTTTCAGATTTCTCAAACTTTGCTTCTAACTTGCCAATAGCCCTCAGAGCTTGCGCTGCCGACATATCATTAAAGGTTCTGGCCTGATCCTGATTTGATGCAAGGTGATACAGGATTTGTGGTCCCACGTCTGACTCTAATATTGCGTCCCGAATGTGATTCGGCACAACAATATCGCTTGACGCCACCATCTCATCAAAATCATCAATCTCAGCCTTTGCCGCCTCGAGCCGTTTGGTCCAAGTCTGTACGACCTTCGCCTGTTGCTCTTGCGCTCGCCTTTCTAGATCCTGCCGATCCCGCTCTTTGAGTGCCCTTTCAGCGCTAAATTCAGCCAATGCTTCTGCATATTCAAAAGCATCCGTGAATTGATCCGGCGTAGGCTTGGCATCAGCAACAGGAGCCTGTCTGGGCGCCTGTCCTTGTTCCAAAGCCGCTAGCCGTGCTTCCAGCGCTTCCCTTGCATCACGTTCACGCTGAGCATCAGCTCGAGCTTGTTCGCGTTGCTTGGTTAGCTCTGAAAACCGCGCTTTTAGCTTGCTAGGTTTCCCTTCGCTTTCTACGGTTGGTGCTTCATCTTCCGCTTCTGGCTCATTCTCAACCTCAGATTCGATTGGCTCTGCTTCATCAGCAGCCTCAATCTCACCTTCGGGAGCTAAACCCAGTTTTTGTGCAAAAAATTCGGCTTGGTTCTCGCTTGTGACAACTTGCGTTGTCTCTCGTTGCTCGCTTGACATGGTTACCCACGGATTTGCCCGGTGAAACGCGCCGGTACGATTGCGCTTATATAACCCGCTTTTAGCTCTGTGTCAAAGACTATTGCATAAACGGGTTTTGTCCTTGGTCAACGTCTTGCACAGCATAGGTCGCAGCCATCATCTGCTCAGCATTACGCCGCTCAATCTCTTGGGCCAATGCGTCGATCGGCATATTGTGAATCAGCAGGTTAACCAAAGCATCAATCTCGGTCTTATTTTGACTCGTGATCGACCTGGTGTTCTGGTCATTGACTTTAACCTCGGCCATTGTCTCAGTGTTGTGCGCTCGAGCGGTAACATCCATGAGCTTGCGTTTATTCGCGCCTTCTTCTTTGATCTGCGCCACTTCACTACGATTATTGATTTCGAGCTGCATTGCTTGCATTTGCTGCTGCATCTGCTGCACGGCTTGCTTGGCCTGGGCGAGCTGCATCTGGACCTGTGGCGGTATATCCGACTTCTCATCAATCTGCGCCAGCGGGTTTACAGCGGCCAGCCGGTCGGCAATGATCTCGGCACCAGGGAAATCCATCTGCCTAAAAACCAAATCGCCAGCAGCTTGAAACAGCTCCGGGCTTGCACCAATCAACGGCATCATTGCCTCGACCGCTTGAATGCGCCGGCTTGCGTAGCCAGGACCCGTGTCCATGCTGACGTCGTACTCGCCAACGGTGACGTCGTTCAGCACTCTCCCAACCTGGGAGGCTTCATTGATGGTGATCAAGTCTGGCTTGCCATCAACGCCAATGATCCGCATCACGCGCTCGCTGTCGTAGATCTTGGGGATCATATCGAGAATGATCCGGCCAGTCTGGGCAACGGATTTAGTCAAATTATCGTAGTAGTGATAATTCGTCATATCCACTTGCTGTTGCTGACCATTTAGCGCTTTACCGCTGACATTGCCGGTCGGCAATTGGCTTGGATCAAAAATGCCAACGACCTGCTGTAGATCGTTGCTGACAGCCTCGGCAGCGCCCATGATGCCCAACGGTGGTGGCTCTGGTTGCAAGCGCGTTGGAACCGGCGCCTGGCGTCCTTCAATGTCGGTCTGCTTGTATCGCAACACCGGCGTGGCTTTGATGTTAGCCGCTGCCCACTCGTTTTCATGGCCCTCGTCTTGTCCCTCAGCAAGCAACCACTTGGCTTTTGGCGCCAGGGCGATCGCCTCGGTCATTGAGGTTTGCCAAAAGTTGTACATCTTCTGTGGGTCTTTGGCGTATCGCACCAGACCGTATTTGATTGACTTGCTGTCAATCACGATCCGACCACCGTAGACCGGCACCACCGGAATGTACTTGCCTGGCCAGTCCCGCTCCTCAAGAATTTCCATTGCCGTGAGCTTGACCCACTTGACCACCTTTTTGTAGCTGTCACGCTCGCCAACGATCTCAAGCCCATTTGCAGCCATGAAATCCTTGCTGGGCAGCTGGTCCTTGAACAACCGTGATTTGTCGTTCAGCAAGTAGAGCTTTGCCGGCGTGCGCTCAATGTAAAAGTACTCGGCAATCCGGATGTCCTCTTTGGTCACCCACTCAGGGTTGCTGTCGCCACCACCTCGAGCCGAGAAATTGCCGCCATCGTCAGCATCGGGATACATATCCCGAAACTTGTCCTTACTCATGATCGTCGTGATCAAGCAACGCTCTTGGTCCGAGCCGTCCAGCGCCGTGCTGTTGGGGTCAAAGTAGACGCTGAACGGGTTTTCGATTGGCTCGATGTAAATCTCTTGATCAAACGAATCAGGAGCTGTGTAATCTGTGACTACACGCCAGTAGCCCCAGCCCATCCTGACGGCAGACTCAAACGCTCGGTCATAGGCGCTATCAGCGTCGCTGTTGATCTCAATGTGCCGACAGATACCTTCAACAACCTCGGCTGTTTCCTTGTCTGCGTAGCTGTTGCACGGATGGACCTTGATGCGCGGACGCTGCTGGCGCTGCTGGTTGGCGATCTGCCGGCAATAGGCGTCGAGCTTATTGATCGTCAAGCACGGCCTGGCTTCCAAGTTCCGGCTGTTCTGGATTTCAACTGGCCATTGATCGCCGCTGACAAAGCGCAGATCGTCCAACGCATCGCTACGGTTGACGCTATCGGCCTCGCTTGCCAGACGCAGAAATTTCATTGCATCGGCAATGCGGGAGTCTTCGCCCTCGTTTTGATAGTTCGCCATGATCAACCCATCCAATTCGTTGGTAATGTAAACGTCTGTTGCTTTTTACGTTGTTTCGGTTCGTTGACCATCAATCCGATGTATCTAAATGCGTCTGCGCCGTGCGAATAATGGTCGTGAAGTGGTGACTTTGAGAATCCACCCGTCTCTGGGTCGACTTCGTAGCGGTAATGGCGCAGACAGGTAAGACCTTCCGCGCATCCATCTCGGTCAAACCAGCAGTTGTTGAAAATAGTTCTCGCAGCATTGATAGAGTCAGCAATTGGTACTCTCGGAATGATTCGTGTCTTGTATCCAGCCGCTCTGACAATCTCCTCAATGGATTTACCAGCAGCGGCAAGCGTCTTATTTTCGGCGTCGTGCGGAAGCCACAACGTATCGTAATGGTATCCAAACGTCTGCAATTGCGCTAGGTAATAGCTGATTGTCTTTTGATTGTCCTCCATGTAACGCAACAAGCGCGTTTCCATGCCGACAAACTGTAAGAACCAAATTGCAGTGGCATCAGACCATCCCAGGTCAAACACAGCGTGGACAGGCTTGCTAGGATCAAACGGAACCCGTCCAATTCGCCCTTGCAGCTCGGCGTCCTGCATCTCCCTGGCAAACACTGCACCGTCGACAGTCTGCCGGCATATGCCCTCCCAGACCGTGTTGTAAGCCTCAATGTCCCGCTCCTTCAGCGCATCCTTCTCAGCTCTCAGGGTTTCGGGGAACCAGGGATTATCGCTCCAGTTGATCTTAGTG
>Ga0209296_1003888_pt1 | contig 10046 bp, 12 predicted proteins | sample S_130206_EF_Meta_FD_187319 | JGI IMG/M metagenome (GOLD analysis project Ga0209296, IMG submission 187319) | Freshwater microbial communities from Lake Simoncouche, Canada to study carbon cycling - S_130206_EF_MetaG (SPAdes) (version 2) | ecosystem: Environmental > Aquatic > Freshwater > Lake ...
TTTACCCCAAAAGCAAAAAATAACTCCTGAACTATTATCAGAGATAGCTTTGATTACTGCTTCTGTAAATGGTTTCCAATAACTTAAATGACTGCCTGCCTTGTTCTTTTCTACGGTCAGTGCAGCATTAAGTAGGAATACACCTTTTTCAGCCCATTCATGTAGATTTAGGTCTTTATCGGGAAAGTTTAAATCATTTGCATAGATTTTCTCCTTAAGACAGTGATAAATCTGTTTAAGACTAGGAGGCATACATTCTACATAACGTGGACCAAAAGCCAAACCACAAGCTACAGGTTCTTCTTTATATTCATTAGGGTAAGGATCCATTCCCAAAATAACGACACGCACTTTGTCAAATGGAGTCAATTTAAATGCTTCAAATATTTCATCAGAATAAGGATAAACAGTAGATAGTGATCTTCTTTCCTTTAAATACTGACTTAAATTAGTAAAGTAATCTGACTCTATGATTGGTTGTAAGTGTCGATACCAATTATCTGGTATGTTAATTCGCTTTTGCAAGTTCATATTCTAATAAAGTAGCTTTTATGTTTGCGAGTTCTTTTTTATTTTTTTCTTCTTTGTCCCATTTACTAGCAAATCTTTCCCATTTACTTTGATCAAAGTCGTTTTTAAGTTCTTTGATAGTTATTGGTTTTAATTGAAAGTAATGACTTAACTCATCTTTAACTCTATCTAGTACTACTTTAAACTTTAAAGCATACTTAGAATCACATTGAAGTAAACTATCATGTGTATTGATAGCATGAATAACTGTGCTATGATCTCTACCTCCTATTAGTATACCTGTTTTCTTGTAGGTATAGTCTAAATAAATACAAAAGATAACCATGGCTTTCTTTCTTGCATCAACTGTATCACGCTTGCGACTTTGTGAAATAATATCTTCATAAGTAAATCCAGTTTCTTCATAAATAATTTTAAAAATAAGTGTCTCATCATCTGTAAGAGTTGCTCTAGCTAGACTCTTTACAGGATTGGTGCGTTTTACTTTAACAGTATTTACTGGTTTGTAACGAATCTTTTTCTCAAATCCTTTTCTATGGACTATTGTACGATAAATGCGCACGGCATCACCAGGTTGTCCACCCATTTTCTCTACAGCAAAGCTTATAGATTCTCTTATATAATCGTCAATAATTTGCATAGTTGTGTAAATTTTTCTTTTCCATGGTCTCTATAAATATCACTAGGGTCTTTACCTAACTCAGCATCGTGTTGCAGAAATGGGATATTATATCTTTCACTCATTTTCCTTGCTCCATTGATACCTGCATCGTCTGCATCAAACCATAAATATAGTTTGTCGAATCTACTTTTCAGTATCTCGTATGCATTCTCTGACATAGGGGTGTTCTCACTTCTTACAGCTACAGCATTAATTCCTGCTGAGTGTAGAGTCATAACATCTTTAAGACCTTTTGTAATTACTAATTTTGTTCCTCTTAAGGGTAACTGTGTATATCCTTCTAATATACCTCCGTATAAACTTGATCTAAATTTAAATTTCTTATTCCCTAAAGGTTTATAAAGTTTAAATTTATCTTTTTCTTTGTAACGATAACAAGGATCTTCGTTATCATTCATGTACCACATTACATTATTAATCCAAGCTCTATCTATTCTTTTAATATTATAGTAGTCTAAAATACTTGCAGAAATTCCAAACTGTCCCCAATAAGCTAAATCTTTATCAGTAAATGGCATTATTCTAATTTTTATATCTGCCGGTATTACCTCAGGAGGTTCAATTATTTCAGCTTCTAAGACTAGTTTGTTTTTGTCTTCAAATTTTAGATTAATAAGATTAAAGTCCGATTCAATTTTAGTTAAAATATCTGGATATGTGTATCCTGTAGCAAGCATTGCAATATCTAAAGGACTGTAATAACCGTTAGCCATTGCGTAATCTACAAAATAAAGATTACCAGTAGTTGTCCATTTAAAACAACAACCAGGCTGGGAGTCTTTCCTGAAAGGATTTCTGTATTTTTTACGAAGATTCACTTCTTCTTTAAAATAATACGCCATTATCCTTTCTTCACCTAGAAGTTTATACAATGCTTTGGTACTTAGTGGTATTTCAATTTCTTCTAGATTCATAATATAAGGGGGCCATTACGACCCCCTAAATTAGTTAAAACTCAAGAAAAGGATCAGTTGTTGAAGGTGTTGCAAAAGGATCAGTAATTGATTCGCTGCTTCCGAACATATCAGTTACAGTTTCGCTTTCGCTTTCTGCTGGTGCAGAGTCTGGCAAGAATTCTTTTAAGTCAAAAGAATTACCATAATAACTCTTAAATCCATACTCACCTTCTACGTTCTTTTTAACGTAATCACTAGGACGGTTTTCTACATTCAAGAAGATACCTGTGTAAACATCTTGATACTTGCTTTCTTTAATGCCAAGCAATGCTTTAACACCACCACCTAATTTATTAAAATGGTTAAAGAATGCTTCCAACTCTTTACCATCAGCTTTTGTTAAAGCTTCCCAATTGTCTAATACAAACGGTTTGGTTTTAGGACTAGCATTAGCATAAGCTTTCATCAAAGAATATACAGTCTCTTCACCTTCTTTTGCTTCACGAATGCTAGACTTGTCAAGACGACGACTGTCATCCCAACCTTTCATATTTTCACTCAACATAGCCAAGTTTTCAGCCCACGCAGTTTTAGTGAAGTTATCAATGAATTGTTTTTTGTCTGCTTTAGAGATACGGGTGTTGTTACTTACCCATAAAGAAAACTTACCTCTAAGTTCTATTTTACTAGAAGGGTGGTTAACATACCAAAAGTCCAAGCGAATGTTTTTCTCTGTAACATAGTTAGGAGATTTAACTTCATCTTGTCCTAAGATTTCTTTTAGGCGTTTTTCATCAGGGTTAACTGCAATGATTTGTAATGGTGCGAAGCCTGTGTAATATTTACGGCTTGAAAATTCTCTGGTTTCTAATTCGTTTAAGTTCATAGTTTTTTTGATTAAAGGGTTGCTGTTGTTTCTGTTGTTTTAGATTCTGTTTTTGTTTCTGATTTAGTAGCAAGAACCACTGGTGCTACGTCATCTTGGTAATACTCATCGATTATATTACATACTGTTTGTAAATCATTTGGCATAAGCGTGTTTTCAAACATACCCATAGGACTTTTGGCCGGATAGTTACGATAACGATTAGTTACAAAACTGTAAACAGGTACACCATCCTTATTTTCTTCTACGTGTGTGTAGAGAGCAATGGTAAATAATCCTTCTAATACAATTTGATTGTCTAATGCTTTGCCGATTGTTTTGATTTTTTGGCCAATCACTCTACCATCATCTTCAATGTTTTCTGAGTGAGTTACGTAAAAGATTTTAAGATTGTTTCTTAGTTTACGAGCAGTAGTCAATAGATTAGTAACATCTTTTGCTAAGTTTGTAAATTTAGAAAAACCAATCTCGTTAGCTTTACGCATCATCAAGAATGACATAGAGTAAATAGCATCGTCCATAATAATGTTTTTAATGTGAGGTGCTTTCTCATTGATTGTACCTAGTAAACCAATGATTTGAGGAATATCATCAACTTCCATATAGTTTTTGCTTTCTACGTTGTAGAGCTTTTCTGCTCCTCTGAAAGGCAATTCTTTACGGGCAACGTTAATGATAAACGTTTCTTTTGGGTTGAGGCTACGAATACTGGTAGATTTACCGGTACCGCTTGGGCCTACGATTGCGATTAATTTGCTTGACATTTTGTTAATTTTAATTTTGCGATTGTTCAGTTTCTATTAAGTGATCCCATCCATAGAATGAAGCAAAGTCGGTGGCCATCTTTTTCTTATCGTCGTTACGAATAATGCCTACACTTATAATTGCATCTACTGCTTTAGGGTTCATTTCAAGGTAATTAAGGAGCCAATCTCTGAAGTTTAGTTCTTCTTTAAGTGGCCATTGATATTTTTGATACCAATACTTTTCTGTTAAATCTACCTCTGATAAGGTAGTTCCAACTCTTCTGCACATTTCCGTGTAAATCTCTGTTAAATACTGATTCATAATTTAATAAAGTGTTCATAGTAGTTTTTGGTAGGGTTAGCCATTTCCTCGGCTCTAGGTAGTTCTTGAAACTCACCATTTGCACCGTTAAAATATAATCCTACCGCAGAATTTTCCAAGCCAAAATGCCTGTCCTTTAAAAATATCAAAGAACGATACTTCTGTCCTAGAAGAGACACATCATACCCACTATGTACCGGTATGTTATGCCTCGATGGATTAAACAGTCCTAATACTATCTCGTAGTCTTGCTGTACTCCTTTGTTAAGGTGGAGTTCTTCTAAAGATGGTTCAAGCATTTCCTCTATCAGTGCGCCTCTATTCGTGTATTGGGCTTTTTCTGAAGATGGTGTTTGCTGGTGAACGATAATGTTCGCCATCTTAAACTTTTTAGAAAACAATTCTAATGTGATGTCTTTGACCATATAATCTAAAGTCTGATAAGTACTCAAGCGAGATCTAGTTTCTGCCATCATCTCATTAGAAAGTAGACTAATGTGGTCTAAAATAAAAAATACCCATGTGTCATCGGATTTATAACGGTAACCAACAGTTACTTGTTTTCCATCGTACTCTTTGTATTCGTATTCTCCGATATTAGGGTCGTCAAAAAAAGCTTTTACGTACTTTTTAATTCCTGTAGGATTTCTGATATGATCTATTACTTCTACGTTATTTTGTAGTTGTTGAATAAATCTTTCAGCTCCTTTAACTTTTTCTAGAAGTTCTTGGTTGACTGTGTAATTACCAATAGACTTTAACTGAGATACGCTTATTGTTATTTTGTATTTTTCATAAAGATACATAGCAATAAACGATAGCCAAAAGTCAGTTTCTGATTCCTCTAATGCAAAATAGAATATTTTAGGTTTAATATTACTATTTACAGTTCGTTTGAAAATATTCATAATAGTGAAGTATTTTACGAACTTAGTCTTACCTACACCTGAGCCAGCTGTTATAGCTGTAATAGAACCTTTAGTAAAACCACCATACTTCTCCGCCAAGCGAGGAAAAGGAGGAAGAATAGAAGTTATACCTCCATTTTCTTTAATGGTCTTATTTCGCTCTATTTGACCTAATACTTTCTCAAAGTTTTGCATTAGATAAGATGCCTAGAACTATACCCTGTAGATTGGTTACCATTATCTTTGAATTGCTCACACCAGTTTGCTAAATCGCTTTGGTCTATGCCGTCAATTCTTTTTAAAATAAAGTAACCACATTCTCTAATATAAGTAAGAGAACCTTTTCTTCTTAAAGTATCTATGTAAAGGTCAGTAGCACCTAGAATTTCTTCTTTGGTGTATTTGTATTTAGTGATAAACTTATTCATCTTTGCTTGTACAGTACCTACGTCTGTAGTCTTAGCAGTAATTCCTATGTTTCTTGCACTAAACTTTACAATAAATTCTTTAATCCAAGGAATCTCTTTTGAATTAGATTCTACTTTTAAGGGAGGTAAGTTTGTAGGCTCAGCTAATTCTGGTGTCACTTCTACAACTTCTTCCTTAACAAGAGGTGCTGATACAGTTAGTTTACCAACTACTACTAAATCTTCTTTTTCTAGAATATCAGCAACCTTAGGATGCCAAGTTAGTCTAGAGTCTGACTGTAATAATAAACCGGAATCTTTCCAGTGTTTGACTAGTCCTTCATGCTCACACAAATCCCAAAGTACCTCGTAGAATGTTTTCTTCATTTTCTTTAACTTCTTGTCTACCAATTAAATTTTCCTCATTTTCAGAAACGAGGGTTACGAATTTACTACTTTCTTTTGTAGTTTCCAACTGTTCGTACCATAAATTTTCCTCATGCATTTGCTTCATTAAAAGGTAGTCTGGATGAGTAGTTAAAGACTCTCCATAGTGTTCAAATTCTGTCATAATATATCATAATAAAAGTAAGTTTTAAAAATAAGTTTAAAAGAAAAAGGGGATTTCTCCCCTTTAGTTAAAAATTGTAATCATTACATAGCTCTTTAAGAGTTTCTTTTGTATCGTCAGGTAATTCAAAGCAATCGTCTGGACTAAATTTATAAGGAATGTAAGTTTGTTGTGAACCGCAGTGAATAACTCCATACTCTATATAATAGAATAACTGAGCATTTTCTACTGATCGGTGACTTGTAGGGCACTTACCATCTAAAAGTCTTTCTCTTGCGTCAGTTACACCTCCGTCCCAAACTTCTTCTAAGCACATATTAACTCCATTTCCTGTTAAAGCTACATACAACTCAGGAGATAGAATTCCTTCCCATAAATCTTTTTCGTAAGTGTCTGGAGTGCCATAGTAAGGCTCGTAATTACATAAATAATCAGTGTCTACTTCGAATAAATTATAGTCTACGTACATGTTTTGAAGAACTGTTTCCTTTTCTTCTTCTGTAAATTTTTCTCTGTCTTGAAATGAAGAATAATTTAACCTACTAAAGGGAAGTTCGTCTATATATTCAGGAGTAAATTTAACAGTACAAGGAAAAGTTAACTGTTCGTTTCTTTCCATTAACATAACAAGCATATCTTCTGCAAAACAAAAAGCATTCTCCATAGAGTTGATGTGGATAACTTCATTGTTTGTATGTTCGTTAAGATAGCCACAACTTAAGTTAAGAGAAGATACTGCTAAACCTCCTTGACGTAAAGCACCAACATCTGTACAAATACCTCTAGCAAAAGAATAACCGTAAACATCTAAAATAGGTTTTACAATTTCTTCATGTTCTGGAGAAAATACTAGCACTCCGTTAGTATGTGTAATAAAGTCTGTAGTGAAAGAACGTCTGTCTAATTGAGTTACGATAATAGAATTGTCAAAGAAAGACATATCACAATTATGCGAACCAATACAACCTTGTTCTTCGCTATGGAATAAAACCATTTTACAGTTGTCTAGACGCTTAAGCATTTCTATGCCAAAGTAAAGACCTACAGAATCATCGGCACCAATACCACATTGAGCTGCTGTGTGATTATCAAAGCCAAAGATCCAATCTTTAGTCTTGATAATTTGCATATCTTGGTGATATTTTTGAGCTGTGTCATAATGAGCTACAACAGTAGGATAAAGTTCTGATTCTCCTTTAGTGAAATAAAGATTATCTTTTACTTTAACACCTTGTACTCCGGTATACTCTTTAATTAAGTCTAGCAAGAAATTAGCCTTAGCTTCATTTCTTACTTTATCATTAGTTGGAGATTGAAACAACATAATAGATTCTAGTAACTCATAGTTAGTTCCGAAATCTTTGATTTTGTCAATTTTTAACAAATCAGACTCATCGTTACTATAAGGATAATTCCAAGTAAAATCATCATAAGTATTAAATGATTTGTTGCTGTTCGACGCTAATGTCGATTGGTTGATTTGTGTTGTTTTCATTTTCTGTAATTGTTAATTGTTCTTGTTGTAATTCGTGTAATTTAGGATCTTCAGGATGATAATAATCTCCATCTATTTCCGTGTACTCGTGATATTCTGTTAAGAAATAACCATAGTCATTTTCATAAGACATAAGATCTGAATGGCCTTCCCAGCACTTACTTCCGTCAATTAAAGTGACACAAAGATCTTCTGGAATATGAGATTCCGTATATTCACAATAAATGGCATCGCTAGTTAAGAAAGTTTCGTCTAAAGCTTCTGAGTAAACACAACAGTCACTACATGCATACTGATTTCTGTACCTACCTCGAGTTATTTCTGATAAATCTTCTGAACATGGCACTGTATCTCCACAATGATCACAAGAGTATTCTTCATCATTTAAAGTTTCACGAGTTCCATCTATTTGATTAAATCTCCAATATTCTCCTTGAGGTTCATAGTTAGTCAACATTTCATCATCTACTGAATAGTATTGAAAACTGTCTAAATAAGGAAAAAAGTCAATTTTTGAAATTTTTGAATATTCAAATGGAATATCAAGGTGTTTTAACTGACCTCCATGAAATTCTCTTAGCATATTATAATCTCGACTAGTCAAAGAATTAGTGATTAAAGATTCTGCCATAGAATTATAAGAATAAACTCTGTCAAAATACTTTTTATTGTCAATAATCCAAATTAATGACCTAGCAGCTACCCTATCATGTTTATACAATACAGCCATTTTTATCATTTCAGGATAATCTGTATAAAGTTTGAAGTAAGGTTGACAACTATCATATCTCATACAAGAATTCCATAAATTAGATTGGTTATGAGGTAAATAACTATTGAATAAATAAGCTTCTCTGATAGCATCTCCTTCAACAATTTTTAACTCATAGGAAGGGTCTTCGAAGATTACTGTACGATAGTAAGAAGCCGCAAAGATATTTTTATCTCTATCTGAAAACTCTGTAGGAAAAACTTTGTTTAATACTTTCTGAATACTAGAGTGAAATCTTTGTTCAGGATCCCATAGACTAGGAGTAACTATTTTTTTTAAGTTATGCAGTTTGTAAGAAAAATTCTCACCTTTAACATAAGGGGAAACTTCTCCTTCTCTGATTATAATACCAGTTTGCCTAGCATATAATACTAAGTTTAATTCTTTAGGAATATTAAATTGATAATCATAAAGCATTTCTTTAGAGCCATCTTCATAAGTGACTAATTCTCTAGGAATCTTTGTTTTTACCATTTTAATAGGTTCCTTTAGTGAATATTTAGTAAAAACAGCTTGGCTATAGACAGTTTTTTTATGAAGTCCATAAAATAATTCTCCATTGTCTTCATATGTACCATATACATTATCTTGAATAAACGTAAATAAAATCTTTGTACCTTGAATAATATAGTATTCTTCGAATACTTTGTCTTTAATCTTTTCATATCTCTCTGTATTTAAGTAGGAGATTTTAGTAAAATCATCGTTAGATAGTCCTAAGTAGTTAATAGAGTCTTTCTCAATATATTTCTTGTTGAGTAAAGCCATACCTATTAATCTAGTGGGACTGTCTTCGCTTTCTAAATTAATTAAATGTTTTAGTCGTTTCTTAAAGTCACGACTTAAATAAAATCTTACTTTTTCTGTCTTTGTTCGGGCAACTCTTTGCCGTACATTAACACGATTTTCTCTTATCTGGTGTGCAACTTCAGCAGATTTCTCTGAGGATACCTGCATGAATTCCATACCAAGAGGATCCATAATTTGTTCTATTTCTGGCATAAAAAAAGGCCTTTCGGCCATGTTAATTGTTAGTTGTTAAATAGTTGTTTTTTAAATTCTTCAGCTTCTTCGTGCCTGTTTCTGTATTTCAGTCCTCTTAACTCTCGATGTTCTTCCTGGACTTTTTGTCTACTACGTCTAATAGACTCAGAAGAAGTAAGTTGACCTAATGCTAGTGCTTTAAGTAAATCCATTGCTGAATCTCCTTCTAAAAATTGAAACTCTTCATGCCAAATGCGAGCAATTAATTTATTGTCATCATCTCTGTATCTAACATCTAATTTAAGAAGTTCAATTACTTTGTCTTTAACTAATTTCATTGTTTTTAAGGTTTAAATTTACCAGACACCCGGTTTGTATTTTTTAAGTTTGTCTTCAAACTTTGGGTCTAGTTTAATAAAATCTACTACAATCTGCTTGTAACGCCAGACCGTGTAATGATGTACGTTTAATAAATAACCAATCTCAGCACGAGTCATGTTATGATACATAAGTAATACGTAGCCAATGATAGCTTTTACTCTTGCTGCATCATGTTTGCTAGTCTTACATAAAACTTCATCTACTGGTATATGGTAGTCAAAGCAAATCTTTTCAATTGTTTTTGTTAGACTCATTTGTTACCTCCGTAGGTTTCGTTGTAGTATTGTTCTGATTCTTTAATTCTATTTTCAGGGTTAAAATAATCTACACTGTTATTTTCTCCTTGCTCAAAAGCATCTATAATTTGCTCCTTCTCCATTTCTTTGGCTTGTTCCCCCAATTCGATAATGTTTGTTCCTCTCCATCTAATGTTTTCATTGTTTCGTAGTTGCTCAATTAACCACT
>Ga0209296_1003890_pt1 | contig 10044 bp, 16 predicted proteins | sample S_130206_EF_Meta_FD_187319 | JGI IMG/M metagenome (GOLD analysis project Ga0209296, IMG submission 187319) | Freshwater microbial communities from Lake Simoncouche, Canada to study carbon cycling - S_130206_EF_MetaG (SPAdes) (version 2) | ecosystem: Environmental > Aquatic > Freshwater > Lake ...
AGTTTGGAGATAAATCTCCGATCCGAATGCTCAGATTTGAACTGAGATTATTCCTGCTCCCAAAGCAGGTGCCATGACCAAGTTAGGCGACATTCGGTTTTAACTAATTTCCCAATAAATGGGAAAACCGTAGAGGGGAGTCGAACCCCCAAAAATTCACCTTGAAAGGGTGATGACTTTAACCAGTTTGTCTACTACGGCAAATGCTGACGGCATTCTGGATTATCATCTCCAGCGCAAATCAGCAACGACCCTGATGGGATTTGAACCCACGACTTCTACCGTGACAGGGTAGCACTCTAACCACTGAGTTACAAGGTCAAAATATGCCGTGTGGTCGTGAATCTAAACCAAAACTTTTTGATAAGTGCCCCACTGGACTCATCTAAAGTTTTGAACCACGGCAAATGGGTGCGGAGGGAATTGAACCCCCGAGGCTAAAAAACCACTTCAGTTTTACAGACTGATACTACGTTGCCAACAGTAGACACACACCCAAGACTAGATGATGTTGTTTTTTTACCAAAAAAAAGTTTTTTTGCTGAATCATCTATAGTTTAATGACATTTTCGGTCAATGGGTCAGGTGGGACTCGAACCCACGGTGTTTGTATCACGGGTTAAAAGCCCGGTCCCGTCGCCGCTAGGGGAACTGACCCATATAATATGGTAAATATTCAGTTTTCAAGGTTCTCTAGGGTCTCGTTCCCCCACCGATTCATCTAATATACCACCGATTCGGAAGTCCGTCTAGTGGGTGTGTGACACTTGGCGAACCGTCACAAGCAACAAAAAAGGGGAGGAAACTTTTGGTTTCTCTCCCCTGATCTGTTTATGGTTTCTGCGTCTTACATTGACTGAACCATACCCGCGAACAGAGGAGCACCCTCAATATGCCATTTGCGGCAATCGAGATTACTAAACTGGTTGGGAGTTGGATAAGTCATTGTTTTGATGAATGTGATTTTATTTATACAAGTTTTTTCTTGTTTTTACATTATAGGACAAATCTTAGGATTTGTCAACGTCCCAGGAGGGATTCGAACCCCCGACCCACATCTTAGAAGGATGTTGCACTAATCCGCTGTGCTACTGAGACATGAGAGTATTATAGGGTAAGGAAAGGGGGTTGTCAAGCCCCCCCCGCCAGATCAGACTTCAGCAATCATACGTTTTACATAATCCCTGGCATAAGAGGTTCGGGATCCATGAATTCCCCAACCTATCCAAGAATATGCTTCATTCATATAATGATAAAGAGATTTTCCAGGAGTTTTCATTTTCCTTTCAATTTCCTTCCACTGAGGTTCATCTAGCATGTAATCCAGTTGTGCTTCGATTGTGGATGGATTCAAACCAATCTTACGAGAATGATTACCCAATCCATAATAACGACTACTGGATGTCCATTGAATCAATCCATAACCCCCATAACAGTTACGGTATGATGTTCTGCTACCACCTTCACAAATATTAGGAACAAATTGTGATTCCTGTTTAATGTTACCCATGATAGTAGCAAGGGCATATTTGTCGGTAATTCCCCTATCCTGAAGATACTTCAGAGCAAGGTTTTCGTTACCATTACACCCTTTACAGATTAGTCGTTTCTCCTTGATTGTCTCTGGAGCAACCTCTTTGGTCGCTGTCTGGGTCTTCGCTGTAGGTTCTTCCTGGATTATGCTATATGGCAAAGGAGGAAGATCTTGCATCTTATACTCGGGCAGTGTTGCCGCTGATGTTGCAGCAGTTCCAAAAAATGAAACGGCTACAAGTGTAAAGTGTTTTAGCATTAAGTTTAATAGAATTCGACATCCGTATAAGCAAAGGAGAAGTTCCTATCCTCTCGGAAGGCATTGCCCACGGCTCTAGTGTCATGATCAAAATCTCATAACTAGGTCATGATATCAGAATATTTAGGTTCTGTCAAGAATCCTCAGACACTTCCTCAACTGTCTCTGGTTCGGGAAGCACTACACCAATTTGAGTCAAATACTCAATGACGCCCTGAACTTTCAGGAAAAGTTCTCTTTTTGCCGTTGCTTGACCTTGAAGAGATTCAAGTTCCTGAGATAATTGTTTCCTTTGATTAAGGAGATTTGAAAGATGTTCTTGTTGTTCAGTCATAATTTTGAATATAATTCGTTGGTATTTATATTATACCACAATATTTCATAAATACTTTCAGTCCTATAAAATAGAAAAATGAAAAGACTTCTATTAGCCTTTTCGTTATTCCTTACGACTCCTGTTTTTGCAGGTGAAATTTCATCAACAATCACTGATTCCGTTCAACTAACAGTACAGGGTGCAGCGATACAAACAGAAAGAATCGGTAGTTCCTACGCAGTTTCAGGAACCAACATTAGTGGAGCAGGTTTTGGATTGACTGGTGGCACATCAAATGCTGCAGCAACAAGATCAACTCCAAGCACAGCATTTGGTCTTACTAATGCTGGAGAAGCATTTACATTTACAGAATCATTAAACGTTGGAGATAGTACTGTCACATCACAGACAGTTACTAATGGTGCAATTTCATCACCAACTCTGTATGGTAAGAATACCACACAACTAGCAGGTGATAAGGGAACTCTTGCAGGTACAATTGATACCTCTACAGGTGCTCTTACATTCACTGCTGGTGGTGCCGGAACCACTGCAATCGGTCAGCGTAGTGTAGAACTGAGCGTATTCAAGTGAAACATATCCTAGCAGGCATTTGTCTGCTAGGGTTTTCCTTACCATCCCTAGCGGCGCCTGTCACACCAAACTTTACGAGTGGTACTGTAACTTCTCATACTGAATCCACCACAACAGTAAGTGAAGTAATTAGGCAACAAGATTTCCAAACTGGATTTAGTTATACAGTTACGGGAACAAATATTAATATTCCAAGTACTCCAACTCTTGGAACAAAGTATAGTATTGTAAATCAAGGACAACCATTTCAGTTTTCAGAAACTTATATGGGTCCTGGATTGATTAAAGATACAACAGTAGAAAGAACCACGACAATTCAATCTGTTACGGATTCAATGTCAGTATTCACCCAGTAAGATGAAATGCCTAAAAATAATCCTTGCCCTAAGTGTCTTTGTTCTCCCTGCGTATGCGGAGGGGGATACTCCTGTAACTGCGATTGCAAATCCACAGGCAACATCAACAGGAAGTGTAACAAACCAGGCAGTACAGGTGCTGCAGGGTCCATACGTGACCAACTCATATGGTGGTGGAGTAAGTTGTCAGGGTCCAACCTTTAATCTTACTCCCTTTATGACCACATCTAAAAGTGGTTCAAGACCTTTTGAAGAATATGCAAATATTGATAATGATATGACAACAGGTATTAATGGATTAGAAAGAACGGGTCAAAAAGATAGTTTTGCAAATAATTTTGGTCTATCAGCAACTCTTTCATTTCCATTAGATGGTGGATTGCAGGAAAGATGTAAGACTGCTGCAGACACTTGGACTGCCAGACAAAGAGCAGAAACAGATAAGGCGAGATTAGATTACGAATTAGTAAGATTATTAAAATGCGGAGAAGCGATGAAGAATGGGATTTTCTTTAATCCTTCTTCTCCTTACGCAAAGATATGTGCGGATGTTGTTGTGATTCAGCAAAAACCTGCCTCTGGCGTAATTTCTCAGACTTTTGCTCCTTCTTCAAGAGTTTCAAAGTCTTCTTATCCAGTTCCAAAGCAAAAAGTAACTGAGTCTCGTAAGGCGTCAGATCTCGGTTCAACAATTGTTTCCCCCTAATAAAGATCTGATTAATAATAGGTTTCATTTTTCCTACCAACCATTCCACCATAGATTTGCCAATAAGAGCCGCAGCAACACTAGCAGTAGCAGTGGTGCCAGATAATACAACAGTTTCGGTGGATGGAACTGGAATTGCCCCAATATACGGGACAGTAATAGTTGGAGCATCTATTTTTGGTACTGGTGGAGCAACTTGTTCTTGTGGTTGAGATACTTGAGATACTTGAGGTACTTGTTTTAATGCTTCAGTAATCCCCTTAAGATCTGGAAGTGCTCTGGGTTTGTCTTGTACTTGTTCTTCTTTCTTTGGTTCTTGTTGAGCATTTATCATTTTCCTAAACTCTTCAGTTGTAGGAGCATCAATCGGTTCATAACTTGGAATACTATCCATAGGAACATCAACAACGGGTATTGGCAATTTCCTATTGATTGGTACAAGAATAGGTGGAGGTTCCAAATTACGAATAACTGGAACCTCCACCTTTGGTATTTCTATATTATTTGTTTTTATATCAGGAATTTCTGGTACGTTTGGCATCTAATTCAGCAAAGTTTTTCTTCTTTGTTCCTCCCGAGTATTCCCAAGCATAACCTTCAACAATCATTTGGTCGTTCAATGAGGTCTCTTGGTCGTTAATGAATAAATGACCAATAATTCTACCATACTTCTCAGTGCTGTCAGGTAGTTCAGTTTTAATTAAAATGTTCTTAGCATTTTCTACTTTATGCTTCAACCATTCTTTTGATTCGAGACCATATTTTTTTTCGTTTGCGTCTGCTGTGCGACTCTCTGGAGTATCAACAGCAGCAAGACGTATTCGCTTACTGAGAGAGATATCAAAGCCAAGGTCAATGTCAGCATCGATTGTGTCCCCGTCAACTACTTTTAAAATTTGTTTGATACGATAGATGTATGGATCTCTTAATGACATCAGAATGGGAGTTTGAACTTCCCTGTATTTAGGTTAGGGATAGGCAATTTTTCAATTGCTTTACCGATTTGTTCCTCCACAACTTTATCTACAATAGAATTCACAAAGTCTTCTGGATGATTAATAATCGTCTCTGCTTTCTTGTAGGTGATATAAGCACCAACTGCTAAACCTAAAGATACAGTTAAACTGAGTGCTGATAGAATTAGTGATAGTTCTTTCATTCCCTTTCCTCTAAATATGCCATTCTTAGTATATAGTAAATGCAATAACAAGTAAAAATTAAACCAGAACCAAGAATAATAAAAACTCCCCAAGGAAAATCAGTCATTCTCTTCCTTCCTCTCTATGAATAAAAACTTTTAAATCCTTAACATACTTTCTTAGTATCTGTGCCTGTTCTTCGTGCCAAAAATCACCCGTCTCCAAATGAAGACGGGTGTGGTTATCTATGGCTTTAAGTATTTGATGTATTGGAGCATTCCAACACTCACGTTTAGGAGTGTTCCACTCTCTTGCCATAATGCCTCATTTTTTCTTTCCACCATTTTTTGCCTTCTTTGCTGTAGCATTCCCCTGATTCTGTTTAGAACCATTGGAACCTTTCTTACCTTTGTTTGCTGATTTTGCCATTATGCCCCCGTTGTGCGTGGTTGAACTTGACCTTCTTCAAGTGCTTCAACTCTTTCTTCAAGAGATACTGGTGTTTCAGCAATTGTTGAAATAGGTTGTTTTAGTGAAACAGGTGGTTCAGGAGGTGCTTCTACAAATTCTTCTCTGCGTGGTTGTTCCTTTTTTTCATCGTCATCATCTCCACCTTTCTTCATTGTATTAATACCAAAAGTGGCAGCAGATGCAGTAAATACTGTAGCAATGAATGTGGGATCCATTTTAGCAAACATACCAGCATAACTTGCGGTAAGTAGTGCGGCAGACCAACTCAAAATCACAACACGAATTAGTTGTCCCATACCATTTTCCTTTTTGTTGTTCATTTTTGTTAGTTTAATAGGTTAACCTTTTTTCCAAGATTCGCCTTCTGCTTTTCTTCTACGAGCAAGTCCTGCTTCTACATTAGATCCAGGATTTCTGTATAAGTAAAGCGCATCGGGAACTAAGTCCCATTCTTTATTCTTCAGTCTTTTAGTGATAGTATTAAAATCACCACTGCCATAAAAACCAGCACCAAGATTATAAGCAAAAGAAAGTAATGCACCTCTTTTACCGTCAGACATTTCATTCCAGTGTGGAATTTTACGAAGTGTTGGAAGAAACTGAGTTTTACATTGAGTAATCAATAACTCATCTGCTTCCTGTTGAGTGATGGTATCACCCATATGGAATGGTGATCCATCCTTCTTACGAGTGGTCCCCCAACCTATAGTGATTGGAAGTCCACCTGACAGAGGATCTGGATATGCTTTAAGATGGCATCCTTCAAACTCTTTAATGAGTTTTAGACCCGTCATCGGCATATCATCACCACTACTTACAGGAGCAGTTGCTGCAACCACTGGGGATGCAGAACTTGACTTTTTTCCTCTATAAATCTCCGCCCAATCAATGTTATCTTCAAGATACTTGACAGGTAGGTTATCTTCTAACCACTGAACTGCTTTGATGTGATTAGGATTCTTCTCGTCGTAAAACTTGAAGAAGTTGTGTAAGTCGATACGTGCCATTAGTTTTCTCCTTATGTATCAATCGAAAATGCGACCCCAACCATCGCTGCCGCCTGGGGCCCAACGATGCTTAAGAACTGCTTTGGTATAAACGGTCTTCTTACCGTTTGTTACTGGTCCAGTATAGTTGTCATTTAATGAACCATAAGGATCATTGACAAAGTATCCTTTACCATCTGGCGTTTTACCGATTACAACACACATATGACCACCAGTAGGTGAAGTAAGAGAACCTCTGTGCAGAATACCAATAACAACTGGTTTTCCTCTATCAAGACTCTTATCAATATCAGCAAAACTTAAATTATAACTAAAGTGTGACTTAATACCGTAACCTGCCAGAACCTTTGTCTGAACGGCATGATCAGTTGTATCACCGATAGCAAATACTTTTTTAACATATTCATCATCGCCTTTTGCACCTTTAAGAGTTCCTGGTTTAAGGAACTCCAAGCACATTGCACATGACGAAGAGTTGCAAGTTCTATGTGCATCTCTATAATTGTCTACTTGATTAAAATATGGAACTGCCAATACTGCTGGAGTAGGTGGTTTAGTTCTAAAAATTTTTATCCATTCAGTTTCAGAATCATCCATGTAATTAGCAGGGAGGTTATCCTCTAACCATTGAACTGCTGCTACATGATTTGCATTCTTATCATCATAATACTTAAAAAAGTTATGAAGATCTAAAGTCATTTTCTTCTCCTATGTACGCTAATGAAAAAATATCATGCTCTTGAATTTCTGGATTCAACCATTCACTAAATTCCGATTGAATCGCATGAGCATCTTCATAATCTTTTTGTTCACAGAGAGAATGAATTCGATCAATTGCCCAATCGTGTGATGTCCGAAGAGTCTTTTCCAAAGTTTCCATAATCTTTTCGCATGTAGCGTCCTAGAATATTGCTATTGTAGTACGCTGGGATGCCGTTGTCAAGAGACTCTCTCAACACATTATTTAGGAAAAGTTGCTTTGTTTCTTCATAGTTACAATCACCTTTTGTCTTATGAAGACTTAATATTTTTCTTTCAAAACATTCTTTACCGTATTTCTTAACATCTTCTTTAAGTTCTGGACAAGATCCATAATATTTTTTCCAATCGGATTCTTGTTTTACTCTTCTTTTCTTACCAAGAGGAGTTCTGAACGCCCAAAAGTACTTGCGTCCTAGATAACTTCTACCGGTGATCTTACAGTGAATATGATATACGAATCCAAAATGATCTTCTATATGATCTGATTCAAATATTTCCCCATTGAATCTCCATGGGTTCTCATAGCTCATTTAATAATCTTATAGAGCTATTATTTATCTTCAACCGGGACAAACCTAGTCTACACAAAAAAAGGAGACTTGTCAAGCCTCCTTTAAGTTATGTTAAGATATTATCTATCAGGGTTTGGTCCCCAAGAATGCCCACCCTCATAACCACCACTTCTATCTCTTCTTCTTTGTTCATCACCATCTCTTTCTCTTTGTGCTTGCTTTTTATCATGTAGCATTTGTGAGTATTTGCCCGTAGAACTTAAAGGTTTTTGTCCCTTTCTCTTTTTGTCCTTTCTGGTGAAAGGATGCATATAACCAACTGTACCTCTTTCACTTCTTGCTTCCCTTTTTTCATCATCAGATAGTCCAGTATCGACTCTTGCTTCAGTAAAATAATAATCAACCATATCATCCCAAGTGTATTCCGAAAGATCGTAACCTTCTTCTACAAGTTCATTTACCCACTCTTCAACTTCTTCTGCAAGAAGATTTGCATGATAGGTTTCAACGAGTGATTGAATAAAACTCTCATCAAGTTCAGTCATGAGATATTCTGCTTCTTCAATGGTATCTGCATGTCCATAATCAAACAAATACTCAAGAACTAATTCATAAGCATCATATGATTCCTTTTGTGTTGATGCCATTACTTCTTTGTTCTTCTTCTCAAAGTTTGCTCTTTCCTTCGCCTGGATTGCTGCCACATCTGCCCCTGCTTGAGACTTTTGTGCATTAGATGCTTCTGGTCCAGTTGTTGGTTTTCCTGCTGCTACTGCCGCTCTTACGCCTGCCTCACCACCACCTGCTGCTGCGGATGCATCCCTTTCTTTAGTGGTTGGAGTTCTAATTTCATACTTGGTTCCACCTTTAGTGGTTCCAATGAAAGGTTTTTTTTCTGCTGGTTTTGCTGCTGGTTTTGCTGCTGGTTTTGAACCTCCACCAGAACCACTTCCACCACCAGAAGAGGATGCTGCTGGTTTTGCAGGTACTGGTGGTTTTGCAGCTGCTGGAGGAGTTGTTGCTCCCTTTGCTTTATTATATCTATCTTTGGATTGTTGTGACCAACCCATGGTTCTAAATTCACCACCCTTGATTCTACCTTCTCTACCACCAAGTTTTGCGAGAGCACTACCTTTCATAAAATCTGTATTAGATGAACTTCCTGGAGTTCCAGGTTTTCCACCTGCTGGAGAAGGTCCTTGACCACCACTACCTGCTCCTGCCAGTTTAGCACCAGCATAAGGTAGACCAACAAGAGCACCTGCACCCAAAGCACCCAAACCAATTTTCTTTGCGGTTGGACTTGTCAGTGCTGCCTTAGCACCCTTAGCAATATCTTTTATTTTTGCAATTGGTTTAGACATTGCTGCTACTCTAGCAGCATCACTAGTATTTTTAAATTTAAATGATGCTGGGGCCCCATCAGTAGAAGTAGGTTTAAACCCCGCTTTTGTTGCATTTTTATTTGCCAATTTTTGATATGCGGCAGCCGTTCTTACCGGATCACTACTTTTAAGAAGTCTGTCAGCAGCTTTCATTCTTGCTGGTTTTGAAGCAACTCTTCCCGCCAGACTAAGTGCTTTTGTTGCAACTTTTCCAATCAATGACCCCAAACCTTCAGAAATAGCAAAGTCAAAGATTTCTAATTGTTCTACAATATAATCTTCAGAAACTGTACTTTCTGTAAGAATATTTTCATCAAAACTTAGATACTTTTCGATGATGTCTTGTTCCGAAGAAGTTGCTAGGAATGTTATAATTGCATTTGCACTATAACCTTCATAAACCATCGATGATGAGATTGTTGCAAGAATATCTGCTACTAATTCTGTTGCTTCCTCATCATAATGATCAGAGTTTTCATTAAGTTGTTGAGCATCTCTATTTGCAATGTGCTCATAGAGATAATTCATATCTCCGAAAACTTGTGTCGTTAGATTAGACATTTTAATAAAACTTCTTTTCTGTATAAAGTTATTTATAAAAAAAGGAGAGGGAAACCTCTCCTACTATTAGTTTGGGAAATGGTTTCAGGCGTCCTTTACTTTCTTTTTATCACCTTTATCATTCCATCCTGGCATTTGAATATCTTTACCACCGGTAATACCTTTTGGTTTGCTACCGTCACCAGAAGCTCCAGGTTTTCCTCCACTATGAGACATTCCTCTATTTTCAACAATACTCTGCTTCCAATCTTCACTCATATTTGCCATGATTTTGAGTGCTGCCTCTTCAGTATCAGCATAACCTTCATCGATCAGGTGTCCTTTGATTACATCAAATACATCAAATGATTGAGTCAATCCCTGACGCTGGCGTGATGCTGCTTGCATGGCACGAAGTTCTGCCGCTTGTGATGCAAGACTTTCTCTACCAGGAACTGGTGGCA
>Ga0209296_1003891_pt1 | contig 10042 bp, 11 predicted proteins | sample S_130206_EF_Meta_FD_187319 | JGI IMG/M metagenome (GOLD analysis project Ga0209296, IMG submission 187319) | Freshwater microbial communities from Lake Simoncouche, Canada to study carbon cycling - S_130206_EF_MetaG (SPAdes) (version 2) | ecosystem: Environmental > Aquatic > Freshwater > Lake ...
ATTCTCAGGCTATAACAAGCCAAAGAAAACTCCTAGCCATCCTACTAAAAGCCACGCAGTATTGGCAAAGGTAGGAGAAACAGAGAAGTTGATCCGTTTTGGTCAGCAAGGTGTAAGCGGTGCTGGATCGAATCCTAAGACCGAAGCTGGTAAAGCAAGACAAAAGAGTTTTAAGGCTAGACACGCTGGTAACATCGCAAAAGGCAAAATGTCCGCAGCATACTGGGCAGACAAGGTTAAGTGGTAAGAACTCTTAATATCGGTAGTGGCAAAGACTTTAAAGAGGACTGCTTAAACGCAGACATCCAAGAGTCAAAAAAGCCTGATTGGGTACTAGACATTACTAAAGTACCATGGGGAAAGACTATCTCTACAAGGTTCGGAGAGATAAAAGTAGAGAAAGGAATGTTTAGCAAGATCATTGCTAACGATGTCCTAGAGCATATTATAGACTTAATACCAGCAATGGAAAACTGTAGAGACTTGCTAGACGATAAAGGCGAGTTTCATATAAGCGTTCCGTATTACCTCAGTTTAGGAGCATGGCAAGACCCAACCCATGTCAGAGCGTTCAATGAGAATAGCTGGCTATATTACTGTGAATGGGCATGGTATCTAAACTGGGAAGAAAGATTTTGGACTAAGCTGATTGAGTTTAGACTTAGCAACTTAGCAAAAGAGATGAATATAAACTTAGGCACAGCATTGCTTATGCCTAAGATGATTGACCACATAGCAGTCATTCTTACAAAGTATCCAAGCGAGACAGAAACTAGATTCGCATAACTGTTGTAATAAAACAACATCACCCATCACCCCATAGAGGAATGGAATGGAAAACAATATAGAAAACAATACTCTACAAGTTGAGCCAACAAATAAAGGTGGCGCACCTATAGGCAATCAGAATGGTAAGAAGGGTAAGCTCTTTTACGACCAGTTAAGGGTTGCTTTAGTACAAGAGGACAAGAGGCGCTTACGCACTATCGCAGAGAAGCTAGTAAAGGCTGCAGAGAACGGAGACGCTTGGGCGATCAAAGAAATCATTGACCGAGTAGATGGCAAAGCTATACAAGCCACAGAGATAAGCGGAGTAGATGGTGCAGACTTAGCTAACTTGCAGACAATTAACATCGTGCTAAGAAAGCCCGATGGAAGTTAACTTCGAGTTTCCAGAGAAGATCGGATTCTTATTTGAGCCTGGCAGATACAAAGTCTTATATGGTGGCAGAGGATCAGGCAAGTCTTGGGGTGTAGCTAGAGCGTTAATCAGCGTAGCCTTACAAAGACCTATTAGAGTCTTATGCGCTAGAGAGTTCCAAAACAGTATCTCAGACTCAGTACACGCTCTGTTAGCAGATCAGATCAAGAGCATGGGATTAGAAGGATTCTTTACAATACAGAATACAGCGATCTACGGAGCTAATGGCTCAGAGTTCTTATTTGCTGGTCTTAAACATAACATTACTAAGATCAAGTCGTTTGAGGGTGTAGACATAGCATGGGTAGAAGAAGCCCAGACCACATCTAAAAGCTCATGGGATGTACTGATACCTACGATTCGTAAAGAAGGCTCAGAGATATGGATGACATTCAATCCTGAGCTAGATACAGATGAGACTTATAAGCGCTTTATCGTAAACCCACCAAGTAATGCAGAAGTAAGAAAAGTAAACTGGTCAGATAACCCTTGGTTTCCTAAAGTCCTAAGAGACGAAATGGAAGATTTAAAAGCTAGGGATTTAGATGCTTATCTCAATGTATGGGAAGGCAATACACGACAAGTATTAGATGGTGCAGTCTACGCTACAGAACTGCGTAAGGCGCAAGAAGAAAACAGAATCAAAGATGTACTGCTAGACACAAGCGTTCCAGTATCAACATTCTGGGATATTGGCTGGGCAGATATGACTAGTATTTGGTTTGTGCAAACCATAGCTGGTGGCGAAGTAAGGGTTGTTGACTTCTATCAAGATTGTCAAAAGCCTATTGACTTCTACACAGCGTTATTGCAAACCAAAGGCTATACATACAGAGATCATTGGCTACCGCACGATGCCGAGCATAAGAATATGACAGGCAAGAGCGTTAAGGACATCATGGAGAACATGGGATTCCCAGTAAGAATCACTCCTAAACTGTCTGTATCAGATGGAATCAACGCAGCAAGAATGTTAATGAATCGGTGCTACATAGACCAAACTAAGTGTGCAGAAGGACTACAAGCGTTAAGACATTACCGCTACGATGTAAACCCTGACACTAAGATGTTTAGCGATAAACCTTTGCATGACCAACATAGCCACGCAGCAGACGCATGGAGATATGCTGCTGTCGCTCTAGATGAGAAACCTTTTGATTGGAAGAAACCTCTGAAAGTCAATACAAAATGGATTACATAAATGGATCAGCTTAAACTAAGAAACCTGATTGATACGGAGATAGATAACGCTATTGGTTATCTTGAGACCGAGACTACAGAGGATCGTAGGAAGGCACTCGACTATTATCTGCGTAGACCTTATGGCAACGAGATCGAAGGTCGTAGCCAAATCGTTACAGGCGAAGTAGCAGAAGTTATTGATGGTGCTTTACCTCAGTTAGTCCGAGTCTTTACTGCAAGCGATGACATTGTTCGTTTCGAGCCAAAAGGACCAGGAGATGAGCAAGGCGCTAAACAAGCTACCGAGTATGTTAACTGGGTGTTCTATCGGGATAACGATGGCTTCTTAGTTCTACATAACTGGTTCAAGGATGCACTTCTACAAAAGACTGGTGTCGTTAAGGCTTACTGGGATACCAAGATAGAAGTAACCAAAGAAGAATACCAAAACCTGACAGACGATGAGCTTGTCTTATTACTGTCTGATGGCACAAGAGAAATCGTAGAGCAAGAGACAGTTGAAGAAGTTGTAGGCAATGACCCAATGGGTATGCCTATGATTATGCGAGCGCACAATGTTAAGGTCAGCAAGAAAAAGACTGCTGGTCAAGTAGTTGTAGAGAATGTGCCACCAGAGGAATTTCTAATCTCCAAAAGAGCTAGGAACATACAAGATGCACCTTTTGTGGCACACCGCAAACTAACGACTCGTTCCGAATTAGTAGCAATGGGCTTTGATCCTAAAGATGTAGCCACAATACCAAGTTCTACAGACCTAGAGTTTAGTCCTGAGAGAACAGCCCGCTTTGACCAATCTGAGCAGCCAGACGATCAGTCGATGGACAGCACGATGGAAGAAGTAGAAGTATTCGAGTGCTATGTCATGGCAGACATGGATGACGATGGAATAGCTGAACTACGCAGAGTAGTCTATGCTGGTGGCGAGATTCTAAGCGATGAAGAAACGGATTACATTCCTTTTCACGCTATCTGCCCAATCCCGATCCCACATAAGTTTTATGGTAGCTCGTTGGCTGATCGCGCGATGGACATCCAGTTGCAGAAGTCAACAATTACCCGCCAGATGCTTGATAACTTGTATCTGACAAACAATGCTCGTATGGGCGCAGTAGAAGGACAAGTCAACTTAGATGACCTATTAAGCGTTGCTCCTGGTGGTATCGTTCGCATGAAGAATCCTAATGCTGTCGTACCACTTAATGTACAGCCAGTAGCTAATCAAGCGTTCCCAATGTTGGAATACTTAGATGCAGTACAGTCTAAGCGTACAGGTGTTAGCGATGCTCAACAGGGATTAAACCCTGACATCCTACAGAATGTTACGGCTGCTGCGATTGCAGCAACAATGTCGGCTGCTGGTGGCAAGATTGAGTTAGTAGCTCGTATCTTTGCAGAAACAGGCGTTAAAAGTCTTTTCAAAGGTATCCTACACTTAGTATCTAAGTACCAAGACAAGCCCCGTATCATTCGTTTAAGAGGCAAGTATGAGCAGATTGATCCTCGTACATGGTCAAACCAGTACGACTTGTCCATTAGCGTAGGTTTAGGAACTGGCAATAAGCAAGAGCAAATGGCTATGTTGCAGATGGTGATGGCTAAGCAAGAGCAGATTCTACAGCAGTATGGTCCAGCTAACCCACTCGTATCAGTCGGTCAATATCGCACTACGATGGCTAAGTTTATTGAGGCTGCTGGCTTCAAAGATGTGGCAGAGTTCTTTAAAGAAATCCCACCAGAGGTCGATCAACAGTTATCTAACCCACCGCCACAAGAGCAACAAGTCGATCCAGCAGTACAAGCAATGATCGCTCAATCTCAGGCACAGATACAAATTGCCCAACAAAAGGCAATGGCAGATGTAGAAGCAGACAGACAAAAGGCACTCGCAGACATTCAGTTAGCAAGAGAGAAAGCAGCAGCAGAAATCCAGTTAGCAAGGGAAAAAGCAGCAGCACAGTTAGAACTGAAAAAAGCCGAGTTTGAAGTAGAGGCACAGCTAAAAGCAGCTAAGGTTGGCGCTGGCATTGCATCTAATGTGGAGATACCAGGATAATGGCAACAGCAAAACAGATCACAAGTCTATATCAAGACTATCTAGGTCGCACTCCAAGCGCTGACGAGATTAAGTCTTGGCAAGACACAGGCTCATCGTTTAAGGATATATCTACTGGTATTCGTTTATCCGCAGAATCAGGCGCTTTTGCTGCAAACCCACAAAGTTTTGGTCAACTAATTGATGTTTTGTATCGTGACCAGTTGGGTCGTGCAGCAGACCCAGAAGGTAGACAAAATTATATTAAAGAGTTGCAAAGCGGAAAATCACTTGCTGATGTAGCCCAAGAGCTTAATCAAAGTCTTGAAGGGCAAAACTTTGACACGCAATACATTACCAGCCTGTATCGCCAAAACTTAGCTCGTAACCCAGAGCAAGCTGGTTTCCAATACTGGCTGTCAGAGGCGCAGGGCGCTGGGTATACTCCTGCTGAAATTGAGTCTATTCTGCAACAAGCAGCATTGCCAGAGTTAGAGGCTAGAGGGTTAACTCCAGGAACAGTATTTACAGAAATGCAGTTAGCGGATTTAGAAGCTGATCCTAGTGCTGGTCGTTATATTACTAGAAGCATTTATGACTTACTGCCAGACGCAGTCAATGTGTCAACCATTGGAAATCGCCAAGCACAGTTTGTTAATCCAGTAACTCAGCAGCCTTATGTTACAAATTATGGTGGCGGCACATGGTCGCAAACGGCTGGTTTAGATGTGTTAAACACACCAGCAGTACAGGCAGCCGTACAACGGGCTATCAATAGTGGCTCAATGACAGACGCAGAATATCGGACTATGTTTGCCGACCTTCAATCTGCCAAGAACATGACGGATGTTTACGCAGCGTTTAACAAGCCACAGGCACAGGTTGTTATTGATGCAGTTCAAGGGCAACAAATTGGCGAAGCAAATACATTGGCACAGGCTAGAGCAGAAGCAGCACAGCGCCAAGCAGTATTGTCAGCACAAGACCCTGGTTATTATCAAAGCAACTTTGATCTTGCAGATGCTTATCGTGCAGCAGGGTTAGAGTTCCCATTCGGTAGAGAGGCATACCAAGGCTACGACACTCGTACAGGTCAAGCTAATATAGTAAATGACCAAAACTTTAATACTCAAGTAGGAAACTTAGTTAATACCCTGTATGGTCAGTTTGGCGGCGCTCAAGACATGATTACGCCATTATCGGGACAGTATTACTCTGAGGCAGGTCTGCAACCAGGATACACACCTGTAGGCACACCAGGCACAACTTTCCGTAGTGGTGTTGCTGGTTATGTGCCACAAGCACAGTTACCAACAGGATTCCAGTTTGGCGCACCGCCAGTAAATACTACAATTCAGCAATATCGCCCAGGCGCTTTCCAGCCAGAAGGCGTAAAAACTGGTGGCTTTATTACAGGCTACAACGCAGATGGCACACCAATTTACTCTACATACAATAATCCTAATGTGAATGTAGGTGGTGTAGTTTCTCAGCTTAACCCGTTTAACTCACAAGAAATATTTGACCAAATGCTTGCTAAAAATGCAGCTTCAAAAGTTACTGTTGAATAAATGAAAGATCAAAGAGCCAGAGGGTTGTTGTTAGACACATTCTTTAACGAAGAAATGGATGCGATTGAGCAAGCACAAATAGACATTATTGTGAACTCAGCGCCACACGAATCAGAGGAGCGAGAAGAAGCATATCGTATGCAACTCGCTATCAAAAAAATCAGAGCGCACTTTCAATCACTCGCAGCAGATAGCGAGATTGAAAAGAAGCGTTGGAAGATTTTGTAACACTTGTTACGAAAGCGTGTATAGCGTTACTATACAAAACAATTAGGGAAAACAAATGAGTGAAAACATCACCCCGAAAGGGAATGAATCGCTTACAGTAGATCAAGCTGCAAGCAGTTTACTAGCTATGATGGATGCTTCCGAAGCCTCGCAAGAGCAACCAGAGGAGCAGCAATCACAGCCAGCAGAAGCCCAAGCCGAAGAAGCGTACGAAGAACAGTACGACTCAGAGGACTCCGAAGAAGCAGAGCAAGAAGTAGAGCAGCCAAGATATCGTGTCAAAGTAGATGGACAGGAATCTGAGGTGTCGCTCGATGAGCTTGTTAAAGGCTATCAGAGAGAAGCTGACTATACTAAAAAAACCCAAACACTTGCCGAACAGCGCAAGGCTGTAGAAGCCGAGCGACAGACTGTAGAGCAAGCGAAGCAACTACGAGATACATACGCACAGCGTTTGCAGATTATTGAGCAAGCACTCAGATCGCAAACACAGGGCGAGAACCTCGATGAGTTGAAAGAAACTGACCCAATCGGCTATGCCGTAAAGGTGGCAGAAAGAAGTGAGAACGAGAAGCGACTATATGCTATTAGAGCCGAGCAAGCCAGAATTGCACAAATGCAACAATCTGAGCAAGCACAGCAACTATCGCAAGTAGTCTCTCAAGAGGCTGATAAGCTCTCTAAAGTTCTTCCTGAGTATGCAGACCCACATAAGGGCGAGACTATTCGCAAGAGTATCCGTTCTTACGCAGAAAGCGTAGGGTTTTCAGCAGACGAACTATCGAAGGTCTATGACTCTAGAGCAGTTCTGACTCTTTACAAGGCTATGCAGTACGACAAGTTAATGCAGAACAAGGGCGAGGTAAACAAGAAATTAAACCAAGCTCCTAAGATGCTAAGACCTGGTGTCGGCAAGCCTCAAGGTAGTTTAGAGGCAGAAAAAACTAAGCGGTTAAGACAGCAGTTTAAACAGTCAGGGAAAGTCTCTGACGCTGCTAAATTATTTGAACAATTTTTATAAGGAATTATTATGACAGCCCCAGCTGGTACATTTACAGTATATGACACAAGCTCCACTCGAGGTGGTTTACGAGAGGACTTGAGCGATATGATTTATTCGATTAGCCCAACAGATACTCCTCTAATGAGTACCTTGGCTAAATCCAAAGCAACTGCCGTTTATCACGAATGGCAAACCGATAGCCTTGCTGCCGCTACTACTGCTAACGCATTAGTCGAAGGCGATGATGCTACTGCTACAACTGCTTCACCTACATATCGTATTGGTAACTATACACAGATCGTTGGTAAAACAATCCAGGTATCAGGTACTTTGGAAGCCGTAGACAAAGCAGGTCGCAAATCTCAGAAAGCCTATGAATTGGCTAAAGCATCTTCTGAAATCAAGCGTGATATTGAAACCATCCTTTTTGCTAACCAAGCAAGTACGGCTGGCTCAAGCTCATCTGCTCGTAAGATGGGAACAATGCTTGCATGGCTAAAGACCAACACATCGTTTGGTACAAGTGGTGCTGATCCAACAACTGCTGGCTCAACCACTCGTTCCGATGGTGTTGTTCGTACATTCACAGAAACAATCTTGAAAGAGATCATCCGTGAAGCGTACATTAGCGGTGGTAATCCTAAGGTGATGTATGTTTCGCCTATCGGCAAGCAAAAGACTTCAGAGTTTACTGGTATTGCAGCACAACGCTACATGGCTCCTGGTGATGCTCCTACGACCATCATTGGCGCTGCTGATGTATATATGAGCGACTTTGGTTCAATTTCTATTGTTCCAAATCGTTTCATGCGTACCCGTGACGCAGTTGTAGTTGATCCTGAGTATGCAGCATTGGCTTACTTACGCCCATTCCAAACTAACGAATTAGCAAAAACTGGTGACTCTGAAAAGACCCAGTTGCTTGCTGAGTTGACCTTGGAAATGCGTAATGAAGCGGCTCATGGTATCGCAGCAGACTTGAACTTTGCGCTGTAATTGATGTAGAATAGGGGTGGGCAAAACTCACCCCTATTTCTATGACAAAACTTATATCAGTAGACCAATCAGCTAAGAGGTTTACAGAAGCAGAATACGATGGCGAAGGTGGGTTAATTATCCGCACCAGCCAAGATGTAACCGATATAGTAGAACAAAACAAAGCACAATATAATGCTGGCTCAGTCCATGACAAATGGGGTGATCTTACAAAAGTTGCTAGTTTACCTTTTACAATTATCGACACTCTCAATCGCAGAGGTATTATGCGAGGCTTTGCAGTAATCGATGAGAAAGAATTTAAGAAGTTTTTAAACGATCCTGAAAACAGATTCTTTCGTACAAGACCAGGCAAAGTATGACAAAACCAAGAGTAGTTGTATGTGTACCTTGTAGAGATCAAGTAATGGCTGGCTTTTGCTTTGACTTAGCCAAGCTCATGGCTTACGAAGGTAAGCGCAATAAAGTAGAAATAGAAGTAATGCAGATGACAGGCACATTAATCTTTACTCAGCGAGAACGATTGAGCGAAGAAGGCTTGAATTGGAAAGCAGACTATCTTTTGTGGATTGACAGCGATATGCGATTCCCAAAAGATACTTTGCAAGTGCTGTTAGAAAGAAATAAAGACATTGTTGGTGTTAATGCAACATCAAGAGTAGAGCCTATAAAGCCTACAGCAATGAACTTAATCATTAAGAACGAAAAAGAACATAGTTGGATTCATCTAGACTCATTAAAACGCAAGAGTATAGAAAAAGTAACAGCAGTTGGTTTTGGTGTGACATTAGTAAAAACAAGTATTTTGGCTAAGATTCCTAGACCTTGGTTTAATGTCATGTGGTCAGATCATGGTGCAATTATCGGAGAGGATATTCATTTCTGTATAAAGGCGCAAGATGCTGGTTTTGAGGTGTATGTTGACCATGACTTATCAAAAGCAATCGGACACATCGGAACAAGAACATTTGGATGGAAAGATATAGAAAATGGCACTCTCGACATACGCAGACCTCCAGACCACGATAGCGAGTTATCTGGGAAGGTCGGACTTAACAACACAGATACCTGATTTTATCCGTTTAGCAGAGGATCGCTTACGCAGAGAGTTGCGTATTCGGCAGATGCTAAAGGTAGTCACAAGCCCTACAACGGGTGGCGATGCAACAGTATCTTTACCAGCAGACTTCTTACAAATTAGGGATATTCATATAGATGGAAACCCACTTTATACGCTTGAGTATATGTCTCCATCGGTGTTCTATCGCAACAGTCGCTCAGTTGAAAGCGGTGTGCCAGTCAATTACACAGTATTGGCTAGTGAATTTATATTCGCACCAAAGCCTGATGCAGTTTATACATTAAAGATGCTTTATTACGCTGCGCCTACCTATTTATCAGGCGCAAACACAAGTAATGTGTTCTTGGCTAACTGTGTAGATGCCCTACTATATGGCGCACTAGCAGAAGCCGAGCCGTACCTTATGAATGATGCAAGAATCCCTGTATGGGCTTCTTTGTATGACCGATCTATTAGCAATATTTCGCAAGCTGATGAAGGCGCAGAATATAGTGGTGTTCCATTACGAATGATCGTAGCTCGATAATTTAATCAAGGAGTTTTAAATGGCAGAATTTAGTAATTACCTAGAGAACGCATTACTAAATGCTGTTCTACGCAATACATCTTATACAAGCCCAACAACCTGTTTCGTAGGTTTGTTTACTTCTGATCCTACCGATGCTGGTAGTGGCACAGAATGTACTGGCGGTGCGTATGCTCGTATTTCTGTATCGTTTAACGCCCC
>Ga0209296_1003892_pt1 | contig 10041 bp, 9 predicted proteins | sample S_130206_EF_Meta_FD_187319 | JGI IMG/M metagenome (GOLD analysis project Ga0209296, IMG submission 187319) | Freshwater microbial communities from Lake Simoncouche, Canada to study carbon cycling - S_130206_EF_MetaG (SPAdes) (version 2) | ecosystem: Environmental > Aquatic > Freshwater > Lake ...
AAGTAGCAAATTTACCAGTAATAGCTTTTAGGTATAAATAAATATATCCCAAAATAAAAATAATGAAGGTATTAAAAAAGAAAAAGACTGCAATAGTTTTGTCAGTATGAATGAAATTTCCACCGTCATATGCCCATTGTGCAACCGATGATGCAATTTCACGATGAAATAAAACATCCCAATAACTAATTGCTAAACCTTGAATCATTAAACATGCAAAAAGTAATAACATGTTGTATTTCACTAATTTAGAAAATTTAATAACTGAACGCACAAGAACTAGATCAATTAAAACATAGGACATAAAAAAAACTTTTTCCGGACTTCCCCAAATCTTAAAAAGTGGAGACATAAGAATAAATTGAATAAAAGGATAAAAAGGCATGATTATTTCAGGAACATATCCTAAAGAAAATACGGCATTTAAAATAGTATGTATCAAATCAACAACTGCAAAAAAATACATAAAAGTTAATTGAATGAATTGAAGAGTCGTTGGGCTGATTTTTGAAATAAACTTTTGTGCTTTTTTTAAAAAATTTTTAAGAATAAATAAAAAGCTTTGCCAAATAGAGATCGGAGAACTATTATTTTTCATAATTTTGATTAGGTAATCCTAAGTAGGACGTTTAATACATGTCGAATCAAGAAAACTTACTGGATCCAATATAATAAGAAGTATAGCCTATAACCTTTATTATATCTATAGGATCTAAATAATAAAAATAAATATATTTCTTAAAACCAATATGATAAATTCAAATCCGCTTACAAGAAATCTATTTGATTTGTGGACAAAAAAAAATTTAAAAGAGACTGTAAATAATATAAAAATTGAAGCACAATTCTTAAAATTAGAAAGCAATGAGAATTTAATACAAAAAGCTTATTCATTAAAGAAAAAAGCCAACCGAGAGGGATTAGAAAAGGTTCTAGTAGAATGGTTTGCATTAACACAAGAAGTTTCAGAGCGTACTATCGGATTGCGCCATTTTGATACTCAATTAATGGCTGGGATTCTGTTACATGAAGGAAATGTTGTGGAAATGAAAACGGGAGAAGGTAAAACTTTAGCCTCAACGTTACCAGTGAGTTTAAATGCTCTTAGCGGACTGGGAGTTCATGTAGTTACGGTCAATGAATATTTAGCAGATCGTGATCAAAAAATGATGGCTAAACTTTATAAAGGATTAGGATTAGTCACAGGGTTAGTAAGTAGTGAAGAAACAACAAAAAACAACAGAGCAGCTTATACAGCGGACATTACCTATGTTACGAATAGCCAAGTTGTTTTTGACTATTTGAGAGATTCTACGGCTACTGATTTAAACGACGTATTAATGCGTCCTTTTAATTATTGTATTATTGATGAAATTGATTCTGTTTTAATCGATGAAGCTCGTACGCCTTTAATTATTTCACAACAAGTTGGTGAATCAAATATTCCAAAACTGCTAAAAGTACAAAAAATTATTAGTAAATTACAACAAGATGTTGATTTCAAAGTTAACGAAAAAGAGCGTGATGTCGAACTAACAAATGAAGGATCTGAAAAAATCTGTAAGTTATTAGGAAAAGAAAATTTGTATGATACAGACGATGGCTATATGTTAGAAGTTTTAAATGCATTGAAAGCCAATTATGTATTTAAAAAAGATAAAGATTATATCGTTTTAGACAATAAAGTAATGATCGTAGACGGATCAACTGGGAGAGTAATGTCAGATCGACGTTGGTCACTTGGACTTCATGAAGCCGTTGAAACAAAAGCTGGAGTACCTGTTGGAAAAGAATCGGAAACAAAAACGTTAACCACTTATCAAAACTTTTTTACACTATATCCAAAATTAAGTGGCATGAGTGGAACAGTAATTACAGTTGGGAAAGAATTTGAAGAGATTTATAAATTAAAAACTCGCGAAGTGCCTACAGCAAAACCAATGATTCGCGACGATTTACAGGATAAAGTTTTTGCCACAGAAACAGGAAAATGGAAAGGAGTAGTTGAACGTATTAAAAAATGTCATGAACAAGGTCAGCCTATCTTAATAGGAACAGCAAATGTTGATAAATCTGAACTTCTTTCAGAGCTTCTAGTAAAAGAGGGAATTAAACATGAAGTACTAAATGCACGACCCGAAAATGTAAATAGAGAAAGTCAAATTATTGCTTTTGCTGGAAAAAAGGGGGCAGTTACAATTGCTACTAATATGGCTGGACGTGGAACAGACATCATTCTAGGAGGAAATCCAGTTTTTAAAGTAAGAGAAAAATTATCAAATTTATTTGAAATAGCTGAAAGTGAAAAACAAATAAATGATCAAACCAACGATTCATTGACAAAAGATAACTCTTATCCTGAAATCAAAGAAATTATTAAAGACTATGAAGAAAAAAAGAAATTAAAAACATTAAAAATTGATCTTAAAACTCTTCCATATTCAAGGGATACTTGTTTAATAAATTTAAAAAATTTATACGACAAAGAATTTGAAGTGGAAAAACCAATTTGGAAAAAGGAAAATAAGGAAGTACGAAATTTAGGAGGATTATTTGTTTTAGGAACCGAACGAGCTGAATCTCGACGTATCGATGATCAGTTACGCGGAAGATCTGGAAGACAAGGAGACCCTGGTGTTTCAGAATTTTATGTTTCATTAGATGACCAGTTAATGAAAGTCTTTGGAAATACCCAAATGCTGAAAGGATTTTTAAACAGTGGAACAACTATAAATGAAAGTTTAAATTCTCCTCTATTAACAAATGCGTTACAACAGGCACAACAAAAAGTAGAAGATTTTTTCTTCGAAGGACGTAAAAGTGTTTTCCAATACGATGAAGTTTTAAACGAACAAAGAAAAAAATTTTATAAATTACGTCAAGAAATTTTAAATGGTCCAAAATATCTTGAAGAGGGTATTTACGTAACTGAATCATTTACAGATAGCTTTTTTTCAAAAAATAGTAAAACTGTTCGATCAAAAAATCAAAAAATTGATCAAATGAAAAAGTATTATGAATTTGAAAATTGGACAGGTTCGTATGCGTCAAAAATAATTATAGAAGAAGAAGACGGAACAGAAATAAAATCAATTAGAATTGGTTTAACAATTTACAATGAAATTTGGATATCAACTGATTTACGTTATGGAGGTGCAAGTATCTATGATTACGAGTATGTGAAAGAAGGAAAAACATCAAATATACTAGAGATAATGGATACGGCTTGGAAAGAACATTTAGAGCGTATGTCTTTTATTCGCGATACTATTCAATGGCGCTCTTTTGGTCAACTAAACCCACTCTTAGAATACAATTCAGAAGCTATAAATTCATATGAACAATTCTGCAAGAAAATACAATTTTGTATGATATACTATTTCTTAACAGATTCAATCATTAAAGTGTAAAAAAAAATAAAAATTATGTCAAAACATACATTAAACGGACGTCGTAGAAAAGTTATTAAAACATCGGGTTTTAGAGCCCGATTAGCTACTAAAAGTGGTAGAAAAATATTGAAAAATAGAAGACGTAAAGGACGTTGGAAATTATCAATTTAAAAAAGTTGGTTGCTAAACAATGAAAATGATTAAATTTCAAAAATCGTTGAGAATTTTCAACGATTTTTATTTTGCTTTATCAATTTTAGCATTGATTGCGTTTTTAAGTTCATTAGGTTCATTTATTGAACAAGATGAGCCAATTACGTTTTATCAAGAGAATTATTCCCTAGAACGTCCAATCTATGGGTTTATCAATTACAGTCTAATTTTAGGACTCGGGTTAGATCATATTTATACAACATGGTGGTTTTTAGGGCTTTTGTTAATTTTAGGAATTTCGTTAACTAGTTGTAGTATTACTCGTCAATTTCCTCTTCTAGAAACTTCCAAAGAGTATTTTTTTAGGAAACAAAAAGCATCGTTTTTAAATTTACCATTTTCTATTAAGATAAAAAACTTTTTTTATTTAAAAGAAACAATTCTTTTAAAGTTACAGAATTTAAATTATTATATTTATCAAAAAGGAAACTTAATTTACGGTTATAAAGGGTTAATTGGAAGAATTAGTCCAATTTTGGTTCATTTAAGTTTGCTTATTATTTTAGGTGGTGCTGGAATTGGTGCTTTTAAGAATTTTAAAGCACAAGAAATTTTACCGAAAGGCGAAATTTTTCATATTCAAAATCCAATTAAAATTGGTTGGTTAACTCCTTTACCAACAGTTACTACAAGAGTAAATGATTTTTGGGTCGAGTACAAAAACAACAAAATTCGTCAATTTTATTCGAATTTATCGATTTTAGATAATTATGGAAGAGAAATTAAAAACCAAACAATTTCAGTGAATAATCCATTACGCTATAAACAAATTGATTTTTATCAAAGTGATTGGAATTTAATTGGAATTCGAGTTAAATTGATCGATAAAGAAAAAAATTATGAATTTCCGGTATTTCCATTACAGAAATCCTCAAAATCTTGGATTACTTGGATTAAAGAAGGTTCTATTAATAGAACAGTAGTATTTGATCAACTTCAAAATACGTTTTTAGTTTATGATGAAGGTGGAAAATTTCTAGGAATTAACAATATTGGAGAAGAAATTGATAAAAAATGGATTATCAGCGATTTGTTACCCTCGACAGGATTGTTAATTAAATATGATCCAAGTATTCCAATAATTTACTTAGGTTTTGGTTTACTAATGATTACAGCATTATTAAGCTATTTGCCCTATACCCAATTTTGGATTTTTGAAGAAACAAAAAATATCTGGATTGGAACATCAACAAATCGTGGAAAAATTCAATTAGAAATCGAATTTGAAAACATAATTAGAGAAATCGAAAATAAATTAAATCAGAATCTGTTGAAATAAAAAATTTAAAATATTTACAAGAAATTTTTAATGTAATTTTTCTTGTAATCGACCTATATTTCGTAAACAAGCGTAAATATCAGGAGTTGATACACAATAGATAGAAAACGGTACTTTTAGTTCCAAAGGACTTCTATAAATTTGATTAGTAGCGACAATAAATGTTTCTTGGGCAATGTATATTGTTGCTTCAGCGTGCATAAACTTTTTACAGAAGCCTGTGACATCCTTTGGTAAAGAGTAACTGTTTTTTAGAAAATAGATAGAAGCGAGACCACTTCTTAAACAGGTAATAATGTTAAGTGGATTAAGCACAATGATTTTGCTAAAACAGTTTAACCACGTTTCATTAGCTTTATTGGGTTCTTTAGTTATCGTTTTTATAATAATTTTTCCTATTGGTCGTGCATCTGCTGGATTGCATAAAATGGCAGACGTTAAAACGAAAGTTATGACAACTTCTTTTCTTCTTTTCCATATAAAGTTAATAATTTCATCTTCTGAGAATAAAAGAGTTATGTTTCTTTGTAATAATAACTTTCGTCATTTTTGGTATTCTACTATTAACATAATTTTTTTATTCAAAAATAAGATAAATAAGAAAAGGTTAAATTCTAATAAAAGAACTTAACCTTTTTGAATGATTAACCAACAATCACTGGACTAGCAACAGCTAAGTCTAATGGGAAGTTGTGAGCGTTACGTTCGTGCATAACTTCCATACCTAAGTTAGCGCGGTTAACGATGTCTGCCCAAGTGTTAATTACACGACCTTGGCTATCAACGATAGATTGGTTGAAATTGAAACCATTTAAGTTGAATGCCATTGTGCTAATTCCTAAAGCTGTTAACCAGATACCGATAACTGGCCATGCTGCTAAGAAGAAGTGTAATGAACGAGAGTTGTTAAAACTTGCGTATTGGAAAATTAAACGTCCAAAGTAACCATGAGCAGCTACGATGTTGTATGTTTCTTCTTCTTGACCAAATTTGTAACCATAGTTAAGAGATTCATTTTCAGCAGTTTCACGGATTAAAGATGAAGTTACTAAAGAACCGTGCATTGCAGAGAATAAAGATCCACCAAATACACCAGCAACACCAGCCATGTGGAATGGGTGCATTAAGATGTTATGTTCAGCTTGGAATACTAACATGAAGTTAAATGTTCCAGAGATACCTAAAGGCATACCATCAGAGAAGCTTCCTTGACCGATTGGGTATACTAAGAATACTGCACTTGCAGCTGCTACTGGAGCAGAGAATGCAACGAAAATCCAAGGACGCATACCAAGACGGAAACTTAATTCCCATTCACGACCTAAGTAACAAGCAACACCAGTTAAGAAGTGTAATACAACCATTTGGTAAGGACCACCGTTGTATAACCATTCGTCAACAGATGCAGCTTCCCAGATTGGGTAGAAGTGAACACCAATTGCGTTTGAGCTTGGAATAACAGCACCAGTGATGATGTTGTTTCCATACATTAAAGAACCAGCTACTGGTTCACGGATACCATCGATATCAACAGGCGGAGCTGCGATAAATGCAATGATAAAACAAGTTGTTGCTGTTAAAAGTGTAGGAATCATTACTACACCGAACCATCCGATGTATAAACGGTTTTCTAAACTTGTAATCCAAGAACAAAAACGTTCCCAGATATTTAGGCTTTCATATCTTTCTAAAGTTGCTGTCATAATCGTCCCCTCTTCCAACTACTTATTATAATCGATTTAATTTGTAAGTGTAAACCTTTGAAGTAAAAAGTTTTTGATTTATGTTTAAGAATTAATTTTTAAGCTCGTAAATAGAAATATTTTATTTTCAGTTATAATAATATGAAGTTAAAATATTTTCTTTTATATCATGAAACTCTTAATGTTCGACGATTATCAATTACCTGTAATTGCATGTTTTTTGCTTTTTTTTGGAGTGATAATGTATTGGATTAGTCTTTCTATTCCAAAAAATAATCTTATTTTTAAAGTAAGTCGCGGAGTTGTAATCTTAAGTAATCTTTTATTTAGTATTACTTTATTAGCTCGTTGGATTGGAGAAGGTTATTTTCCTTTAAGTAATCTTTATGAATCTTTAATTTTTCTTTGTTGGAGTATTTCAACGATTCAACTGTTAGTTGAAACTAAAACACAAAGTCGATTAATTGGTGCAATTTCGACTCCTTTACTTTTTTTAATTTCAGGATTTTCTAGTTTAACATTACCTGTAGAAATGCAAAAGGCATTGCCTTTAGTTCCTTCTTTACAATCAAATTGGTTGATGATGCATGTTAGTATGATGATGGTAAGTTATGCTACTTTAATTGTAGGTTCTTTATTATCTATTTTATACTTAGCGTTTGTTGTATTTACAAAGAAAGAAAGTGCTTTATTGGTAGAAGTATCCTCAAATAGTTTAAATTCATCATCAATAAAATCAAGTTCATCTTCAAAAATTTCTTTATTACAAACAGTAGATATCTGGAGTTATAGAATTATTGGTTTAGGATTTCCATTTTTAACAATTGGAATTATTTCTGGAGCTGTTTGGGCAAATGAGGCATGGGGATCTTATTGGAGTTGGGATCCAAAAGAAACTTGGGCTTTAATTACTTGGTTAACTTTTGCAATTTATTTACACGCTCGTTTAATTAAAGGATGGCAAGGTCAAAAAGCAGCTCTTGTTGGTTCCTGTGGTTTTTTTGTGATTTGGATTTGTTATCTAGGTGTTAACTTCTTAGGAAAAGGTCTACATAGTTACGGATGGGTTATTTAATAATACGCTAACTCTTTTCCATTGAACACTCCTCAGGTTGGGCTTGAACCAACGACCTATCGGTTAACAGCCGACCGCTCTACCACTGAGCTACTAAGGATTTTGAAACATTTACAGTTATATTATAATTTGATTTGAGAATATTCGCAAGTTGAAAAAAAATTGTAATATGATAAGTTAATGTTTCATACAAATTATCTAAAAATTAGAAATAGATCAGATAAGAAGACTGCCTTTCTTTTAGTGAATAAAATTTATATAATATAGCTTATATAACAAATTAATAAGTAGGAGAATTTATGAGTCATACAGTTAAAATCTATGATACTTGCATTGGTTGTACACAATGCGTTCGTGCTTGTCCAACGGATGTACTTGAAATGGTAATTTGGGAAGATTGTAAAGCAGGTCAAATTGCTTCTGCTCCACGTACAGAAGACTGCGTTGGTTGTAAACGTTGTGAAAGTGCTTGTCCAACAGATTTTTTAAGCATTCGTGTTTATTTAGGCGGTGAAACAACACGTAGTATGGGATTAGCGTACTAAATGATGACAAAAACTCATATTATAAAAGTTATTTAAATAACTTTTATAATATGAGTTTGATTTTTAATCAAGTTTCCCTTCATAAGGCACGAGGGCAGAACTTTGCTTTTCAACGTGAACTTTTTGCAAAGCTATTTCAGATTCTTTTAGAGGCGATTTTGTAATAGGAGGGCCGATCCCAATAATCAGTCTGTCACCCGTTTTGCGACGACTTACAATTCTGGACAATTTTTTGTCAGAGCTGCTTGAATTTTGATTTTTTTTGTCACTCTCTTCCCCAACTCTTTTATAAAGTTTCGCTAGAAACTCATAGTTAACGGCAATTTTAGGAGGTTTAGGATTAGGCGGTTGCGGGCCATCGCTACCTGATTTAGGCAATCCAATTATCACTAAGGCGAGTAGCGCAGCCTTTACTGAAACGTCAATATTTTCCATTATAGATTCATTGTCAATTGCATCAGTTTCTTTAACATTATCAGAACCTAAGTACTCTGCAGGTCTGAGCATGCTATGGAAAAAAGCTTTTATCATTTTAAACATAAAATGCAGTTATCTTGATAATATTCAAAAAAATCTGCCTATATAATATCATAATCTAAATAGACTATTAAATCAAAAATTAAGTACCGTACAATATTATATATAGAAATAATTATATATAGAAATAAATTTCGGCATTGTGCTATCTTCCCAAAAGACTACTCTTTAAGTATTTTCGCCGCTACAACGTTTAACAGATATGTTCGGGATGGAATATCGTTGTGCCATTGTGCTATAAACACCGAAATTGAAAGTTAATAACTAAAAATTGCTTAAGAATACGGTTAATTAGTACATCTTGGCTGAATATATTGCTATACTTACACCGGATGCCTATCAAGCGGCTCGTCTTGCCGCAACCTAAGAGTACTCATCTTGAGGACGGCTTCCCACTTAGATGCCTTCAGCGGTTATCCTAACCATACATAGCTACCCAGCGTGTACTGATGGCACAATAACTGGTACACTAGCGGTATGTCTTTCTCGGTCCTCTCGTACTAGAGAAAGGTCACTCTCAATACTCCAACGCCCACGCCGGGTATGGACCGAACTGTCTCGCGACGTTCTGAACCCAGCTCACGTACCGCTTTAATGGGCGAACAGCCCAACCCTTGGGACGTACTACCGCCCCAGGATGCGATGAGCCGACATCGAGGTGCCAAACCTCCCCGTCGATAGGAACTCTTGGGGGAGATCAGCCTGTTATCCCTAGAGTAACTTTTATCCGTTGAGTGACGCCCTTTCCACACAGCAGCGTCAGATCACTAAGACCGACTTTCGTCTCTGCTCGACTTGTTTGTCTCACAGTTAAGCTCCCTTTTGCCTTTACACTCTAAGATCGATGTCTGACCGATCTGTTACCTTTTAGGAGGCGACCGCCCCAGTCAAACTGCCCACCTGAAACTGTCTTTTAACCGGCTTACGGTATAAAGTTAGAATGTCAATTTTATCAGAGTGGTATCTCACTGATGACTCAATTATACCCGAAAGCATAACTTCATAGTCTCCCACCTATTCTGCGCAAATAAAATCGAAATTCAATTTCAGGATACAGTAAAGCTTCATAGGGTCTTACTGTCCTGGCGCAGGTAGTCCGCATCTTCACAGACAGTTCTATTTCGCCGAGTCCCTCCTTGAGACAGCTTCCAAATCATTACGCCATTCGTGCGGGTCGGAACTTACCCGACAAGGAATTTCGCTACCTTAGGACCGTTATAGTTACGGCCGCCGTTCACTGGGGCTTCAGTTACCAGCTTTGCTTACGCTAACCGACTTCTTTAACCTTCCAGCACTG
>Ga0209296_1003895_pt1 | contig 10038 bp, 24 predicted proteins | sample S_130206_EF_Meta_FD_187319 | JGI IMG/M metagenome (GOLD analysis project Ga0209296, IMG submission 187319) | Freshwater microbial communities from Lake Simoncouche, Canada to study carbon cycling - S_130206_EF_MetaG (SPAdes) (version 2) | ecosystem: Environmental > Aquatic > Freshwater > Lake ...
TATGATATAATGCCCTGGTGGCGAAATTGGTAGACGCACCAGATTTAGGTTCTGGCGCCGAAAGGCGTGTCGGTTCGAGTCCGACCTAGGGCACCACAAAGAAACTCGCCTTGACTGATGGCGTATAATGAGATAAGTAATCAGTCAATAAATTTTGGGGGATTGATGTAATGGCAGCCTGGGACCTTTGCAAGGTTTTCGCAACAGTTCGATTCTGTTATCCTCCACCAAATGCGTGATTAGTTCAGGGGAAGAACGCTACCCCGACACGGTAGAGGTCAAAAGTTCAAATCTTTTATCATGCACCAAATATATAGCATAAATAATTACGCGGGGAGGGTAGTCACCACACCGGTCTCATAAGCCAGGTGCATCGGCAGTGCGAATCTGTCCCCCGCATCCATTAACTAATGTAAATATGAACCCATTAGATTTTAAAACTCAGCAAGTAGCAAACTCAATATTAAATTTATTGGAGTTAGCCTACACGCAAGATAGAAAAATCACATGGAGAACAATATTTACATTTTTACAATATCCTCCCGAATCGTGGGAAGATGATGATGATATAGATGACGTAATTGAGATTAAATCGGAAAGTGATTTGGTTCTGTTGAAAGCAATGGTAAGTAGTAAATTTGAAACTAGACATTAAATGATAGATTACATCTATACCTTCTTTGCTATCTTTTTTACTGATATCTTTTATACATATTACCTTAAAGCGGTAAATGAAGATAAAGTATTAAGGGCAAGTTGCTGGTCAGTTTTAGTATTTTTAGTTGCTTGTTCGGCAGTTATAGAGTATACTACTAATCATATGTTATTGATTCCAGCAGCGTTTGGTGCCTTCTTTGGCACAATGGTTGGAATGAAAATTAGAAAGAGTAAAGAATAAACTCCGGTTCGCCTAATCTGGTTATGGCACCTCGTTTGGGACGAGGAATAATGTGAGTTCAAATCCCACACTGGAGACCATTTTATATAGAAAGATGATATGAGTAAAGGTAGCAGCCCAAGACCATATAGTGTTAGTCAAGAAGAATTTGCGAATAGCTTTGACAAGATATTTCGCAAGCCTGATCTAAGAGAGATTGAGGATGCCCGTAATGAGCAAGAAGCATTTGACTATATATCAAAAACATTGTATAATGAACAAGAAGGAGATAAAGAATGCAAGTAAGAGCAAAACATATTTTAGTTCAATCATTGAACGAAGCGGTTACATTGAAAGAAAAGATTTCAATGGGTGAAGATTTTTCAGCCCTAGCGAAGATTCACAGCAAGTGTCCAAGTGGACAGAATGGTGGAGATTTAGGAATGTTTCAGCGTGGACAAATGGTAAAGCCTTTTGAAGATGTTGCGTTTGGTAGTGAAGTTGGGCAAACTAGTGGCCCGGTACAAACACAATTTGGTTATCATTTGATTCAACGAACAGGATAAGAGATAGTAAGCCTTGTTATTTCAGCGGTAGAATGTCTCCTTTACACGGAGAAGGTCGGCAGTTCGAACCTGTCACAAGGTACCAATTTTAAAGGGAAAGTATGTATGTCAAAATCAGAAGATACAATAAATCGGGCATACGGAAATGTTCCCAAAGAAGTTTCGTTATTCAATTTAAATCTTGATGTTTTTCCTTTTAGAGGTATTAAATATTATTGGTTGATATTGAAACGAAAGTTTACACGATAACGCGGGATTAGTTAAATGGTAGAACGGGACCTTGCCAAGGTTCGGACAGGAGTTCGATTCTCCTATCCCGCTCCAAAGATTTTTTTAACCACAGGAGATAGTAATGACTGAAAGCAGAGCAAGATACACTAGCCAAGAGGCTGTAGAGATGATTGGTAATCGATTTGAAATGGTTCTAATCGCATCAGCTAGGGTTAGGGAACTCAAGCGAGGACATAAGTCTAAACTAGACAAACCTACTAAGGCAGGACCCACGGTCATTGCACTAATGGAAATTGAAAAAGGCCTAGTCGGCCGTGAATATCTCAAACAATTGAGATAAGTTACCCAAAATACATATACAACAAAGAGATTTTGTTATATAATACACGTATTGAAAGATTAAAGGATCGGTTCAGCAATTTAACAATTACTGGATGATGGTCAGAGATAACTTCACAGACTATCAAGGTGAGTTTGGATTTCTCACTTGAATAAAAAAGTACAAAACGATCCTGTTTTTTATATTAGGGTGCTTCCAGCAAATTTAAAAACTTTACTTGAAATCAAGCAAAACAGCACCCTGTTGCATACAATACACACAGAAAGGAGAAAACTATGCAATTCGCAAACGCAATACTAAACCAAGAGGCTCGTACCACTAACGGTATGAAGGCTTGTGAATCAACCGCTAACGCATGTGTTGATTTGTTCTATAACATCGGCGCAAGTCGTGGTAAGAACATCATCCCGCAATTCACAGCGGCTTATGTAGAAAATGCTGACCTAGCATTACGTATCGTCCAATGGGCACGTGATGTTCGTGGTGGCGCAGGTGAACGTGAATTGTTCCGTCAAGTTATGTTGCACTTGGAAAAGACTAACCCAGCTGATGCTGCCCGTCTTATGTCTAAGGTGCCAGAACTTGGTCGTTTTGACGATTTGCTAGTTTTCCAATCTAAGGATATGAAGGCTAAGGCCTACACTTTGCTTGGTAACTACTTGCGTCAATCTAACGGTCTAGCTGCTAAGTGGACTCCACGTAAGGGCGTGATCGCGGCTGAAATTCGTGAATTCTACGGTATGACTCCAAAGCAATATCGTAAGACTCTTGTTGGTATGACCTCTGTTGTTGAAACACAAATGTGTGCCAATGACTGGGATAACATCAACTACAGTCACGTTCCAAGTGTAGCGCATAGTCGTTACAAGAAGGCTTTCGGTCGTCATGGTACAACTTATGCTGAATACATCACTAAGTTGGTTAAGGGTGAAGCAGGTGTGAAGATCAATGCTAACGCAATCTTCCCACACGATGTGTTGAAGGGTCGTATCACTGGATACGGTTCAGCATTAAGTTGGTCTAAGACCGAATTGGATGCTATCGAAGCACAATGGAACGCATTGCCTAACTATGTCGGTGACTCAAGTGTGTTGCCTCTAGTTGACGTTAGTGGCTCTATGACCTGCATTGCAGGGAAGAAGGGTTCTACTACTTGCCTAGAAATCGCAGTTAGCTTGGGATTGTATTTTGCTGATAAGAACAAGGGTAAGTTCAAGGACTGCTTTTTAACTTTCAGCGATAAGCCAAAGTTGTTGAACCTTAAGGGTTCTATCAACGAAAAGATTGACCAAATGGTAAGTTCTGATTGGGGTATGAGTACAAACCTACATGGTGCGTTCAATCAAATCCTTGACACTGCTGTTAAGAACAAGGTATCACAAGCAGAAATGCCTGAGACACTGATGATTTTTTCTGACATGCAATTTAACGTCTGCGTTAAGTATGATGACAGTGCAATGGAAATGATTGCTCGTAAGTATGCAGATGCTGGTTACGATTTGCCTAAGGTAGTTTTCTGGAACTTGAATGCTAGCGGAAACGCTCCAGTTGAGTTTAGCAAGGGTGGTACCGCTCTTGTGTCAGGATTCTCACCAGCAATCGCTGCTAGCGTATTGGGTGCAGACCCAGACGCATTTAGCCCAGAGGCTATCATGCTTAAGGCCGTGATGAACAGCCGCTACGATTTGGCGTAACAGTCAATGAATCAAAGTAATGCCCGGTTCTCCCGGGCATTACCATATCTTGACAATAAATAGTGATTGTGATATACTATGACTATGCGTAAATTAAGTGAAAACGGAAAAGTAGCAGTACTATACAGCCCTGAGTTTGGGGCAGGATGGTACACATGGAATCTAGACCATCCAGAGATATTGTTTGACCCTGCAATAGTAAAACTTGTAGAGAAGAAACAATATGATGAATTGGCTACTTATGTAGAATTGAAGTATCCAGGCATATATACAGGTGGGCTACATGACTTACAAGTGGAATGGATAAAAGAAGGCTCATTGTTCCGTGTAGTAGAATACGATGGATGTGAAAGCATAGAAGTAAATGATGAAATAGATTGGATGATAGCATAGTGTATAAAGTAATAACAAAAGAAGGGTTTCCCCTTGCTACCTGTTTGTCATTAAACAGTGCAATGGAAACAGCAAAGGCATACGGACAGTTTGTAACTATTCGTGGCTCAGACGGAATGGAATTTGTAGGACGATTCGGTGTTGATAGTGTAGTAGACGGAAAGACTCCTGACGGAGTAGCATACACTTGGAACAAGGCAAGTCGTATTGGAAAAACAAGGAAATAATATGCCAGCAGTATTTTTAGTTAGTGACACACATTTTGGCCACGCTGGAGTGTGTAGGTTTACAGAATCAGACGGAGTAACAAAGATTCGCCCATGGACTGATCCACATGAGATGGATGAGGAAATGGTTAAACGTTGGAATGATACAGTTCGTCCAAACGATAAAGTATATCACTTAGGTGATGTGGTTATCAATCGCAAAGCATTACCGACAATGGCTCGTTTAAACGGTGATAAGGTTTTAATTCGTGGCAATCACGATATCTTCCCTGATGTGGAATATAGTAAGTACTTCCGTGAATTACGTGCATATCATGTTATGAACGGAATGATCTTAAGTCATATCCCGTTACATAGTGATAGCTTGGGTAGATTTGGTACCAACATTCACGGACATTTACATTCTAATCGTGTAAAGAAAGCACGTGGGGTTGATGCTAGAACCGGCGAAGTTCTGTACAGTGATGAACCAGATGTTCGTTATCATTGTGTATGTGTGGAGCAAACTGACTTTAGGCCTATCTTATTTGAAGATGTTATTAAACGTATTGAAGCAGAAGGCGGGTCAGTTGGCTTTAGAAACGGCAATGGCCCGACTATGTGATAAATAAAAGAAAAGGGCACAATATGACAGTCAGTAAAGCGTCTATGGAAGCAGCAGCAATTCAGCAACATACTGCATTGGTTCGTAATGAAGAACGTCATAGGGAAATGATTGTTAATGATCGTCATATTAAAGAGCGCCTCATGGACAATGAACTTCACAGAATAGAAGCCAATCGTCGGATGCTTAGGGCAGGCCAAAATATAGATAAGCTAGCATAGTAGGACTTTCAAGTCCTACTTTTTTGGATTTAATTTAATTTTATAATATACGTATAAATAACAATATCATGTTTCAATTCATCACAGACCTTTCACACACATTATTAAGTTTTATAAAAGATGACCCTGTTCGCCCTGAAATTCCTAAAGATTTTAGAGTTAGCGATGGCAGAGTTGTCGCAGCATTAACTGATGAAGAACACAATCCAGAAGCAATGGTTTGTGTTAGCTTCCATGATTTCGTTCCTGAAGATGTTGAAGGATTAAGTAAAACCTCAACAGTACCTACTACAGCAATATTTTATACTATCTGGAGTTACAAAAGCGGTAAAGGTAGAGACTTGCTTTATCAAGCAGTAAAGGGAATTCAAGCACAATATCCTAGTGTAACTAGATTTGTGACATTGAGTCCCAAGACAAACATGGCCCGTCGTTTCCATCTAAAGAACGGGGCTATCGTTTTGCGTGAGAACATAGATACTACCAATTATGAGTATCTGACAGAAATTCCTAAAGAATCCCCCGAAAATAACGGTTGACATTAAATGGTTTTGGGTGTATACTGTAGGTATGCTGAGAGAACACCTAAAATCTCGTCACTTAGACTTAGAACTTCACAGGCCCGTGCTTGATGAAGTTGAGGGTGTTGCTACATTCTATTTGTGGAATCTAAGCGGCCAATTAGTCGGGTATCAGCAATATCGTCCCTCGGGCGAGAAAAAGCCACAGAATAATCCCAAGCAGGGCAAGTATTTCACATACCGAAATCAGCCCACGCAGACTGTCTGGGGCGTGGAAAGCCTCTATTTAAGCCCCGGAGTTGTGTTTGTGTGTGAGGGGGTGTTTGATGCGGCCCGGTTGACTGAGCGTGGATTTAGTGCGTTGGCCGTGCTATCTAATAACCCCAATCAAGACTTGGGAAACTGGTTAACCTGTCTTAACCGAAAAGTTGTCGCAGTTTGCGACAATGACGATGCAGGCCGCAAGTTGGCCGTGTTTGGAAACTGTTGCGTTTTTACAACAGATAAGGACCTCGGGGATAGCACCCCGGAATTCGTCTCGGCCTTACTGGAAACTTACGGTTGACATTAAATGGATTCGGGTATATAATACACTTATGAACTCGAAAATCGCCCGTAAGCGTAGAACTGATCGTAATCAAGTTATATACTACATACAAGATGTAGTTACACAAGAATATTATATTGGTCTTACTGCGCTGTCATACAAAGGTAATGTGTTTCGCACATTGCGCCGGCGTATGCAAAAGCATATGCAACGGGCCATGACTGAGCGTAAGAATTGGGGTTTGTCTTGTGCATTGCGTGAACGCGGTGCCGAGCGTTTTATATTCGGTGTTATTGAAGTTGTTCGTGGCAAGCGTCCTGCTCATGCCCGTGAAACTGAATTGATTAACACATTGCGTCCCGCATTGAACACATTCGGGATTAAGTAAGGAGAACATTATGAAATACTTTTGGGATAAAGCAAAAGGTCTCAATGCTGACATTGAGCGTCACCGCGCCAAGGAAAAGGAATTAGAATCTAAGATTGCTGAACTTGAAGGTAAAGAAGATCCAATGAGTATTGCCGCATTGCGAGTGTATCGTAGGTTTCTTTATCAATTACAAGTAAGCAAGGTAGAAGTTGTTTCTAAGATTGGAAAGAAGTGATGACTAAAGCATGGAAACCATTATCAGAAAAGCGCGGGTTTAATAGGCTAGCAAAGGAATTGAAGCGTGAGCGTAAGAACGCACAGCCTACACAGCCTGCGCCTAAGAAGGAAGAAAAAAATGAACGAACGAATTAAAGAACTTGCCAAGGTTGCTGAATATTGGGCCAACACGTTTGAAGATAAAAGTAGATATCAAGAATACTTGATGGAAACTTTCGCCGAACTGATTATTCGGGAATGTGCTGGTGTTGGATATGACGCATCCTATTATGAATGTGCGTTGAATGTTAGTAACAAGATTAAACAACATTTCGGAGTTGAAGAATGAACATGCCAATCGTTGCTGATAATAAATTCAAATTGTGGGCTGACCCTCGCTTCGAAATTCTAGCAGAGGTTGATCAACTATTAAATGGCAGTAGAGTCTGGGCCGGACAAGATTGGACTTATAACCCAATACATCCTGTGAAGTATCGGCCAGTTGCTGAAAAGGTTCGTCAAGCATTGGATGATCTTAAAAAAGAATATGGAGTTGAAGAATGAGTAACGAAATCACTATTGAAATGCTTGACCAAAAGATTGCATGGTGTGAGCAAAACTTATTTTGGGGTAAACCAAGTCTGATACAATCTATGAAAGATTTTATGTATGAACAACAACGGGAATCTATAACCGAAGATTGGGGTGATGAGATATCGTTGGCTATACTTGTAGAAAAACTAAATGTTCCCCGAGTGTCATACAGAATCTATTACTCTAAAGACAATCTGACTCGTAGGATTTTTATCTTTCGTGGCAACTGCACACCAGCAGAGACTGAAACAATGCTAGGGCTAGGATTTACTTTTGCTAAAGACGGCGATACAGAAAACATCCCTGACCAATCAGTAGAGGAAGTTGAACAATGATTGACTACAAATTCATTGGTTGGAAAAATAAAGACGGCTCCGATAAAGTTTGGGGTGCTATCTACATGGAAGATAGAACCAACATTCGTCCTAAAGTATTAATCTTTTGGGGACGCCGTGGTCATAAACTACAAACTAAAATGGATCGTGAAGGATGGGACCTGGATAAATTGGTTACATCAAAAAAAGAAAAAGGGTATAAAACACTCATGGATTATGAACTGAAACAAGTTTATCCAGAATTTCTAAATGATTTAGAAAAGACTACAATGTGGGCATTGCTTAAACTATGAATGATACCCAATTCAATTGACTATATACCAAACTTAGTGTACAATAACATATCTTAACTGGAGCTATAACATGAATCTTGAACAAGTAAACAATATCTTTCAACATAAAATCACCGACGGTAGTGATTATCTTTGGGATTGCTATGGATCTAATACACGTAGTATTGACTACACTAGCGAATATGCGTGTGGCTATGTAGTCTTTGATACAGAAACACATAAGGCTTATGAAGTAAGTGTTAGCGCAGTTGCAGGTGTATGGGGTGTTAATGAGCCGAAGCCCTATCGTTATATTGACCCAGAACATCGTATGTCATATGATACTGAGGCAGCAGATCGTAACGTTGATCCTAATGTAGCTTGGGATGATGTAAAGTGGGTTGACTTGGAGACAGAAGAAGATTTCATTGAAAAGGCAACGGCTATGTTCAAAGGTGAAAAGTTTGATACTCGCATTCAAGTGCCACTTGATTTAGACAATGACACTATGCTAAAATTGTCAATGGAAGCACACAAGCGTGATATCACATTGAATCAAATGGTTGAGGAAGTATTGCGTAATGTAATTGCTGAACATGAACTTAATATTGCTTAACATTTACAATTACATCAAAGATGACTATACAACAAACCCTTTTCGTTTTGTCGTTGAAGTTACGGCTTGGATTATTAGTGTCGGGTGTTCGGTCACAATGGCGCTCACGGTACCACACCCACCCCTTCTCATTCTTTATCCTATATGGATCACTGGTTGCGCTATGTATGCTTGGGCTAGTTATACTCGCAAGTCGTTTGGTATGATTGCCAATTATATGTTGTTAGTGACTATTGATAGTGTTGGTCTTGTTCGTATGTTAATTAATTAAGGAAATATCATGGGTAAAAAGAAAATTGAATCTAAAATTGAACCAAGTAAACTTGATCCTGGATGGGTCAAGACAGGTGATAACTCTTGGGTCGCAACATTACAGGAAGATCCAGAGACAGGTGACTTGATTCTACCATTGCCAGATGAAGTAATGGCATCGAATGGTTTTGAAATTGGTGATATACTGAAGTGGAAAGATAATAAAGACGGGTCATTTAGTATTAGAAAGAAAGCATCCGAGGAGAAACAATGGGTGTTAGTTGAAGCCGTCAGCACATTTCGTACTCGTTACATGGTTGAAGTACCAGTTGGTATTGATGAACAAGGTAACGATAAGGCTAAATGGGCATTGGATACTGTAGTGATGGGTGAAGCAAAAGAGTTTAGTCAGGAACATCTTGGGGAACAAATTGTTAGCCATCGTGTAGTAAGTAAGAAGGAAGCATTTGCCTTGTGTGATGTAGATAATGATTACGCCGATGAGTGGGAAAAAGAACTGAAAATGAAAAACTTTTTTACTACATGGGAAGAACAAAATGGAAACGATTGATATACTAGAGAAACCTTATCACCCAACAAAAGATTGGTCTGACCAAGATTGGGATAAGTTTAGTAAATGGTTAACTGGAATGCTTAAAGTAAATGAAACCGTTACAGTTACCTTTACTAAGGTGGACGGAACTGAACGTGTAATGAATTGTACATTAAAGCCAGAACTATTGCCAGTAGTTGAAGTAAAGCCATTAGCAGAAGGTAAAACCCCTCGCAAGGAATCAACTACTAGCATCCGAGTATTTGACTTAAAGAAACAAGAATGGCGTAGCTTCACTACAAAAAACGTCACTAAAGTTGAATTCAGTATTTAAAAGATTAATACAAATGTTTAATATTAATTTATATAATCCAGATTTTGTTATTGACTGTTCCAAATTAGTTTATTGTAAAGATATATATTCAGAAATGAGAAATCAAGGCATCGTAAAAGCATATGTGTATGGCATGTGTTTTAAACCAGGTCCACTAACATATGACTTTTCTAAAGTTGGAAAAAGTTGTCCTGACTTAGGTGGAAAGAGAGAATATCAAGTTGGTGAACGTATTACAAGACAATTAAGTTGGGTCCCGGGTTGGGCAGGCCCGC
>Ga0209296_1003897_pt1 | contig 10035 bp, 15 predicted proteins | sample S_130206_EF_Meta_FD_187319 | JGI IMG/M metagenome (GOLD analysis project Ga0209296, IMG submission 187319) | Freshwater microbial communities from Lake Simoncouche, Canada to study carbon cycling - S_130206_EF_MetaG (SPAdes) (version 2) | ecosystem: Environmental > Aquatic > Freshwater > Lake ...
GTTTTGCGTGCTCCTGTGTAAGATTCAAAAGGGGGTAGGGGGTCGAATATTTTTTTCTTTTGCGGATTTGGAAGCGTGGCAAGAGTTGCACAACGGTTGCAAGTTATCTGTCTCCCAGAACTCGCCACCTAATCGCACTGGCTCAATGTGGTCCACCATCTGAGCAACTGTAAGCAATCCAATAGCCTCGCAGTTCTTACACAAAGGCGAAGATTGCAGCACCTGCTCCCTTACGCTTCGCCATCGCTTAGTATTATATCTTACCTCAATGTAAGAACCTTTGACATAAGGACGCGCCTTAGCTGCACCCTTTGGCTTATTAACGCTAGGCATCCAGTGTAGCGATTAGGTTCTGGAACTCTGCCAACGAACGCACTAACTTATAAGGCAGCCCTGCCTCAATGCAATGGGCCTCAAACTGTCTTTGCTCAGGGCTCTGAATACCTACCTGAGTCTTTAGCTCGACGAACCCAACCCATCCCCTATATACTACTAACAAATCCGCTGCACCCTTATAGAGTCCTGTTGCCTTCATTGTTATAGCTGTGGCCTTATCCCTTAGCCCTCCATTCGGTATGCTTAATATCATACAACGCTTATCTTTAATAACATAAGTATTCTGATACCATAAGTAAATACTCTGCTGTAATTGATTCTCATTCATTTTATTTTATTTGTTTTTTAATTGATAGTAGGTTACAGAAAGCCCCAATTTCGTGTAACCGTTGCTAGGCTTGGGATAGCGCTGATTTTTAGCCTTCAGGTTACAGAGAAAAAAATTCCAGTGTAACCCTGTCTGGGCTTGGGCTAGGCAATTAAAGTTACAGAGAAACCACAAAATCCAAAGACTTTGCAGAATACTAAAACAGAAAAAGGGGGATTTGAAAAAAATATTTTTCATTAGGCAAAGTTAAGTATTTCAGTGTAACCAGTGTAACCTTTTGCCAAAAATAGGCCTCTAGCCCATGCTAGGCTTTGGTTACACTGGAATTGCATTTTTTGGCCGTTTTTAGTCATTTTGGGGCGTTTTTAACTTTCCAACGCGATAAACTCGCTGCGTTCTGCCGTTTAATTTTGTTGCGCGTTGCAAAAATCCCATATTTTTTAACTCCATTCCGAGCTTTCGAGTGTCAAATATTTTCTGATTTGAGCAAATTTCTAGGTAAATTTTGATTTCTGTATTACTCAAATAGTAGGCAAATTCGCCCTCTTTTGGATTGAATAAAAATTGGTTTATTAATTCAGCCTCAAAATTAATAGCGTTAAATTCGTCGCTATTTTCGTTTAATTCTGCAATATCCGTTGCAGATAATTCCCATTTAAAGCCAGATTGGTATAGGTCATAAAAAGCCATAAATAGCGCCGATTTGTCGATAGCGTTGTATTGAGCTTGGTTAATTGCAGTTACATTTACTGGCAGTATTCGGCGGTTTCCTGTCGGGTCGCTTATAAGGCCCAAATCGTTTGTAGTACCAGCTAAAACGGCTAAGCGTTTAAGGTCTCTGTGAGTGCGTCCGTAAGGCAAACGAATAGAGAAACTGGCTTTGCTCGTTAGTTCCTTAAACCGCTTACTTTCTAGTTTAGACTTACCCCCAAATTCGTCATCCATGATAATTAACTTTTTCGTTAACAAAATATCGTCATCTTTGCCGCCGTCCAGTTTAGACTCGGCGTAATAGTTGCTAAGTTGTGGGGGCAGCAACCGCCTAAAAAACTCTGTTTTACCCGTGTTTTGGCGTTCACCTGCTAGCACTAAAACTAGGGGCGAAGTGCGCCCGAATATACTGGCAATCATACCAACGCCCCAATGCGTTAGGTATTTGCTGACATTCGGCGTGGGTGTTTCTATGCAGGCGGCTAAGTCGTCAATTAACCCCATTGAGCGGGTTATTGTGCTGTTAAGTCGGATAAAGTCCTCAAACGGGTTGTAATAGGTCGTGAGTTCTGAGTACACCACACGGCAAAAGAACTCGAAGCTTATTTTATTATCTGTAACCTCGCTAAAGCGCAGATACATAGTATTTAGGGCCATATCATCTATAATCTTGGCCCTGTTATTAAATAATACTGTGCGATCCTCTAAATCGGTCGTAATCGTGTTATAAAATAACTGGTAGTTGTTGGATAAGTATAGCTGAACTAATGCAAGGTTAGTCTGGCCAACCAATGCGAGGTTAACGTTGCTATCGTATACCGCCGCCGCGGTCTCTGTGGCCTTCTCAATATCCATGCCCTGCAGGCGCGCAATTTCAACAACTGACTCCTGAGCACGCCCTTGCTTTTTTGCCATTTTGGCTATATTCTCCAGCTTAACCGATTGCTGGCTTTTTAGTTCAACGCCCGCCTCCTTGGCATAATAGTAAAATGTGGCTATCGTTACTTTGCTTAGGCCCGTGTCGCGCAGGCAGTACGTAAATTGCCTGTCTGCCTTGGCAGGCTCGTATTTATCATTTTGCGCGCATACAGCGTGGAAATGCTCGCGCCCTCGTTCTCCAAACTCGGAAGCCAAAGAAAAACCGATTGATAAGTAGTTAGCGTATACCCCAGCCGTTAAATCGTAACCGCCCCTGCAAATCCTATCTATTAATTCGTCGAACTCGTTGCCAGTTAGCACCGTATTAACTACCTTAGGCTTTGCCTCCTTTTTTGGGTACTCTTTAAATACTTTACTGGAAGGGTTAACAAATAGCGCAGGGTCTACCGAAAGGAAACGCAGGCGGCTTACATTTTTACAACTTGCGTCTATTAGCTGCCCGTAATTGCGAAAATAGTATGTTTTAAGCCCGTTAAACGCATCCAAATGCTTGTCGGCTTCTATTCGTACAATTGCGGCCAATCCATTGCCCGAGGCGGAAAGTAGAGCGGCAAAAGTATACGGGTCTTTGGAAAGTTCTGCCTTAAGCTGCGCAGGATTCTCTACCGCGTCAAAATCTATGCAAATAAGCCCCGAGTGGGTGAGTAGGTTTGCATTTTTTACCGACTCCTTAAAAATACCTGAAATAGTTACCGCAGGGATTAATTGCTTTATTTCCGCCTGCTGGTCTTTGGATAGTGCGCCTGCGTTTTGGAAAGCGTTTACCTGTTTGCTGTACGCCCCACTCCTTACCAACTCCAAATATTCAGTAATCCCCATTACGGTAAATTTCCCGCTTTGTTTTAAGCTAGGGAGGAAATTTATTTGCATATCGTAATCGGTAAAAGCGTTTCGGTGAGGGTGCAAAGCAAATCGCCGTTAAGTTTGGCGCTTCTTAAATACTGCCCCTCTGCATTATATAAACCAATGTCTTTTATTAGGATTCCGCCCTCGGTTACCTCAACTCTCAGGATTCGGGCGTGGGTCGGTTTGTTGTTTTGTGGTGCCATTTTTTAAAGTTATTTCTATTATGTTTATTAATTCGTGGAACTCTTCAACGGTGGTTCCGTTCACCTTGCAAATTTTAAATAGGGGTACAAACTTAGTTTTTTTTCTCTTTGAAAAATAATAAATACCGCGGTTTGGGATTATGGCGTAATTACTCATTATTTAATTTAACCGTAAAATTTGCCACTGGAGCGCCCTCTGCAAAATCCCTTTCTTTGCGCCATCGGTAGCCATCGGTATAACCTTTAGACCGCCAAAACCTCTGTAACTCTGTATAATTGGCGAAGTATAGCACCCGCTCAATAAAAGCCTGTTTGTACTTTTTAACCCTTTGCAACTCGAATAAGTCGGCAGAGTTTTGGGCTATGTCGTAAATTTTACGGCCCTCCAACTTACCAATTTGTTTATACTGCATTAATTTAAGCTCTGCCAAAACCTCGGCCTCAGTCTTTGGGTTAGGCGCAAATTCAGCCCCACAGTTAGCACAAATACGAGCGGAAGCGTAAGCTACAAACCCGCACGCTGGGCAGTCTTTAACAGGCGCCACGCCTTCGCCTTTCTTTTTGGGGTGCTCGAATAAGTTAGCCCAATCGCGGGGCTCCTGCCAGAATCCTAAGCGCGTTACATTCTCGCCAAAGTCTAGAATTGTAAAAGCCTCTTTTTGCTCGGTCCTGCGCGAAGCTCTGCCCACCATTTGCAACCACAAAGCTACCGACTTAGTCGCCCTGTTTACTACCACTACTTCAATATCTGGGCAGTCGAAGCCAGTCGTCGCTATTCCGCAGTTAACTAGGATGCCGTCCCTACTTGCAGTAAATTGGTCGATTAGCGCCGTCCGTTCCTGTGGGCTTTGTTTTGAGTGAACGGCGTAAACCCTAACCGCCCCCAACTCCTTAGCAAATGCCTCGGCGGTGTTAATCGTGGCAGAAATGTTAACGCAAAATACAATAGCCTTTTTATCCGCCCATTTCTTTACAAACTCCTGCACTACGCCCTCATAAACTTTCGGGCGGTTAAAAGCATCGTCTAGGCTTGCCTCTGTGTATTCTCCGCGCGCCGTTGTTAGTTTGCTAGTGTCGACGGGGTGCATTGCGTAAGTTTTTGGAGTTGCAAGCCACCCCTGCTTTATTAGCGTTTCTATGCCAACAGGGCAAACAATAGCGTTGTAACTGTCTTTTAGCGGAGGGTTGCTTACTGGCGTTGCAGTCGCTCCAATTACAAAGCCCTCGAACCCCTGCAAAACTTTCCTAAAATTACCAATATGCGCTTCATCAATTACTAGCAGGTCATACTGCCCCAAGTCTAGCCCCCGTTTAATTGCGTTATTCAGCGTCTCCACCATCAAAACATCGCAACTATTTAGCCGCCCCGCCTGAGTAAGCAACTCCCTGCGATGGGTTAGGATTGCAACTCGCTTACCCTTCGCTGCCGCCTTAGCTGCTATGTCAGAAAATATAACAGTCTTGCCCGCTCCAGTAGGTAGGCACAAAATAACGCGCTTACTGCCACTCTGGAACGCGGCCCCAACTTGGGCCACGCTATCCACTTGGTAAGGCCTAAGCACTTTGCACCTCCGTTCCAAAAGGCTCTGAAATACAAAGCAACTCCTTAGCCGTATTGTAAATCCTGCGCTCTTCGCGCCTATACTCTAGGCTATTGCTAAACTGTTTAAAGCTGTTAATGGCCGTGCTGTGGTCTCTGTGTAACTTTCGACCTATTTCGGCATAGTGCAGCGCGTAATCGTGTCGCAATAAGTATACAACTAAATGACGGGCTACCATAATATCCCCCCTACGCATTTTGCTGAGCACCTCCGAGGGCGTTACATTGCAAACCATGCAGGCCACCTGAAGCACTTTCTCAAATTGCCCCATCTTAGAAGTAAACTTAATTTTCGGTGCTAAAATTTCTTTTTTTAACCCTGCTATTTCCTTCTCGTACTTTGCAACGGTGTAAGCTAGTTTATTCTCCAGCTCCCTGACTCTTCTCGATTTCCTCGAGTATTCCAGTATATAATCCATCAAATTTAGTTGTTAGTGTGGTTAAAATTTTATCCCTGCTGCGGGTATCGTTCTCGTGAAACCGTATGCGTTCCAATACCTCTAACGAAATTAACGACTGTTTGAGTCGTGCCTGTTCCGCTGGGCTCAGTAACGCCCAAACGTAAGCTGTAATGCTTTTTTCTTTTTCCATAAATATAGTGTGCTGTTTTGTCTGTGATGTTTAAACGCTCACCGATGGAGCGCCAAGTAAGGCCGAAGTCATCCCGCAGGATTGCAACGGCCCAGATTAGGTTATAGTTAATCATAATATTAAGCCCTCTTCGTTTAGTAGCTCACGCAAAAAGTCGCGCATTTTTACCAATGCTTCAATGACTTCCTCAGGCGTTTCGTCAGATGCGTATTTTGTCCGTGCTCTTAACTCGTTATCCAATTCACATATTACGCACTTCCACTTCCAACCGTTAGCCGCATCTTCAAACTGCTGACGCTCTTCGTCTAGGTTAAACTCTAATATTGCTTTCATTGCTCACCTCATTTAACGCTTTTTTCTTTGCCCTCTCCTTAGCCTTTCTAAGCCTTGCATTTTCTCTCCTTTCAACTTGCTTCGTCTCCAGTGCAAAAAGTCTCTGTAACGCCTCTGCAAGGTCATTCTCAGCAATTAAACAACGGCGTGTTAAATCGTCGCCTCTGCCCTCCCAAGTCTTTGCTTTGTCATTTGCTCCAGCAACCTCTGCGCGGTAGTCGAGTAGTTGGGTCTCATACTTAAATACTAAGTGGGTTTTTTTCTTTAATTCTCTGCTCAAACCTCGCACCTGAGCGCGGGCTACATTGTAAGCCAAACCTAACGCAACGGCTAGGAGGGTGGCTAGTGTGGTGTAAAGTATCATTTATTTTTGTTTAGTTTTTTTTTAAGCGCCTTTGCGTTAGCATCTGAGTGTAATCGTCAAAGTGCGGTATAATTTTGTCTCTCTCGTACTCATACGGCCGAGCCTCTGGAAGGTTGTTAATGTCGCGCTTGTACTGTTTAAACTTGTAGGCGATAAAGCTAACTGCAACAGCTAAAGGGGTTGCTAAAATAAGGTAGATTAAGTCCATAGTTTTTAGATTAGTGTGGTTTTTGTATGTGCAAATATATACGACTTTTGAACATTCCAACACATTTTTAAAAATATTTTTAAAAAAAAGCCCCGAGCCGAAACCCGAGGCAATCCTAAACAATGAAATTAGCACCACACTAATAAGGCGCAAAAGTATTACAGCGTATCCAGTACCTCGTTAATACGGCGCAGAGTTGTTAACGTCTTGGGTTCCTTTTTTGCCCAATGGCTTAGCACCCCTCTATTTATCCCCGCCATATCGCAAACTTTGGTTAACGATACCCCTTTACTAACCGCTCGCAGTTTTAACTCCATTACTATATTTCTATTCATTTGCTACAAATTTACAAATAATGTACTAAATTTGCAACCTTATGACTTACCACACTAATACAAGCCGCATCTCTAAAAGCGGCCTCGACCTAATTAACCGCGCTCCAGCTCATTACTTTGAGCGCTATCTAAATCCTAAAGCCCCACCGCAAAAAGAAACGCCCGCCTTAGTCATTGGGTCGGCAGTCCATTGCGCCGTACTGGAGCCCGAAGAGTTTGGCAAACGCTACGCCGTTGGGCCACGCGTTGACCGCCGAACTAAACAGGGTAAAGAAGAGTGGGAGGCGTTCCTGCAAATCTCGAGCGGGCTTACTTGCCTCGACTCAGAAACTGCAACCTTATGCGAGCGCATAATGGAAGCCGTCCGTAAATTCCCTGCTGCTAAATACCTACTAAATGAAGGCAAGGCTGAGCAGGTAATCGAGTGGACCGATGAAGCTATCCAAGTGGATTGCAAAGCACGCCCCGACTGGCTAACTCCAGATAATATAATAGTCGACCTAAAAACTACCGAGGACGCAAGCCCCCGCGGATTCGCTCAGTCTGTACGCAAGTATCGTTACGATGTGCAGGCGGCTTTTTATTCTGATGGGCTCGAAGCTGCAACGGGCAAAGAGTGTGAAGGCTTTTTCTTTATAGCCGTTGAAAAATCCCCTCCGTTCCTGTGCGCTGTTTACTTTTTAGGCGCTGACGACTTGCTAGAGGCTCGGCAGAAATACCAAAAAAACTTACTTACTTATCGTATGTGCAAAGAGTCTGGCATTTGGTCGGGCTATTCTGAAATCGTTACTAAATTAGAAATATGGAAACCATGACACCAAAAGAAAAAGCAAAACAATTAACAGAGTTTTTTGAAGATGCCCTAACATTAAAAGACTGTGCAAAGATTACTATTGATGAGATGCTAGATGCAATAAAATTTATGCCTTACGGGGTACAATACCTTAGCGCAAGAGATTATTTTGAAGAAGTAAAAGAAGAAATAAAAAAATTATGACCACAGAAATAAACACAACCGAATTAACTACCATTGAGCCAAACAACGGCCCAATATTTGCCCCCGCCCAGTTTGAACACGCCCAGCGTATTGCAAAAGTCTTGAGCAGTTCCGACCTCGTACCAACGCAGTACAAAAACAACGTAGCTAATACGCTCGTTGCTCTAGAAATGGCAAACAGGATGGGAGCTTCTCCGCTTATGGTTATGCAAAACTTGCACATAATCCACGGGCGCCCATCTTGGGGCTCAAGTTTTATCATTGCCTCATTGAACTCTTGCGGCCGTTTCACTACCTTACGCTTTGTAGGCGACGCTAACAAGTGCAAAGCGGTAGCAACTGACAAAGCCACGGGCGAGGTCTTAGAAGGCCCCACAGTGTCCTTAGAAATGGCAAAGGCTGAGGGTTGGCTAACTAAGACTGGCAGCAAATGGGTTACAATGCCTGAGCTTATGCTAAAGTATAGGGCTGCTGCTTTCTTCGGACGTCTATTTGCCCCCGAGGTATTAATGGGTATGCAAACAAGCGAGGAGGTAATAGACATAACGCCTATGCAACCCGCTGCTGTGGATGCTATAAACGCAAAGATTAATCCAAAAGGTTAACTAAGTCCTTGCTTTCTATTAAAGTGTAAGTAAAGCGGTTGCCGTGTAAGGTGGCCGCTTTTTTTGCTATAATCATAAACGCGGCAAAGTCGCTAGATTTTTTAAACACTTGGCAGCCTTCGCTCCAGTTATTAACTAGCGTTGAATCTGCGCCCGCTTTGTGGATGTTAATACCAAATACGCCCGTTTCTTTTTTGGATGCGTTGTAAACCCCATCTTTTGTATAATCGCGCTCAATTTTTAGCGGCCCAACCTGCCGTAAAGCCTCATATTTACCTTGGTGTAATCCGATAGCGTGGCTACCTGAATACTGGCCTGCAACTACGCGGGCAGTTCCGCCTCCATTGTCAACGGTGCACGGCCAAACCTTAACCCCCCAAACGCCTGCCACTTTAAAAGCCACCGCTATATAATCGTCAAAAGCGTTTGTAACTTTTGCGCCTGTACTACTGTTGCGGATGCCTATTATATTTAGGTTGTAATCCCCCTCGGTAAAAAACTTATAGCCCAATTTCTTTAGGGTCGCCTCTAATATTGCTGCTGTAATTGTCATGCGTTTATGTCTGTTTTATAGGTGTGCGCGCTTATTGTATCCGCTTTATTATTCATTTTACTTCTACGGGGTACTAACTCAATCCAACGGGCGCCTAGTGGCTTAGGTGGCGCCATCCGTTCGACGTGCCAGCCTTTGCTTCCGTCTTGGTACTCTTCTTTATAAGACGGCGTTCTAATCATTAACACGTCGCGCAAATACACAACCGCCTTAGCGCTTAGGTATTCCATTGTATAGGTTATCTCTGTGGATTCGTGAACGTGGCCCATCCAAATAGCGTCTGCGCCTTCTATCATTGTAGCCATACGGTTAAAGTTAATTGCGCCTCTAGTTACTGGACCGCCACCACCTGCACCGTGAAAGTATTTAATTAAGTAACTTTTACCGCCGCCTAGTTTGGTGTCGGGCCTTTCAAAACGAAATTTAATCCAGCCGCCGTAACCCCCTACCTGTATATTAGAGCCAGCCCTAATATTTAGCCCAGATACAAAGCGTTCTATTAGGTCGGTCTCGCAATGGCGTAGTATACTCGTTTCGTGGTTGCCATAACCGATTAATTTAATGCTGTGCGCGTAAGGTTCAAACCAATCTATTGCCGTGCTTACTAGAAGGTCGAGGTAGTGGCTACTGTTATGCTCTGGCCTTATTTCTGACTTACTCCGCCTGCCGTCGTACTTGCCCTGCATAGCACAAAAAAAATCCCCGTTAATAAAGACGTCATGGCCGCCCGCTTTTGCAGCTTCTAAGTCCTTTTTGAGTAGTGCCCTATCGCAGTGCGGATTATCCCAGTGCAAGTCAGACATAAGCAAAGCCTTTAGTGGCTCCCACTTTTTGCGTAGAACTATTACGCTGTTAGTTTTCATTTGCCTAGTGGGCGAGGTTAGTAATCAATTTACCAATCAAACCGATAAGCTGACTGATAAACATTACTTTTGGGTTCTCAGAATACTGAGCGCTTACTAAAGTTGAAGCTACTAGCAAGCCGTCGCCGACCTTTCTAAATTTTGCGGGGGTTGGTTTATAAAAACCGCTTACCCCAAATTTTGTCTTTTGCATAACTTATAGGTTTAAATTTTTTTTATTTTT
>Ga0209296_1003899_pt1 | contig 10031 bp, 7 predicted proteins | sample S_130206_EF_Meta_FD_187319 | JGI IMG/M metagenome (GOLD analysis project Ga0209296, IMG submission 187319) | Freshwater microbial communities from Lake Simoncouche, Canada to study carbon cycling - S_130206_EF_MetaG (SPAdes) (version 2) | ecosystem: Environmental > Aquatic > Freshwater > Lake ...
AACAAAGTTCTTATCAGGCTCAAGCATTACTGAAATTGCATTCAAAGCCAACCCTTGTCCCCATAATTGCATACGATCGCTACGAATAACGCTGTAACCAAAGGGAATGAGTTGTAAGACTGTTCCTGCACTCGTGCGGGTTAGTACACCAGAACTATCAACATAGGTGAGTGAAGCTGCAATTGCTTTTGTTCCCACTTGGCTCAGATCTTTCTTCAAGTCTGGAAAATGTCGGATCGCACGGATCATTGCTGCACCAAAGCCGGCAGTTGCAGAAGTCTCAAGAACACCCTTGTTCTCAACTTGATGATCAACAAGAACATCCCAAATTCCATATTCAGGAAGAAGGGGGATAAGTGCAAGTAATTGTTCTCTCAGAGCCTTCTTTACCACTTCAAGAGAGTTAGGTTTAATTCCTAAAACTTCACACGCATCTAGAAATTCAACTGCTGATAAAGACATCCAAGCATTACCGCGGCCCCAGTAGTTCCAAAGCGTTTCACCTTTATGTGAGCCATGAGCAAATAGTTTTGTTGTTGGATTTTGAAGCAATGCAATGTGTGCAACTAGTTGATCACCAATAAATTCGACATAAGAAGCATTCTTTGTTCCGACTCCATGATTGAGAAGGAATGTTCCCATCATGTAACAGGTATCTGCCCACACTCCACCAGGCCAGTGTTCAACAGCGCCATTTGCTGCTCTGGTCGCAGAATTTGGGTCCATTACCCACTTTTCTAGCGAACTGTTTACTTCTGATGAATCCATAAATCCGAGCGCATGAACTCTTGAGGCAGCAGCACCTGGAGCAACATTGTTAATGTGGCCTGAAGTGATTGCTCCACGACCGGAGTACCAATCAATTAATCGAGCTGGAATCTTTTGTCCTACGGTTTCGTGATATCGAACTTCAGCTAGTAGGTAAACACCTTCACCCCATGACCATTGTGGGAGTCCTGCAGCCCACGTCGCATTAATAATTCGTTCAGCTGTTTTCTTCAAGAAATCGGTGGTTAGTGAATCAGGGGATAGCGGAGCTAGGGCTGGTGCTTCTAAAAAGCTAGAAGTTGTATCTTCACCGGCCATTTTATGCCTGTGACTTTGGTTCGATGCGCTTACCCTTGATTACATCAATCTTTAACTTTTCTTTTCCAAAGGTTGCATCAAGAATATCTCCATCAGCCTTAAGTGTGACCGCTGGATTATCAAGACGTGGCGGAACTTCAGGAAGTCCGGCTACAAGTTGCTCACTCTTGCCATCAACATGGAATGGTCCACTCCAAGAAAGTTCAAAGCGCTTTTTGTGCTTCCAAGAGATAGAAAGATTCTTCTCGTCAAATGTTGGCTCATTTAATTTGCGGACAAATGATTTGAAATCTTTGTACTCTTTTTTATCGCCCAAGATTGTTACGTAGAGTGCGCCATTTCCATTCGGAATCCATTCTTGGTGCGCGGTATCTCCACTCTTTAGTGGAGTGAAACCACCTGGTGAAGCAACGGCGATATACCCATCACCGACACGTCCAGCAAGCCATGAACCCTTTTGCACAAACTCATTCATCCACGGCGTTGGAAACCAAAGGTGTGTGAAATCTGGTAGCAATTGATCATCTAATGCATAAATTGCAAGTGCAACATTTTCTAATTGTCTAACGCGAGGCAGAACTAAGTGGCCCGCCCAAGCATTTGGTCGCACTGAAGTTGCATGACTAAAGGCCGCTGGATAACTAGCAAATACCTGCACTTCTGTTGAAAGAGTAGCTCCCCATACATGTTCTTGTAGTCCAGGAAGACCAGCTCGGTAATCTTGAACAGAGGAGAGCATTCCATCTGCAGTTCGCCAGACATGTAGATCAGATGCATATGGACGCTCTAGAAGATCGCTCGTGAATCGATACTTTCCGCGATAAACCTGGCGACCATGCCAAGTCTTTGTTAGAGAGTGCGCGACCTTAACAATCATTGGAGGAAGTACGTACTTCTTGGAAGTGATCAATGTTGCTACAGGCAGAACTGCCAAGTTGAGTGCGCCCATTCCCCATAGCGCCCACATGATTGGTGCAGTTTCTTCAAAGCGAGATGAACGAAGTGTGGTTGTGTAGCTGCGACCGTGTGCAGCGCCATGAATTCCGCGCCATGAGTTACTAGCGAGGGAAAGCATTAATTTATCTAAAAGTGCTTCTGAATATTGGCGAATCTCTTTGTTGGGGGAGTATTCGATAAGTGAGACTAACGCCAAGGTATCAATTGCTAAATATGCATTCGAGTCATACTCGCTAAATCCACCTTCAAGTTTGCGCTTAAGCCACTCAAGTGCCATTTCACGACCATGTTCAGAGTGTTCTGAACCTTGCAAGTTGGCATTAGGGAAATTTTCCTTCTCAAAGAATGTGCCAATAAGGTGTTCTGCGGTGTGCCAAACGAATTGATGGTTTTCGGTGAAATAACACATTGCATCTAGTCCGGGCTGATCAATCCAGTATTTAAAGGAAACAAGTGCGCTCTTTACTTCCTCACGCAATCCTTTCTCCCACATCTTTTCTGGAAAACGATTGAGAATGTGTACTAGGCCGACTGCTTCGAAATCTGCGCAATCTGCACGAGAAGTAATCATAGAAAGTGCTGGCTTTAAGTCCTCATGGGTTACAACATACTTAGCGTTTTTGTCTTGACGGGCCAGTGCTCTCGCTGATGAGGCATAACTATCAGCAACATGATCGATGACCTCTTGACGCCAGACGGCAGGGGCACTCTTTGGAACAGAGGTACGAACACGCTCTGGAACATAGGCGGTTCTAAATGTTCGGAAAACAGGGGCTTTTGGTGAGTCAACGCGAAGCTCAAGGAAGATTTCGCCAGTATCTAACATGGTGGCGGTTACATCGCCATCAATTGATCCGTTCTTACCTTTTTCTGCTTTTTTCGCGGCGTTACGTATTTCTGTAACTGAAACCTTTGCCTTACCTTTCGTTAGGGTAAAGGGAACGCCATCTCCTAATGTGTTTCGCTCCTTTACTCGAAGCTTTAAACCAGCAGAGCCAGAAAATTCAACTGTATCTGTGGTTCTGGCCCAACGCTCTAGTGCAATATTTTCTAACTCGCGTTCTGCGATCTCTGACTCATATTCATCTGCATTAGTAGATGGAATGACGATGCGTACAGGGAGACCTTCAATTTTTACTCTAATCGCATGACGGACTTCTCGCAAAGAAATCTGCCACTGCGAAATAATCAATGTGCTTATTCCCGATGGCAATAAAGTTGTGATTGAATTACTGATCGGTTGCATATAACCAAATGTTTCAGTGCTGAGCACTAACTCCCCATTTAACCAAACCTGAACAGGACCTTGACTTTGCACAACAATATTTCGCAACTCGGGTTGATCAACTTCAATCTGAGTTGCCATCAATGAGTGGCGGTATTCAGGTGTGTATGAGAAGTGACTCCAGTCCGCATAACCGTCATAACCGGTGTGAATACGAGTCCAGACATCTGAATCAACTTTGGCCGTACCCGGCGCTTTCCATTCAACGTGCCCACCTTCAATTACAACCGGCATAGTTTGCTGCGCGGTGAATGGTCGGTTCTTAAATATTTTTCCCTTGAGTGGTGCAATATCTGGACCATTTGTAAGCACCCAACGCTCATCTTTACCAAATGGATTACCTGAATCCTTTAGGAGCTTTCCTAAATCTTCAGCTGGGCAAATCCACGCCTTTGTAATAAGCCAGTCGCGAATAAAACCATTGTCATCAAGCAAATGAATGGTGCGATCGAAGTTATCTATAAAGTGTGGAATTTGCCTGACCTCTTCCTTTGTTGAATGTGCTCACAATACTAATGAATTACTTGATTCCAGTCTGAGCTATTCCTTGAATAATTTGGCGCTGCATGAACACAAACATAAATAGCACCGGAATGATTGACATGACAGACATGGCAAGAACGATGTTATATGGGACTACTAGTTGTCCATTTAAGAGGGCTAAGGCGACCGGCAGGGTATAGAGCTCTTCTTTCTGCGCAATCAATAGTGGCCAGATGAAGTCGTTCCAGCGCCAGAGAATTGAGAAGATAGCAACGACGGCTAAAGCTGGCCGACATAAAGGCAAAACGATTCTTGCAAAGATTCTAAACTCTCCTGCTCCGTCGATACGGGCAGCTTCAATAAGCTCATCAGGAATAGTCAACATATATTGACGCAAGATGAATACACCAGTTGGAGTTGCTGCTGCAGGAATAATCATTCCCCAATAAGTATTAACTAATCCCAAAGATGAAACAACCAAGTAAATTGGAATCAAGATGACCTGCAAAGGAATCATGATCATTGCAAGCGTCATAACAAATAGGCCATCTCGACCTCTGAAGTTGTACTTTGCAAATGCGTAGGCAGCCATCGAGTTAATTAACAAGGTTAATAGAGTTGCTACTGATGTGACTATTACGCTATTCATAAAGTAACGCTTGTAGTTATACATCTGGAAGGCTTCGGTGTAATTCTCAAAAGCCCAGCGTGTAGGCAAGATCTTTGGAGGTCTTGCACCTAAGTCAGTTGCATCTTTAAAGGATGAAAGCACGAACCAAATAACTGGAGCTAAAATAATAAAGGTCATAACAAGTAGAAAAGTCGTTCTTACGATAGCCCCTGTTGACGGTGGCTTCTTTCCACTTATAGAGCTCCACTTATTTGCAGATGCACGCTCCTGAAGTTTGCTCATATCGCATCACGCTTTCTTCCAAGCAAGAAATTGAGCGCCGTGAAGGCAAATATGATCATAAAGAGGATTACTCCAGCTGCACTACCAAGTCCGTATTGAATTGGGGTTTGGAAAGCACGATCGTAAATGTATTGAACAATCAAAGTTGTGGCACCAAGTGGTCCGCCGCCAGTTAATGTATAAATAAAATCAAAGGACTGGAAACCATGAATGGTTGCCAAAATAAGGATCACTAACGTTGTTGGCTTTAATAGTGGAAGGATGATCGTGCGGATAATCTGGGCACGTGTCGCCCCATCCATAGCCGCGGCTTCTAGCAAGCTTCTATCAATTCCCTGAAGCCCAGCCAACAAAATAATCGAATAAAAACCAAGGTGAACCCATACGCCAACAAAGATAACCGCAATCATTCCGAGTTTTGGTTCAACTAACCATCCCGGACTTCCTCCACCTAATGCTTGCAGGAGGGAATTGAGTGGGCCCACTTTGCGATCTAGTACATCGTTCCAGATAAGACCGACGACAATGGGAGAAAGCATTACCGGTAAAAAGAGAATTGCTCTGAAAAAACCCTTTGCAAATACTTGTTCATTGACAATGAGTGCAAATGCAATTGAGAGCAAGGTTGAAATAATTACATAGAAAATAACGTAGGTCGCTGTGTTTTTAGCAACCTCTGCAACAGTTGGATCTCCAAAAATTGCGCGGTAATTGCCTGTACCAACTGGGGTAAATGTTCGCCCATCAATACTGTCAAAAAAGGAAATCTGGAAACCACGTATAGCTGGCCAAATGATAAAGGTAATGAAGATAAACATATTTGGTGCAACAAACAGGTACGGCATTAACCGCCGGCGCCAGTTAATTACTGAGCGCCGGCGGTTAACCGTATTACTTGAACTATTCACAAGAAGTAATTAATACCTGATTACTTCTTGAGTGTTGCTAGCTGAGCATCAATGAAATCAGACTGAGTCTGAATGGCTTGCTTAGCCGTGATCTTTCCTGCCATGACTTCAGTCATCAAGTCACGTAGCTTGTTATAGATGAGTCCAGTAAGAGTTGGTACTGACTGGATTCCATAAGCTGCAGCAGGTGTCTTACCTGCATCTGCCTGGAAGACATCCATATCTGCTGCACGTGTTTGGTACTTAACGCCCTTAGCTACAAGGTCAGCACGTGTTGGCAACCAGAATGCGTTCTTGTCCATCTGCTCCATTTGAGCAGCGTCAGCCAAGAAGTACAAGAAGTATGCTGCCAAGTCAGGGTTCTTACTTGCATTAAATGCAGTTAAGAACTTACCGCCAGGCCATCCACCACCATTTAGCTCCTTAGGATTTGGAACAGCAGCAAAGTCAAACTTTGCATCCTTAGCAAGTGCTGCGACCTGCCAGTTACCTGAGAAGAAAATTGGAGTCTGTTGCGCCAAGAAGATCGCTGTTGGTGATGAGTACTTTGTTCCAGTACCAATCCATAGATCGCGAGGAGCTAGATCTGCCTTGTAAAGGTCAGTAATTAACTTGACAGCCTTTTCCGCACGGAACTTTGAAGTTGGAAGAACGTTTCTTTGGTTCTTATCAACCATAAATGCGCCGAAGTGGCTCATTGCTGTAGATACACGGTGCCCTGACTTATCAATAGCAAATGCGTATTCAGATCCAGTTGCCTTTTGAACCGCCTTGCCTGCTGCAATTAGCTGTGCCCAGTTCCAAGAAGTTGGAACAGCGACTCCGGCCTTCTTGAACATGTCAACGTTGATAAATGGACCGTTGACTGTAAGGTCGTATGGAACACCAATTAACTTCTTAGTTGTTGGGTGAGTAACCTGAAGAGTTGATCCCTTTAGGAATTCAGCTGCATATTTACGTCCCAAGTACTTCTCTAGATCTAGAGAATCCTTGATGTAAAGACCTGGGTTGTTCAAGCGACCGACATCTGGTGCATTTCCTGCAGCCAAACGTGCCTGAAGTTGTGTATCCAAGCTTGTGAATGGAATTACATCAAGCTTTACCTTTGCGCCAGTTAGCTTTTCGAAATCAGCAATCTGTGCCTTTGTAGTATCAAGTTCTGCCTGGCTATCGTTGTAGAAGTAGTAAGTAATTTCCTTACCCTTCCACGCAGCTAGCTGCGCAGCTGTTGGTTGTAATCCAGCGGCTTGTGCTGAAGGTAGACCTGTTGCAACGAGGCCTGCTGTGAGCGCAAGAGAAACTGTGATTGCCAACTTAGAACGAAGTGTTTGAATCTTCATTGATTGTTAGAACCTCTCTGAGTTAGGAGCGACTATTCTACGAGGGTCGCCAGTAGCACTATTTAATTAGGTGCGCTCTGTAATGGCAAGCCGAAAAGGGTCACGATCTCGTTATAAATACCCATTCATAACGTTTCTTTATACAAGGTAGGTGCTTTAGACTCTGCGCATGGAATTACGAGCCGCAATCACACCCGAAGAAGTCCAGAGCAAAGATGCCGATTATCTACGCGGGAAATTAGTTATTACAAATCTTTTTCAAAAAAATGTTGTGACATACGTTCAGTCACATCATGATCGCATTTTGATCGGTGGCGTTTCCCTACAAGGTGCGAAAGTTTCTCTAGACGCACCTTCCGAGCTAAGTGCTGAATATCTATTAGAGCGCCGCGAATTAGGTCTTGTCTGTTTATCAGGAAGTGTCACAATCACTATTGATGGAACTAAGCATAGTTTGCAAGCTGAGGACATTATTTATATTGGTAGAGGCTCTAGAAATATCTCACTTGAAGGAACTGCTGAAATTTATTTGACTTCTAGTATGTGCCACGCAGACCACCCAACAACCCTGATTAAGAAAGCTGATGCAGACTCTGTTGTTATTGGAGATAAGAAATTTGCAAGCGAGCGAACTCTGCGCAAGTACATTCATGATCTAGGGGTGCCTTCTTCTTCTATGGCGATGGGAATTACCACAATCCACGAAGGAAGCGTTTGGAACACCATGCCATGCCATGTGCACGAGCGTCGCACTGAAGTTTATTTATACTTTGATTTAGACGAGAATGAAAAGGTAATTCACCTATTTGGAAAACCAGATCAATCACGTAACTTTGTTCTTAGCAATAAAGATGTAGTTATTAGTCCTGCATGGTCAATTCACACTGGCGCGGGAACAAGTAATTACAAATTTGTCTGGTCAACAGCGGGAGAGAACATTACATATACCGATGCCAATCCCGTTCCAACCAAGACTCTTAAGTAATGACAAGTTGGATTGAATCTCAATTTTCCTTATCCGGGAAAAAGGCTCTTGTTACTGGTTCAAGCAAGGGTATAGGCGCATCAATTGCTCAGGCGTTGGCACATGCAGGTGCCGATATTGTTTTGGTGGGACGCACAGAGGAGTCACTCGAAGCAACTAAGTCGGCGATTGTAAAAATTGGCCGTAAAGTTGAAATAGTCCTATGTGATGTTTCCTCTGCTGATGCAATTACAGAGGCATTTGCAGATATCGCAGATTTAAAGGTTGATGTTCTCATCAACAATGCTGGCTCTATCTCAAGAGCTCCCGCAGCAGAAGCACAGATGGAAGAGTGGAATCGAATTATTGATACCAATTTAAACTCTGTCTTTCAAATATCTCAGGCATGTGGACGAGCAATGATTGCTCAGGGCACTGGAACCATCATAAATATTGCTTCGTTACTTTCTTTTCAGGGTGGAATCAACGTTCCCGCCTATACCGCCAGCAAACATGGAGTTGCTGGAGTTACTAAAGCACTTGCGAACGAGTGGGGTAGCCGCGGAGTAACAGTAAATGCAATTGCTCCCGGATATATTTCAACAGATAACACCGCAGCATTACGGGCAGATGCAGATAGAAACGCATCTATTCTGGCTCGAATTCCAATTGGGCGCTGGGGTAATCCTGATGACATTGCATCGGTTGCGGTTTTCTTAGCTTCACCTGCTGCTCGCTATATTAATGGTGAAGTACTAACTGTTGATGGCGGTTGGATGGGACGATGATTCACCTAATAAATGAGAAAAGAATCGTGCCCGTAGTTGCTATTAATGACTCTTCTAAGGCTGCAGATCTGGCATCAGCGCTAGTTGCGGGTGGATTGCCAATCGCTGAAATAACTTTACGCACACCTGCAAGTCTTGATTCCATAAAGATTGCTGCAAATAACAAGGATTTATTAGTTGGCGTTGGGTCTTTGCGCAACGCAGAGGATCTAAAGCGTGCACATGATGCAGGGGCAAAGTTCGCTGTTTCTGCTGGCTTCTCTCCATCGGTAGCAATTGAAGCTGCACGACTTGGTATTCCATATTTTCCAGGTGTTTCAACTCCCACTGAAATGCTTCAAGCGATTAATGAAGGCATCTCAACTCTTAAATTTTTCCCAGCAGAAACTCTTGGGGGCGTTAACGCACTCAAGGCTATGAGTGCACCCTTTCCCGGGATTTCCTTCATGCCAACAGGTGGAATAAGCGCCAATAATGCGAAGGATTATTTAGTATTGGCCTCAGTAGTAGCTGTTGGTGGGTCATGGATGGTTGCATCAAAGCTAATTGATGATGGAGACTTTGAATCAATTATCACCCTGACAAAAGAAGCGGTAGAGGTGTGCGCACAGTGAAGCTAAAGCCAAAGAGTGAGTGCGCATTTGATCAGATCTCATTAGGTGAAGTGATGTTGCGACTTGATCCAGGTCAGGGACGCATTAAGACAACCAGAAGCTTTGATGCATGGGAAGGCGGCGGGGAATATAACGTTGCACGTGGATTGCGCCGTTGCTTTGGACTTCGCACCGCAGTAGTTACAGCCTTTGCAGAAAATGACATTGGAAGACTTGTCGAGGATCTCATTTTGCAAGGCGGGGTAGATACACAATTTATTCAATGGAAAAAATACGACGGCATTGGCCGCACAACTCGCAATGGACTGAACTTTACTGAACGCGGATTCAGTTTGCGTGGTGCTGTTGGAATATCAGATCGTGGAAATACCGCTGTTTCACAACTCACCGCAGACTCAATCGATTGGGATGCAATATTTTCACAAGGCGTTCGTTGGTTTCACACAGGTGGAATCTATGCAGGATTATCTGAAACAACACCAGGTGTAATTGAAGCTGCAATGAAGAGTGCCAAGAAGCACGGTACCAAGATCTCTTATGACTTAAATTATCGTCCAAGTTTATGGAGTGCAATCGGTGGTCAGGCAAAGGCACAAGAAGTAAATAGAAAGTTAGCACCATATGTTGATGTGATGATCGGTAATGAAGAAGATTTCACAGAGTCACTCGGGTTTAAAGTAGAAGGACTCTCAT
>Ga0209296_1003900_pt1 | contig 10028 bp, 9 predicted proteins | sample S_130206_EF_Meta_FD_187319 | JGI IMG/M metagenome (GOLD analysis project Ga0209296, IMG submission 187319) | Freshwater microbial communities from Lake Simoncouche, Canada to study carbon cycling - S_130206_EF_MetaG (SPAdes) (version 2) | ecosystem: Environmental > Aquatic > Freshwater > Lake ...
TGTCAACAAAGACTCTGCCTCTACATTTTCCACACCACATTATAAGGTAAATACCTTTCCATCAACTACACAAGAGTAATCTGGTGCAATATGAATCATTTGAATATGTGGATAATCGTTTACAATATGGGCAACGGCAAATCCTTTTTGCCAATCATGATGCTGGGTATATTTCATACCTGGGCCTTTCTCATCACACATATGGCCAATCTCATAGCCTCGCAAAGTTTCGCCTTCCCCGTTGTTTCTTAATTCATATGTCACCATATGGGAAGCAATACGGTGAGAGTGTCCTCTAATTAAAGATACCTGCATGTCTTCCATATCTTTTCTTGCTGACCCAGTTGCTGCAATAGACATCCCGTGGTGAACATGTATATCTCCAAAACGGCGCTTAGGAAGTTCATCATAATAAATGTAATCATATCCTAAAGAATCTAGACTCCACAATGCCTCTGGTGTTACCTCAGAAATATAATCTGGAAGCTTTGCATCAACATAATTAAACACCCTAATGTCATGATTTCCTAGGGCTGAAAAAAGTTGTGCATCTGGCAACATCTCTCTTGTCTTTGCATAGAAATCTCTTGCACCTTTTGCCTCATGGCGCATCATAGGAATAATAAGATCTTTGCTATCATTTTTATGATAGTTTAAAAACTCTGCGGATCTTCCTTCTGTATACTTGCTATAACAGGCTTGATCGTCTGTATCCCCTAGGTAGTCAACAACGTCTGGCTTAAACCATTTCATTACCTTAAACCATAGGGCTATCATCTTATCATCTTGATACGGGAACTGCTGATCGGATGAAAGCATCCATTTTAAATCGTTGCTCATTTTCTACCTTAATATGTAAAAAAGTCACGGGTACGTGACTTTGATGTTACAGTAATTGTAACATATTGGTTTAGCTTGTCAAGGGGCTAGTTGGATCCAGCCATAGCAAAATAGTGCACAGTTACAGTGCCTATATTTGTGCCTGCTGTGCTTGATTGACCTTGAACGGCATTAAAAACAATCTCAAATCCATTTTTATCTACATTTTTAATGTGATAGACAAAGTCTCCTTCATCTGAATTTTTTTCAACTGTTACTTGAACGGAAGAAGGATTACTTGTTAAACTTGGAGAAAATTGAACTGATTTAAATACTGGCTTCTTTAAAGCAACAGCTCCTGGAGTTACCTTTTGTGTCCCAGAAGTCATCTTTGCGGAAAGAGTTGCATTTACTAAACCCTGAGTGTCTGGGATCTGCAATGCCTTAGTATTAACTTCATTTAAATAAGAGACAAGTTGCCTCAATTTAGTTGCGTCAATTGGCGCATTGTCGTCAAATGTTAAATTAAAATCAGCCATTTATTTCTCCTTTATAGCGGTAAAGAGTCTTCAAACTCTTGAACTGCCTTTTCTTTGTCTTGTGCTGCCTGCATTTGCTGCGTAAGCTCTGCACGTAGAACGGCAATTTGTGTCTCATAATTTGAGACAATTTCGCCAATACGTTGCTGTAATGCAGTTATAACTAATTCGGCTTTATCTGCCATTATATACCCTTAATCTAATATTAAACTAGCTTATCTAGTTCTGCTTCTAGTGCTTCAATGCGTGAATCAAAATCTGCCAGTTGCGTATTTAGATTTGCAAGGACTTCCGCTTCTGGGGTAGTCTTAGCTGTCTCTTCAACAATTGAGATCTCAATATTAAACTTGTTGTAATGCAAGTTCTTTAGGTGCTGGTTAATAATACCAGCTTTTTCTTCGTTTGACAATAGTGCGGTCATGTTTGCCTCCTTCCTATATTATAGCATTTGAAGCATATTAGTCAAGACTAATGCCTGCTTCAATAAATAAATCTTTTTTCATATCATTTAAAATTTTAATGGCTTTATCTAGTCTTTCAACCTCTAAATACCTTTCAAGTTGCAGTTGATGGTTAATTCCTGATTCATTGCATAATTCATGGGCAGACATTAACATTTCATGTAAGCCTTCTATTCTTTCGCAAAGCGTGTCTATTTTTTCATATATATTCATATTATACCGTTGACGAAGTTGCAGTCTTCGCAGTTCCATTTAGTGTACCATTTGCCCATGCATAATGGCCAAAGTCTGGGGATGCATCTCTGTTAACTAATCCTGAGTATGTATTGCTTCCGCTGGTGCTTGTAGAAGACGGTGCTGTTGTTGGGCTTGAAAAACCTGTTGATCCTGATCCACTTCCACGATAGATTCTAATTGAGAATCCAGTCATAGAAGGTGATGTGGCAGTATATTGCCCAGCAAATACCCAAGCGCTTTTTACGCTATTGCCGTCTGATGTTCTTACCCAGTAATAATTTGTAGTTCCCCCACCATTTGAATCTGTTTGAGACGATCCAGAGACTCCGTTCCATGTTCCAGAATCAGTAGAAGCTGGTGTAACACCTGTTTGATTCCACTTTACATCAGAAGTTATTGTTGCTGTACCAGTTCCTTTTGTCCAGGAAATTGATACAGCTTGTGAAGTTGCGGTTGTCCAAGACTGTGTTTTATTTGTAGCACTATTCCTTGTTAAAGAAGTTGAAAGATTTGATGTAATTGTGCCTGCTGTAACGCTAAGACCTGTTGGAGCTGTTGGTCCAGCTGCACCCCACTTTGCATATAAATCTAAAGCAGCATTTGTTGTGTAGCTAGCACCAGCTGCATAATTTGTTCCAGTTCCTGAAGAGTTTGTATTCCAACCATTAAATGTATAATCAGTTCTTGTTGGAGTATTGCTGCTTAATGTAAGAGAAACGTTATATGTTTTTGTTTGAGCTGAAGGCATTGACCCAACTGTGTCTGTTGTATTTGAATAATAATTAACTGCATATGTGTCTGCTGTCCATTGTGCATATAAAGTTAATGTTGAACTTACATAATAAGAGCTTCCTCCACCGCCAACATAGGTTCCGCCAGACGATGATGTGTACCATCCATTAAACGTATAACCTGTTCTTGAACTTGGACTTGGCAATGTTGTGTAAGATCCATCTGAAACAACATGCAAAGAAGTTGTGCCCGAACCTCCGTTATAATCATATGATACAAGTCTTATTGTGTATGGGCCTACGTAATCAGTATATGTTCCAGATGTACCATTTCCAGACTGAGTGGTGCTTGCAATATACTGTGTTGAAGATCTGGCCCAAAAATAATAACTGTAACCCGCTGTTGGAGTTAAAGATTCTGAAATAGATGTAGAAGTTCCTGCTGCATCATAATATGTTCCAGTTGGTGTTCCGCTAGATGTGTTCCAAAATATTTGATAATATGGGCCTCCGCCAGACACATTGACAGTAAATGTTCCTGATCCATTGTATGAGACACTTGATATGCTTACTGAAGAAGTTGTTGAAAAATTTGTTTCGTTTTCTGGGCTATACAATTCATCATAGTTCCTTGTTCTTATTTTAATATAGTATGTTGTGCTTGCAGAAAGACCAGTCAAAGATATTGTTCCTGCTCCATTTGTTATTACTGAGGTTGACCATGTTCCTGGGTATGATCCAAATTGTGTTCTATACTGGTACTCAATTGATGTATATAGATAATTTGTTCCTGTGGTTCCAACTGTAAATGGAACTGATGCTGCTACTGCAGATGGTAAAATTGTATTAAATGATGGTTGCCCTGGGGCAGTTCCTGAAGCATTTACATATGATCCACTATTTGAATAAACATATTCGGCTGTTGCTGTACTTTCTGAAGCTCTAATGTTAGCCCTCATGTAAGTGTAGTAACCAAAATCTCCACCGCTTGTTGACCAGTTTTTTGTTTCAGAAGTACCAGTATTATATGGTGATGCTGCATAACTTTGTACTGTTGTCCAGTTTATTTCATCATTACTGCCTTGATATTGTATTTCGTATCTTGTTGCATTTGTTGATGCTCCCCAAGATAGTGTGGTTGATCTTGTAGCTCCCTGAGAAGAAGAACCGACTGTTCCTTTTGTAAATGATGATACATTAAATGCACCTAGTGTTGGAGTTACATTTTGATTTGTAGATGTTACTATGCTTGTATAACCTTGATCTTGTGTTCCAGATGTAAGACCTACTACTTGTTTCATAACAGATTTAGATGTTGGAACATATGGGCCAAACATTACTGATGGTGTTGTAATTCCATCAAACCAGACCTGTCTCCATGCACCAGTTGTTAGTGCTGCAGGATAACTACTTTTTGTTACTCCAGCTTTAACGTATGCATCTGTTCCTTCTGTTGTATTTGCAACATTTATAGCATAAACAGTTGCATAATTTGCACTAGTACTAAATACAATTTCATATTGTCTTAAATTAGATGTTTGATTATAATGATATCCTTCCCACCTAATTACAAATCTAGTAGAATCAGACCAATACCATACTGATGCTGTAGTGTCTTGATATAGATCTCCTGGAAATACTCCTATTACTCTTCCTGTAGTTCCACTTATAGAATCTGATGTGCTTCCAGTATCTAAAGAAACATATCCATTTGTTCCAACATGCAACGTATTCCCAAAAGAAAATGAATAATCTGCTTCTCCTTGAGTAGTTGTATTAGCTGTTATACCTGCATAACCAGTAGCATTTGCTTCTGTAGATCCCGCCGAGCCAGTAAATGGTGTAACATAAATATAATAAAGTCTTCCTGCGGTCATTCCAGTTAAAGTTACATAGGTGGGGTCTGAGGTTGCTGAATACCCTCCTCTTCCACCTCCAGATTCTATTGTTCCTGCAACTGCGTCGTAAGTAGAAACTATATATCTGTATGTTGCTGCAAAATCATCACCACTTGCAGCAGTTATAGTTATTTTAACAGATGTGCTACTTAACCTTTCTACTGATAATATTGGAGCCTTTGGTGTTCTCATTGAATATTCTGCATTTTGAACAGACACAGCACCAGTCGAAGTATTTCCTGTAACTGTAAATTTATATGTTGATACTCCTCCAATATTGTACTCATCATCAGAAGATGATTTAGATATTGTTCTATAAGTTGTACTAGTTGGTAATGTTATGGAAGAGCCAGTAGATGGATTGCTAGTAGAAGTTGATGAAGTTAAAGTTTTTGTAATATTTGTATCATTATTAACATATGAAAAGGTATAGAAAAGAGTTGATGGAGTGGGTGTCCAATGATAGTTCTTTCCTTGCAAACGTAATAGCTCAGATGTTGTAGTAAAACTAGTTAATATTTCTATAGGGCTATCTGGATTAGTTGCTGATTGCCAAAAACTTTTAAAAGCATCTGATCCAGTTTGTTTTACTTTTACCCACGCATCATTTACTGATTGCCAGGTTGAAGGGGATACTTTAACAAAAAATCCAGTAATGGTTTTAAAATTACCAGTCTGGCTAGTCTTTACCCAAAATCCTTTTGCCATTTTACCAACTAATCCAAACGTCTCCAACATAACCAGTGCTTGCTGATGGTGCAGAACCTCGAGTACCGTAATAAATACCAAACCCTCTTTTTAGCATATTGCTATCATATGGGTCTGCAACAATCATTCTATATCTTGCTGCTTTTCCATAGTTCTGTGTTGGTAGGTTTCCTGCAGTTGCTGGATATCCTCCGCCTCTATATTGTGTTGTAGCCTCATCAGAAACACCAGTTCCGTAATAATTTATAAGAGTTCCTGTTGCGGTTAATCCATTTCCAACTCCTGGAAGACCATATATTTGAACTCCTGTAGGAGTAACTTTTACTTGTGATGGAATCCCTAAAGTTAAATACGTTGACTGTGAGTTAGTATCTAGATCATCTTCTGATGATGATGTATCTGATGCATATAATGTTGCTGATCCTGAAGCAAATGCTTGTACATATGTATTTGCACCACCAGCTCTAAATTCTCCAGATGTCCATTTGTTTGTGCTTTCATATCCGCCTAATGTAAATGAGCCTCCTTGAACTGCACCCTTAATTATTGCACCTTCTGCAGTTAATAAACCTGCTGAGTTAACATAGAAATATGCTCCACTACTTGCAGTTCCTACAGTAAATGAGGTTAATGAAGTAATTTCAGGAGCAGTTATAGAAACTCCAGAAGATAATGCCCCAGCAAAATAAGCATTTCCGCTAGAATCTATTCTAAATTTTGGTGATGTAATTGTTCCATTTACTAAATCAAATGCTGTGCCCGTTGATGAGTATCCTGCACCATTTGCAGTTTGTCCATTTGTTCCTGGGAAGTTACTTGATTTAATTACACCTGTTGTTATAACTGCTCCACTAATGCTTGTTACATTAGCATTGACTTGCCCAGCATTAATAAATCCAGCAATATCTCCTGTAGTTGCATATCCAGTAATAGTTAATTGGGAAGCAATAACTGTTCCATCTTTATATACTCTAAATGGTGCTGTGTCTTTTGCCGCTCCCGCCCACATAACAATATTATTTGTATCTGGCACTCCAATTCCTGCAGTGTATCCTGTGCTATTTGTAGTTATAGTTGCATCAGATGAATTTAAAGATAATGTTCCAGCTGCAGTTGTTTTAAATAGTGTTGAACTATTTACATCCCATGATCCAATTAATGCTGATGCTGTTGTAAGTTTTCCAGTTGTAGCGTCTATTGTTGTAATGCCAGACGTTGACGATGAATTAAATGTTAGGCCTGATGAATTTAATATATAACCTGAGCCATTTAAAGTTCCAGATACATTTAAAGGATTTGCTATTTGATCTGCAGCGGTATAAAGTGTTCCAGAATATAGGGATCCTCCAGAAATAATTGATACGTTGCCTCTAAATGTTCCTTTTCTAGCACTTAAATTACCGTCGATTACAAATTCGCTTCCGTCCCATAGTAAATAGTTTGATGTGCTTCCACCTACTTTTAGCCTTGCACTATTTGATGCATTGATATACCAATAGTTGCTTGAGTCAAAATATAAACCTTTATTTGTTGCAACAGATCCAACACCTACACCAAATTCAAATGGTCCCGCTGTTATGTAACTGGTTACTGAAGGTGTTCCATCTACTTTAAGATCTGGAGAAAGAGAAACATATGAGGTTGAAGTATTATTATATTCATCGTATGTAGCAACTGCAATCTTATATGTTGCACCTACTGCTAGCCCGCCCAATCTATAAGTTGTTCCCGACCCTGGAGAATCAACATATGAGTACGTTGTTCCTGCATCATTACTAAATCTTATTCTATATCCACGAATTCCACCCGTTGTAACGGCTGGCCAGGATATGTCAGCATAAGCATTAAATCCTAGATAACCTGTTGAGTCTATACCACCAGTAGCAGATACGGAAGTAACATTAGGTGGACCATCTACGTCCACAATAACTGGGCTAACTGGTGTAACTGCTACTATATTAGAGTATGAAGTAAATGCATTAGCTTTATCGTTTAATCTTGCTCTTACCCACCTCTTATTATTATTTGGAGCTGAAACAATAGAAGGGTTTGATCTGTCTGTTTTTACAACCGCATATCCAGTTGATGGTGCGGTTGCCGCTGAGGATTCAATTTCTTCAATTGATATTAGATTAAATACATTTGATGTCTGAGTTTGATATGATACGGTATATCCATTTGAAATAGCAGATGCAGTAATTACTGGTGTTGTTAATGGGCTTATATAGATAGTGTTGCTAAATGATATCGGAGAAGATTTATTTCCGTAGATATCTACTGAATATATGCTTCCTGAAAATTGTGTTTGAGCATCTCCAAATGCCGCCTGATTTACCTCAAGACTTAATGAAAATTTTTGCAAAGATCCTGCTGTTGGGGTTAAGCTAAATTCTTTGGCCGCCGTTGGTGATTGTGGAATTAATTTAACAATGTATTCTTTTAAATAAATATTTGCAGATGACGCAGTGTCATGTGTAAATGATACTGTAAAATCTGTTCCAGACCATACAGCAGATAAACCAGCTGGTGCTGATGGTGCGTCTGTTATTGCACTTACTGTAAATTCATCACTTGCTATAGATTGATCTCCAAGTAAACTTATTGCGGTAAGTCTTATTGTGTAAGAGTTTGGATTTGCGGGAAAAGCGAACGCTCCTCCTACTTTATCAATAAATCCTAGTAGTTGAAAATAAGGGACTGCATCGGAATTATTTCTTACATAAACATCAATTCTTTTAAATGCTGAACCGTATGCCGTATTTGTAGCATCTACTCCAGACCAAGTAATAACTATGTTGCCTTGAGATCTTCTAATGTCAGTTGCAAGAAGTTTTGGCTTAGGTAAAGATGGAAGATTTAATGTATTTATTGTAAATCCGTTTGACCATATTGACTTTACTCTATCATTTAAAGCCTGATCTTGAAATGACCATTGAAATTTTGCATCATAGAGGGTGTATAGGCTTAGACCTGGAACCTTAACCAGATAGTAATTTTTATCTGAAGGATCTTCTTGGCCAGTTAAACTAAGGTCTACTTTATCTGCCATATTAGAATCCTAAATTAATTCTATACTCTACGTCTACTGGCTTGCCAGCAATCTTTTCTATTGGAGAAGATAGTACGGATCTACTTATTAGTCCAAAGTTTGCATTAAATGTATCTTCATCATCTATTCTTAGGGCATCAAGGTATACCACTGCCTGCCCGCTTGATTTTGCGGTTACTGTAACTCCAATTTTAATAATTGAAGATAGGTCTGCAAATGCATTATTTGCTGTTAATGTTGAGAATAAAACTTTAGCAATCTTATTTGTTTCTGTTACAGAGGCCGCTCCAGTAAATGTTGCTGAATAGTAAGATGAGTCTGAGCTATAAAATTTAAATGTTATTGAGTCTAAATTTGTATTCTCCTGGTTGTACGCAAGAGATAAAGAGTCGCTTGCAGTGTATCCAGAAAGGTCCAGCCCAGAGTACGAGCATGTGAACTCTGCTGACTGACTTGCGCTTACGGCAACCTTAGAATAATATGAACCCACTCTAGGCTGTATGCCTGATGTTGTAGCAGCTACTAATTCTGGGTTAGAGTCATCTGATTTAAACCACATTAAGTTGTTTTCAAAATCTGCAATAAACTTGCTGTCATAGTTGTTGGCTGAAGACTTAAGGCCAGGATACAATCCAATTTCTTTAATTACTCCTGATACGTCTTGAGGTATAGTTGCTTGGTAGACAACAGAATATGTGCTATCTCCAAATTCATCTGTCTGGATGTCTATGCTTCCAAAGGATACTGGGACTCTGTAAAACTCAAACCCTAGTCTTGTATCGTTGCCGTTTGCCTGTACTGCTGTAGAGTCAATGCCAAAAGCTAAATCTTTTGTAGGAGAGGTTACCATACCTGCAAGGTAAGATGTTAGAAATCTTTTTCCAAATTTTGTAATCAATTCTTTACCCTCGCATTTATTCCTTTAACTATATTATTTGTAGAGTTCTTTATTTTAATAACAACATCTACTGTAGGTGGAGTAGTAGAGTAATTGACTGTTTGAGATACAATTTTCATATCTCCCAGCTGAGGTGTCAATAAGCTTATTGCTTGAAAGTCTGTAGCAACAACTACCGCTTCGCCCTGCTTTACTACGCCAGAGGTGCTTCCGCTAGTGTAGTTAGTGTAGCCGCCCATGTTTGTAAGAAATGTCTTTTTGGTATCCGCCCCTACAACTCTGGTATCTCTTTCGTCAAGTTCTGCAAGCACGTCTGCGCCCTGCTTAACAAATACTGGATTAGGTCTTTTTGTTGTCATTTTATTATTATACCATTTGTCAGCTATAGATCGATCTAGCCGTTATGGTAGTCTCCAATCCGTCCGACCAAGACTGTCTGACATTAACTACAACAAATTTATCTGTAATAGTTAAATCTTGATAAGGGTAATCTATTGCAATAATATCCCCTACAGAAATTGTTGGGTTGGCCAAGACTGTCATATCTATAACTCTTTGTCTTTTACTCCATTGAGTTTTAATCCAATCACTTAGCTTTTTAGCATCCCCTGGATTTTGAATCCATGCGGAGTCCATAGTCATCTGTTCCTTTACCTCATATTTATTTGTTTCTTCATCAAAATAAACT
>Ga0209296_1003901_pt1 | contig 10027 bp, 10 predicted proteins | sample S_130206_EF_Meta_FD_187319 | JGI IMG/M metagenome (GOLD analysis project Ga0209296, IMG submission 187319) | Freshwater microbial communities from Lake Simoncouche, Canada to study carbon cycling - S_130206_EF_MetaG (SPAdes) (version 2) | ecosystem: Environmental > Aquatic > Freshwater > Lake ...
ATACGCAGTCTGAGACGCAGTACCATTCGCAACACTAGAAGCCGTACCACCATCAATCTGCACAGCCACACGATTCAACACCGTCTCAGCCCCATACACATTAGATAAAGATTGAATCGGCAACCCAGCCGTACCACCAAACGAAGCCACAGCCGTACCAAACGACACAGCAATCCGAGCATCAAAGTTCAAACTCCCAGAACGATCAACAAACAAACGCCCACCCTCAGCCGTCGCCACATCCTGCAACGCCTGCAACACATTCGTCGCATCGTCATACGCAACCGTTCCACACGTCGCAATCCCAGTCTCAATACTTCGAGTGGCAGTCGAGAACGAAACCTCAGGTCGATCCAAGATTGCTGACACACGGGCAGAGGTGAGTTGTGATGAAGGGTTGAATGCGGTCAGCACAGTTTGACCAAGCTGACCGAGCGCATCGGTAGCAACGATTGTCGCTGTTGACAGATTTGGTTCGGCATAGTCAATGTTCAAGTCGTACACAAAGCCTGTAAACATTGCTGTCGTTCCGGCTGTACCTCCATACACCTGGAACTTACGTCGAGGTGCGATACCAACAGTGCCACCTGAATACCATTCTGATGCTGTATTAAGTGGGTCAAAGTATCTTGCAGCTGCACGATCATCAGCAACGATGGTGCAACTAGACGAAGGGAAGGAATCAAGTTGAGTGGCACGACCACGATTGATATTGATGTTCGTCACATACTCAGTGACATCAACAAAACTTGTCGACCCATCCAATACATCAGTGCCATCAAGTTTGCTGGAATCCAACTGAAACACATCAGCCAAGAAACCAACATCCAACAAAACCTTGTAAGTTGAACCCCACTTCGTAGCCTTAGCCACTAGCGCACTCCAACAAACCCAGCAAACTGATTACCGTTCCTACGAGAAAACTCTGTGAACATATCGTTCAAATCAGAGATGAGCGTTTCTCTATCACTAATCATTCCAGCCTCCACATTCACAACAATCGGAGTGCCATTAGCGTTGAACCCAGTCGAGTTACCACTGACCGTTGCAGGAATCGAATTAGCTGAACCAGCCATAGGATTACTGAGATTAAACTTTCCAGCGACCAGCGGATACTTGTCTGCAATCTTCCCAGCAGATTCAATCGCATCACGATACTTTTCCAATGCTTCAGTCTCACGCTCAATCGCTTCAGTGACATCATCCTCAGCATCCTTTTGCTTCTTCTTAGCATCAGTCAACTCTTTAGATAAAGTCTTGAAAATCTCCGAACCTACAGAAGCACCGAACACGGCATCATTCAACAAACCAGTTGCCTTAGTCAAACCATCAGTCGCCTCAGTCTGCGAATCAATAGCATCAGCACTCGACAACTTCGCCTCAGCCAACGCAATCTCAGCCTCACGAATCATCTGAGGTGTTGACTCTTTATCGGCACGAACCTTCTTCAACTCAGCCTCAGCATCAGCCACAGCGAACAACGAACCTTCCACGTTGTAACCAGCACGTTCAAGATCACGTTGAGCAGAAGCCAAATCTTTCGCAGCCTTCTTGGCTTCTGGCGAATCAGCACCATACCCAGCCACAGCCTTATTGAACTTGTCTTGAGCTGTAGCCAAATTAGTGTTTGCCTCAGTCAAAGATTCACCAGCTTTAATCGAAGCCTTCTGTGCATTAGTAAATCCCTTATGCGCAGAATTACTTGACTTCAACGCATCCGTATATTCCTTCAACTTCGTAGCAGCATCCTTCAACTTCTTAGATGCTCCACCAGTAGCAGTATCCAGTTTCACTGTCTCCGTAGCCACAGCCTTGACAGCCGGTGTCACAATCTTTGTTACTTCAACAACATCACCAAATCGAGCATTGATCTTGCCCAAGTCAATAGCAGTAGCCTTCACCTGTGTACCAAGTTGTTCAGTGGCAACAGTAATTTTGGGGATGTTAGGAATCAACGGAATCTTGTTGAATACATCAATCAAAGTATTGACAACAGATACTGCGATATTTGACAATGCTGTTTTCATCTCATCAAACTTGGCAACAAAACCTTTGACAGTATTAACAGCAATGTTTGCAATTCCTTTTACAAACCCAACAAATAAATCTGGTATCGCAGCAACCAACGCCACAACAGCCCCACCCAAACCGGCAATCAGTTGAAGACCAATCGTTCCAGCCCACTTGACAAGAGAACCAGCAAGACGCAAACCTAGACTGAGCAAAGTTGGGATACCGTCAGACAGAGCCCATGCACCGATAGTGGCAAGCATGTCAACTAACTGTGCAGGTAACTGACGTGCAGCTTTGCCAACAAAACTTGCAAGCGTGTCACCCAATGCCTGAACTGCATCAAGTAGTTGTGGCAATCCTTTTGTGTAAATCCATTGATAGCCAGCCATCAAGAACTTTGTGAGACTGTCAATGAACATTGGTATTCGAGGCTCAACCCAACCAGTCAAGGAAGAAGCAAGGTTGTTGATACCGGCATACAACATTGGCAGACCATCTGTGCCGATCCATTGAACTGCCTGTGTGATCATGTCTCCTAGAGCTGCAAGAACTTTTGGTGCTGATTCCTTGAACCTTGTTGCGATAAAATCAAACCCACCAGCCAACCCACCCTCTGCTACGACTGAACCAAAATTGGCGAACGCAGGAAGCATTGTGTCATTGATAAACGAAACAGCACCTAAGAATGCAGGAATCAACGCAGACCCAATCTGAGCAACCACATCTGAGAACTGTGCTTTAAGTATCTTTTGTTGCATTGCCAAGCCACCACTAGTTCGTGCTGCATCTCCTTGAGCCAATGTTGTTTGATCAAGTATCAATGCATAAGATGCTTGAGTTTTGGCAGTTACATCAAGCGCACCCTTGCCAGAATAAAGACCCATCTCATGAGCCTTTTGTTTTAGAAGAACATCGGTCAGCGCAACACCATACTTTTTCAACGGTTCAGCTTCTCCAGATAAACCTGAACGTAATGCCAAAATTGCACTTTCAATATCTGTGTTGTTGAACGATGCCAAGTCTGCTGCTAAACCGATGAGGGTCGTACTCATGTTGGCAGCATCGCTTTGCCCAATTCCAAAGGCTTGCATCAAGTTTCCAAAAGTTCCTGTTGCTTCAAGAGCTGCTTGCTTTGTGATACCAAACGAAGTTGCAGAGGTCTTGGCAAACTCATCGATGACACTTGCAGAATCACCGAAAACCACATTGACCTTTGACTGTGATTCAGCCAGGGTGGATGCAGCTTGGATTGATTTGTAGGCAGCTGCACCAACTGCCGTGAAGGCAACCGTTGCTGTGGCAGCCATCTGCTTGAACGACGGCATCAAGTCCTTGATCTTGGAACCAACACCAGTATTGATGTCGTTACCAAGTTTGCCTAGATCATCGCCAACCTTCTTGATTCCTTTAGTGGCACCGAATATATCGGAAATGAACTTGACAACGAATGTGCGTTCACCAGCCATGCAACAATTCTAGATGACATCCTGACTAGCCAAGCGCACAGCTTCGTGGTACTCAGCAACCATCACACTGAAATCGTTAGCCATTGCCTTCCATACTGCTTTGCCTTCAAGATGCGCATAACGTGTTGAAGGTTTGCCAGCATCCCACCAAGCATCATCCATCTCAACATGAACAACACGTTTGCGTCGAGGTTGAGCTGATTGACGTGGCGATGCTGGTGTTGGATTTAGCGTAGGTTCATATATGAAGTCGGTGTCGATGAATGTGCCTGATTGTTCGTGGAACTCCCAAGGTTGATCTGGTGCATGTTGTGGAAGGTAGAAGATACGGGCAGGGTCTTTGGTTGCAGGGTCGCCTTGCAGGTTGAGTCGTTCATGCAGTTCAGCCCATACGGCTCGCCACAATCCTGCTGGCACACGCTCAGCAAGAGGCAAGACCAAGTGATAGTGAGGATCATCTAGTTGATGAGAATATGTGGAATAGGCAAGATACTCGTAGCCGTCCAGATTGGCGTTGGCAAATGACTCACCGTCCATGTCAACGACCAACGCTTCAATGAACCGAACAGCAGTATTCCCTCTAGTCCTACCTTGGTGGTACTCAACAGGCGACCACAACGCACCATCAGACTTGTTGGCATTCTCCTCATGGTGCATCAAACGCTCTTTGAGGTCATCCCAATTAGAGGCAAACGGCTTCGGCTGAACAGATTTGACCGAATCAAAATAAACAACCATGAACGCCTCCCTACCTACACAGTAGCGAAACCACAGTCAAAGTCAACTATTGAGCTTTCTCCGTACCAGGGTCAGCCAAAACATTGATCACCTTTTGGATTGCAGCCAAATACTCTGTGGCTATATTGGCTTTGTTCTTGCGTACAGCAGGCCAAAAGAAGTAACCAGACTGCCCACGATGGCGTAGAAACTGGGTAGTCCTACCCCCACCCTTTCGAGGCATCTCACTACCGGAACGTGACTTAGCCCCAGCAACAGTCAGATTGCTTGACCCATGTGAGCCACCACCAAACTCGGCACCAAAGAACACATCTCCTCTAGTGACTTTACGCTTCACCCTTCGATGGGATTTGATGTTGTAGGAGGAACTGAACTTCCTTGATTTTGATTGGAACGCTGAGTTCTCTGCAAGTTTGATAGTTGGAATACGGTCACGGGTTGCCTTCATACCCTTCATCACTTCTAACGCTTGGCGATTACGAGTCACCGATGCAGCTTCAAAGGTGGCTGCTACAACCAACAGTTGAGCAACACTTTGCCCAGCAAGTCGAGCCTGCTTATCAAACTCAGGGTAGGCTTTAGATTGCTCACGGAGGTATTCCATGATGCCTTCAATTTTGACAGGCTTTGTGACATCATCACGACTTGAGAAGTTGCCACCTCGACTGAGACCTGCCATGCACCGATACTACTTGCCTAGATGAATGGCTCTCCAACGAAGGTACGCCAACATTGTGAACAGCATTCTTGGTTCTTCTGCCAGCAAAACACTTGGCGCAATCCCAGTCTCACATGCGAGGTAGGAAATTACCCAGTGGGCTGACTTATCTCCAAAGGGACGATCACTGCGTCTGCGCTGTCTCCCACTTCGAGTGCTTCAATCTCTTCGCACCATGATTCAAAGTCCAAACCAGTTTTCTTCAACCGTTTCTCTGCATGCCATCCAAGGTATGCAAGATCGGTCAATGTGAGTTCGGCTTCAAACTTGGCAACACTGCGATTGTATTTGTTTTCAAACGCAATGAAGTCTGGAAACGCAGCGATGATTGTTCGTTGCTTGCCGTCTAATGCACTAGTCAAACTGAGTGCTATTTTCATTCTCTACCTCCTTAGGTAACTAATTAGATTTTGAAAACTATGCGCCGGTACCTGTCTTGGTGATTGCACCTGAGATGGGATACGTTATTGAGACGGTGGCCAGGTCGCCTATGGCACCATTTACGGGGCTCCAGGAAGTAGGTAGCACCGAAAACGCATACTGTGGATTGCTAGACGAAGCCGAAGCAGTACCGTTTGGCTTCACTGTCATCGGTACAGCAGTACCAGCAGTGAACGCATCCCAGAACAACTTCTCAATCGTTGGGTAGTCCTGTTGCAATTCGACTGTGACCGAATTGTCAATCATGCCTTGGATGCGAGTCATTGCCGATGATCCCATTGCCGAAGTCATAACTTCAGCAGCTGTCGTTGACAGAGTGATGCTTGTGACGTATGCGCTGATGTCGGTTGAAGCAGTACCGAAGGTCACTGCCACGTTTGTGAGAACTTGCTTTGCCATGATTCTGCTCCTGCCTATCGGCGTTCGAGTTGATGTCTGCTCGGCTGAGCCGATGCGATAACACTACACGCCACAAGTAACCGTTGGCAAGGGGTCAGGCATACACCGTGACAACGAAATCAATCGCCAAATATGTTGCATCATTTGCCTCAAGGGTAGAGATGTTGTTCGCTGACTCAACAATCAAATCCTGCACAACCCCACCCAAGGTACGATCCGACTCAATCGCCTGACGAATAGAAGTAGCACCCTTATATGACAAGTAGCCATCCAACAGATTTTGTGCAGTGCGCTCAGCCGAACGACCCACCACAACACTGATCGTGAACTTATGGGTAATCAAACCCCCACCCATAGCCCCGTTGTACTGGATTGAATCCAGCAACGGCCAAGCGAACGGGGTGTTCACATTGTCTGGTTGGTAGGCGTAAGCGCGAAGACCTGACACGGTTGCCAAGTTGGCTGCCAAACCAGTTTTGATTTGGGAGACGGTAGTGGTTGAACTCATGCGAATAGACGCATGCGCCGGTACGGCTCGACGAGCTGTGCCACGTCAGGGTCGAGCGCACGGCTCACTCTGATTGCACCCATGTCACCGAAACCTGCGACACCCAACGGACTGTCATATCGTTTGAACAAACGTGATGCCTGAATGATTGTTGCCTGCGTGACCGGCTCAGGTATCGCAGGCCAACCAAATGTGGCTGTCACTTGCACCAATGCTTGTTGACCGTAGTTCGCATTCAAGGTTGGGAACAGATAACGGTACACGGCACGGATTCTGTCATAAGCCCAACTGATGCCGTCAAGGTTTCCATTCAATGGTTCCAACTGGTAATCGGTTGGCGACCATGTGACATCAAATGAACCAACAGCTGCTGATGAAGAAGTCCTCAATGTGAGTGCTGTTCCTGTGATGTCATCAATGTGAACATAGAACGGATCGTCTGCTTCGTACACTCGGGTTGTTGCTGAACCGTCAGCCCAAAACTTTCGGTTGCAATATCCATCAATGAGACGTGATGCAGCACCAGCACAGTTGTCAATTAGTTCGTCATCAATCGTGTCAGCTGTACCAATGCGCAAGGCTGCTTTGATTTGATTGCGTGTGGCGTAGCCATTGGTGATTGCCATAGTGTCCTGATTCTAGTTGATTGACGCTGCCCCACGATACTGCGTACCTTCCAAACTGTAGTTCACAAATGGGTTAAGCGAATAGACCTGACATCCGTACATGTCAAACAATCGTTGCTTCATGTCTCGAAGGTGCATCTCATACAACTCCCAAGGATGCTCACCTTGCACATAGCCTTCAACACGTTCAGCACCACCCAAAGTTCCACAGTCAGCACCTACCAGCACAATGAATGCAGCACCAAGATATGCAGCCAAGTGCATTGCGCCATGAATACCAGACGAGCCGATCACTAGCGAGTTGTCGAGCGTAGGCCAATCCTTGCCAGCAGGATCAAATGATCCACCAGGACGACCAGTGGTCGTTGGAAACGTAACAATCTTGGGCATGAACCCTAAGAACTCTGCATCAGTTCCATGCTCCCGTTGAGGAGTGATCACAGCTACCGTCTCATCCAGTCGTGCTTCCTTCACAGCATCACCGTGATAATGCGAGAACACGTAATACCTGCTCAGACCAAAGACAGACCCAGCGAAGTTTGTTGCCACACAAATCTTGTCATCAAAGAACTTTGGTGCCAGATAATTCAGTGTTGCACCAGAACCAAACACATAGATTGTCTCGCCATCATGCACACCTTGAAAGTCGCTTAATCCCATCCCAAATCCCTTCGACGCTTCAAATCCCAATGCCCAGCGTCAGGAACACCTGACTGCCAACGCAACGCATGCAACGAACCATTCTCCTGAAAACTGCGCTGATTCTTATCAGCCAATGATTCATCTGACCTGATCGTTGAAGAGTTGTCATGAATGATCCCAGCCTGCGAAATCTTCACCTCAACATTCACTCGACGAGCACGATCCTCAAAGTCATTATCTTCAAAATACGCTGGAACATAACACTCACTAAACAACCCAACCTTCTCAACCACACCAGCACCCACCCAAGCACAAGACCACGCTGGCATCGCACTCGTCAACGTGATCGAGTCAGGTTCACAATCTTTGTAGAACGCTTCCAGTTGACCTGGTTCAAACAACGCATCCGAGTTCATTAGTATCCAGCCATCAGCATGAGGCGTTGATTTGATGCCAAGATTCCATGAAGGTGCCACACCAAGATTCGTTGGCATACGCCACAAATACCAGTTCTGTATATGTTGCCAAGGCGTAGTCCAAGCCAACATGTCAGGGTCATATGCATCACCGTTGTCAATGATGATGAGCCGTTCAACGGGATAGTCAATGGAGCGAATCGCCCGTTCCATCAGGTCGTATCTGTTTAGGACGGGGATGATGATGACTGGCACCATGCTGATAGCTCCTTCATCACAGGTTTCCAATAAGCGTCCCAAACGGTATCTGCGTTGTATTGCCTGGCAAAGTCCACAGCTACTTCATCAATGCCTCTAGGAGCCTCGTAGGCATGTCTCAGGGCATCCACAATGGAACCTACCTGTGGGGTGCAGAACCATGATCGTTGATGATTATCCCAGAACGGCTGCACTTCCACAGCCCACCCAGACCCAACCAACTCAGGCTGTGCAGTGAAGTCCGAAACAACGACCCTAGTGCCACACGCTTGAGCCTCGATCACAGCCAACCCGAACCCTTCACCCATAGACGCTGATAGCAGCACGTCAGCAGCTGCATACATTGTTGCCACAGCCTGCTGAGGGAACCCTGTCCGATAGGCGTACTGATCGACAAACTTGTATTGAGTCTCACGAATACCACAGGCATGCAACAGATGAACAAGGTTCACCCCACCCATCGCACCATCTTTCTCTGTGTGCAAATACAGCATTGCGTCAGGTTTATCTTGAGCAAAAATACCAAACGCCAACAGATTCTCTGAGAATGATTTGCGTGAAGGACTAGCACCCTTGTTCGCTGCGTTCATCATGACCACAAACTTGTCGTCAGGAATCCCCATCAACTCACGACCAGTGAATTGTCTGTCACCGTTCGCAAACTTTGCGTCAGGATTAAACACAGACTCAATACCGTGAGGTGCATAGAAGCATTCAACTCCAGCATCGTTCAACATCTTTTGCCCAAACAATGACATCGCAATCGGTTTGACATTAGGACGCTTGCACCACTCAACAACATCAGCAGGACATGGCGCATGGTCAATCGGAACCCATGACGCAATGTTGCTCACAAGCTTCAACGATTCAGACTTCAACGGCCACACATCAAACAAAGTCATCAGCAAAGGTGCCAACTCTTTATTGCCATTAGCCCAATCCATCCAATGCGCAACCATCACATCATCTGAATACGGTGCCATACCTCTTGGATATAACTTGACACCATTCCACAAAGACGAAACTCCTTCGAGTCCGTACATCGCATGTATTGCTACTTCGTGACCTTCTTTGATGAGCCTTGGGACGGCTTGCGCTGTTTGCGTACCGTAGCCGGTGGGGACGAATGGTGCGTTTGAATACCAGAGGATGCGTAACGCATCGGCATTGGTAGGTCTGCCACTTCTGGCAAGTGTGCTATTCCCCGATGTAACAGAATCTCGGCTTCGAGGTCTGGTAGTTCTACCGGTGTGTTCTTGACGATTACGAGCATTGCCCACTTCCTTCTCCTTCGCAGATCGCAGGGGGGAAATAGAAATGAGATCGTCGCGCCCTGCGTGTTCGCGACGATCTCAAGCCTAGGGGAATTATGGGATGTCAGGGGGCAAGCCCCTCAAGCCTTATGGCTGGAGGAGATGCTTGACGTGTGATGTTTGTGGCAAGTTGCCGTCAACACGCCATGTGGCGCGGAAGGTAACAAGACCAGCGTTGAATGCGTAATCGTCTGAACGATCAAGCTTCAATCCACCGACGGTGCGCACGTAGTACGAAGGCAAGTGGCCAACGATTACGGACTTGGTACCTGTGGTGGCTTCTGCCATTGATGGGTTCTCGTAGATTGGCTTGCCCAAGAGCATGTCTGGGGAATCCATTGCGAGACTAGGTTGAAATACGTAGTTACCGGCGGTGTCCTGGAGTTTTCTTACACGTCCAACTGACTGACCTGTCATCATCCAACCAACACCTGGAAGGTTGCGAGCTGCACCATCCAATGAGTAAAGAAGGTCGATGAGGTTGTTGGC
>Ga0209296_1003902_pt1 | contig 10027 bp, 16 predicted proteins | sample S_130206_EF_Meta_FD_187319 | JGI IMG/M metagenome (GOLD analysis project Ga0209296, IMG submission 187319) | Freshwater microbial communities from Lake Simoncouche, Canada to study carbon cycling - S_130206_EF_MetaG (SPAdes) (version 2) | ecosystem: Environmental > Aquatic > Freshwater > Lake ...
CAGTTGTATTCTCTACGCTAAAGCCAGATATTTCGTCTAGAATAACTACTATTACGTTGTATCCTTCCCAAGCCTCTCGTTCTGAGTGACCTGAGTGTACTGTAATGTTTTTATTAAACTTTATTTCTGAAGCCTTTTCGCTGTACTTGCCAACAAACCAAGGGCACTTATCTACTCTAGTTCTGAATCCTTTAAAGAAAACATTGTTTGCCTGCTGTGCGTTAATAGCAATATTAATAATATCAATTGAGTCACCTGGGGGCTTGCCATAATAATTTGCTGGATCCTTTAAGCATAATAGTAAATATACTATATAGGCTACTGATATTGTAGAGCAGTAATCTTTGCCAGACCCTTTGCCTAATTGAGCAACCACTTCATTAGCAGTTTGCTTAAACATTCTTGAGCCTTCTTCTTCACCAAATAACTTGATAAGGGTTGACTCTTTATACACCTGAGAACTTTTTTCAATTAAAGTATACTGATACTCTGATAGTTCTGGAAGACCTAAGTAGTCTGGGCTTGTAACAAATGTTCTTAAATCTACTGGACGTTCATCAAACTCTTCGCCATCTAGTATGTCAATTAGATCATCAAAATTAAGATCCACTTACGACCTCCGCATCAAGTATGACAGGCTCAACTATTCCAGTTATTTGAGAAAGGCGTTTTGCAACCTCCATTTTACACTTAGGGCAGGTAGCCGTAACTTCTTTTAATATTTTTACAAGTATGTCTTGCTTTCTTTCAGTGTCTGCAATCTGTGTTGCTAGCTCTGCATTGTCAAGTAATCCGACCTCTTGTAGCATGCCAATTCTTTTTCCTTCAATATCCGCAATGAGTTTTAGAGCGGTGGCTTTAACATTTAATTGTCCCTGAGTATCAGCATCTTCTACGGTCTTCCACGCTTCTTTAATAAGCATTGCGTAGTGACGGTCTGCTCCAGATATAGCCTCTTTAGCCCTGTCACGGGCCGCTGTGTCGTTGTGAGCAACGGTCTTCCACTCATCTACTAACTCAACTACTTCGGCTCTCTTAAAGCCTGTGATGGCGGCAATCTGGGTGGGGTTGTTACCTTTAAGCAATTCTGAAACCACAGTATTCATGCGGTCAAAATGGTGGGTTAATTCTATATCAGACATATATTAGAGTATACTCCTAGTCGACTAAAAAATCAACCTAGTTTCGCTATTTTATATAACATTAAATATCCAATTAAATCATCAATATCATTATCTCCAGCGTATCCTTGGTTATTCTTAACTCTATTTAGCTTATCATCAATACGAACCTTTAATTGTTCTGTTGAATCCGCCGTTGAAAATATTCTTGCAGGTTCAAGCGCTGAGTTCCCGTATGAGATATTTTTTTCAATTAGCATGTGTGCAATTTCATGGCATGCTGACCAAATCTTATTACCAGCTGGTGCACCCACTGATTTTAAATATAGATCACTACAGTTAAAATTTGACACATCTTCAAACACTGGTCGTAATTTCATTCCATCTCCTTGTATAATTGTTTAAGTCCTCTTAGCGTTCCAATATCCATATACTGTCCGCCTGGTCTTACCGCCTTAATATTAGAACCCCTAGATATCCATTCTTTTAATTGTTTTCCTGGATGATCTAGTGTTGTATCTATGTATCTTATCATATTCTTTCGGAATAGCATAGTGCCCCACATATCTGGGTAATCACAATTATCTACCTTATCTTCTGAAGCAATTACTTTATCTTGGGATACTAAAACTTGACCGACACGTCCCTTTAATACTTCTCCGCATTCCCAAATTCCTAGAATAAGGTCGGCGGTATTATCTTTAAATAAAGGTTTGTATATATTTCCAGGTGCGTTTAATATATATGTGTCTGGCATTCCAATAAGCACTGTATCGTTATACTCTCCCACCATAAACTTTACCGCATCTGACATTGTTGAAGGCTCACGAACAATTAGTTTAATATTCATGTCCATATTTTGAATAATTGGAACCCACTCAGCTCTTGTGGAGACCCTAACCTCATCACACACTTCAAGCATTTGCTCTACGTGCCATTGTAAAAGAGATCTTTCATCTGATATAGGTAAACAAAATTTAGGAATGCCACCAATTCTAGAAGCTTTTCCAGATGCTGGCAATACTCCTATCACACTCATTCCTTTTCCCATTCATGAGGATTAAATCCATTAGGATAAGATTCATTTACAAGAGGATCTTTTTTCCAAGCAATCCATCCCTCTTCCCTATCATCTCCCCAATAAAGATGGACTACATCTTTATCTAATAGCCTTCTGGCTTCTTCTCCACAAAGAATTTTTACTTTATTTTCTTTTAGAAAATCCATTTCCATAAGTTCTGGGGCCCACTCATTGATATGTTTTTGATAAGGCTCAACGCCTAATTTTTTATATAGTGCATCTGTAAACATTTGAACATCAGTATAGTAATGAACCATATGATTATGCTCAATAATTCCTTCAGAACATCTTTCAACACAAAGATCTATAGCAGCTTTTAGTAGCGGGTGCCCAGCTTTAGCGGCAATTGTTTGAGTTGCTAGCCATGGGGTATCTCTTTCAATATCTAAAATCATATCGTATTCAGGACTTAACCAAGTATCTACTGGAGTCTTGCAGTGGGTATCCATATCTGTATATATACCACCGTGAATATAAAGAATAGCAAATCTCCACAAGCCAGCTTTCATTACTCCTAAAGGCAGGTTCACATATGTCTCATATGTTTTTGAGTCGAAGTGCTCCTTAAAGAAGTTCTCTCTATCTTGCCCACTCATGTATCCATAAGCCCATTCTGGATTTTGATGAGTCCATGTTCCTACGCTTTCTTTAGCGTAAATTGGCAATTCATCAAAACTTGTTTCGTAAGTCTGCCAGATCTTTTTTTCTATACTCATATTATCTCCTTTTAATTAACTGAAACTTTTCTAAGTATCTCTGTATAGTCATAGCAGAAACTTTGCATTCATCAGCAATTTCAGTCACTGTTTTCTTTTGTACTACGTACCTTCTGTATAGCCATGTTTGACTTTGATATAGCTTCATCGTTCAGTTAATACCTTATTGGCATAATGAGCAATTCCAAATGAATCTGCTACGTCAAAATCATCTAACTTAATCCCGTACTTACTATTAAAATAATCTACTGTTCTTTGTTTACGCATATTACGTAGTTGAGTTTTATACCAAGAGTCTGCGTATCCTGGATTCTTTGCTCTTATGCCTGCCTTTTCATCCTTTGTTGGATTCTTATTTCCTATATATGCCTGCCAAGAACTGGGAGCTATAGTAATTACGCTGGATCCAGTTGCCATTAGTTCAGCAATAACTACCCCATAAACATAAGATAGTTTTATTACAGCATCAGGAGATCTAACAAGTATCGCTCCCTCTACTGCAATGTAATCGCTTTTTAATTCATCAAGCATCGCATGCATCTTAACCTTAGCATCATATATTTTTTCATAAATGTCTGCTCCAACAAGATCCACCTTACCCCACTTTAAAGGTACATCGTTCTGCATTAAACAAAAGGCAATAGAGTTTGTAGAGGCGTCTATACCTAATACTCTATTGGCTTTAGTCTTTATAAGGTCAGCTAATTTCATTTAACCTATCCAATATATTAGATCTTTTAGTTATATCTATCTTTTTCTGGCAGGAAGCGCATAAAGAAGTATCGTTATATCTACTTAGTTGATGCCCACACTTCTTACACCCACGAGCAGCGCCTTGTCTGATTGCCTTCTTTTCATAATACTTTTCCATAATTCTTCGATTTGTTGCCACTCTGCAACATTCATCATTATGATATTTTTGATTATGTGTTTTAGGTTCAAACTCTATAGCGCATTCTTTATTAGAACAGATCATACTTTAGGTATCTCAAACAATTCTATTTGAACAGTTCCTGTTGGAGTTTCTTTTGAGTAGCACTCTTTTTTTACTGGACAGTATGTGCAGGGAAGTTTGTACTTAGACGCTCCCGCTGGCTTCATTGGAAGATCTCCGTCTTTAAAGTTGTCCCAGACTTCCATCATCCAAGTAAATGTATCTTCAATTATCTTAGTATTCTTTTCATTCATTGAGATTGGAATAACTATAATCTCTTGAGTATTCTTATTCTCGTATAGAAAGAATCCTTCTTTTGCGTTCTTTAATTTCATATAAGTCAGAAGCTGTAGCATGTGGTTGGGAGTTGGCTTCATCTCAGATTGACGAGCATCCCAAACTTCTTGCTTAGCAGTTTTAATTTCACCAATAACTGTCTCGCCATCATATTCCATAATTAAATCTATGAACCCACGAATTGGAGGGTACTCATTAATGATTTCTTCTTCTTCTGATTTCCATTCTGGCATAGTCTTAATTAAATTCTGCAGTCTTTCGTGAGCCTGTGTTCCCTGTGCCATATTAGCAACCGCAACGGCATCATTGTCATCAATAAACATTGCCCCGCTAAATGCCATATACCAATATCTAGGGCATGTCCCATGACCATATCCCAAAGAACTTGGGCTAAATGACTTCTTGGTCATCTCTCCATCAGCACGTTTTGTATTCCTATATGCCTCATCAAGTAAGGTGGCAAACTTTTCTGGGTCAAAGAACTTGCCAGTATGCTTTTTAAACTTAAGATTCTTTACAATATCTCTACCCATTATGAATTATACCTAACGACATACTTAAGTGCATCTACAAGTTTGTCTATGGACTCCTTTGCTGAATAATAAATATTTTTCTTGTTATTGTTTGTAGTGCCAGCTTTATCTTTAGCTATAGTAGAATAGTAAGAAGCCATCATAGAAAACTTTGTAGACATAGCCTGTAGTTCAATAATTAGGTATGGGGCCTTTGCCGAAGGAACGTCTGGATTCATTAAAAGCTTTACTACAATTGCAAGAGCTTTGTCTAACTGATCGTCTGCCATATACTCATGTAGATCGTTAAACTCTGTTATTGAGCTTATTAGTTCTAGGGTATTCTTATCGTCCGCCATTTTTAATCCTCTTATCTAATTTGTCTATGAACAACCCCATAGGGTATCCAATTAAAAATCCTACTGCAATCCCGCAAAGGAAAAACATTTCCATTAGATGAACCTCTGAACTATTCCGAAACCAATCCAAAGACCAACTATTCCCATCAGTCCTGCGAATACAGGAGGTGCTGGAATTGGTAGTTTAAGAATACTAAATATCGCACCTACTGCAGTGCCAGTTAATGTTGTATACAAAACTTCTTTCATTTCTTACCCTTTGTTTGTTCTGTCTTGTAGGGGCCGAGATCGGCTTTTACGGAACCATCTTTTCTCACCCTGACAATTCTACCATTTTTAATAACTGTTTGATTAAACGGTATTTTGTTATTTGACCCCATTGCTATCCTCCCAAAACTGGATCAGTTCTTCTAAAACTGCCCACTCAATAATTCCAAGACGAACCTTAGAATCTGTTCCTATAATAATCTTTAACGCTGGGTGCATGTCTCTGCTTACTCTAAATGTGTCTGTGCATATCTTAGACCACACTGGTTTATTTAAAGTAAACGAAGCCGAAGCTTCTTTATAATCTACTAAAAACTTGTTCCATTTAGCATCACCCTTTTGGTAATCTCCACGACCACTATTCTTTTGAGCTTTTGCTCCGTCTCTTTTAACTTCAGATCTTTCTGACATTAGTTTAACCTGTAAAGATTCTCGTGGCCATCTGGACAAGTCCATGTCATTGTTAAGGTGGCTGCTTCCCAAAAATATTCTTCTGCATCTTTGTCGCACTTAGCACATGGCTTCTTGCCACCAAATTTCTCAAGCTCGGAAGCCATTATTTCTTCTTTTTTAAAAAACTCGTTAAGATTTGGCACGAATTGCATCCTGTAAAATTTCAACTACTTCTGGATTCTCACGAAGATATTGAACTGCTTTTGCACGTCCTTGAAATCTTTCTTTGTTTACTGTATACCAAGCGCCACCTTTTTCAACAATGCCACACATTTCTGCAACATCAAGGGTCTCTCCAATAGCATCTATACCAAGAACTTCCCCTTGGTAATAAAAGTCGTACTGTCCCGATAAATTTGGGGGCCCGACTTTGTTGTAATCAATAATCCAATTAACTGGTCGTCCGACTCTTTGTTCAATGATTTTGTCGCCAACTTTAATCCCAGCCTTAATAGCATTAGCCTCAGCTTCAGAAGACCAGAGCTTAACGACTGTGGAAGAAAAGAACTTGACTGCCATGCCACCTGTGGGGATGTGACTAGCATGCATAGATCCAAACTGATTTCGTTGTTGTGAGATGAGAACAAGTAGTGTGTCTTTGTTTGCATAGTTTAACATTTTGACTGCGTGGGTCATATCCTTTGCTTCAGCGCCGATTTGCTTAGTATCTTGCAAATCTTTCATTTCATTTCCATCTTTTTCAAAATAAATTCCTGGTAATAATGCAGATATAGAATCGACTACAATCATATCTACGCCAGCTTCCATTAACTTAACTCCAACATCTACCATATCGTTAACTGTTTTTGCTTCAGAATAAATCAATTCTTTAGAGTTTACTCCTAGTTTTTCTGCCCACTCTGGATCATAAGAGTGCTCTGCATCAATCCAAGCACAGGTCTTGCCTTCTTTTTGTGCTAGTGCAATCATCTGTAAACAAAACGACGACTTTCCAGCAGACTTATTTCCCCATACCAATATCTGTCTTCCGTAAGCTAACCCACCCTTAAGGGCAAGGTTCAATCCTATGCTAGCCGTTGGTTGTTTGTCTACATGTACATCTACTGCAGACTGAACTCGTGCTCTTGTTTTAGGATCTAGTTTTGCCAATATATCGTCTAATACAATTTTCATTATTGCTCTATTCTCTCTTCATCTATTGTAGCATTTAAATCAGGTTTTGTCTCTCTTAAACTAAATGTAAATGATGGGTCTTCCTCATTATAATCAATAACTAATTCTTTTTCTGAAGTTTTAGCATCTAAAAATTTTAATGTAGGTACTGTTAATTTGCCATACTCTTCTAGGATAGCAACTAAAACTTGATTAATGCTGATTGAAGATACTAGACCTTCGATATCTTGTGTCATTTTATCTCCTTTATCATTAATGTGCCGTCGTCTAATGTAGACAATACCACTTGACACTTCATTCCCTCACGCATTTTTGCTAAGGAAATTTTGTACATACTTGGGAAAACAATAGCTCTTGTTAAGTTTTTATCTTTATCTGATAAGACTATGTGAGACATGGTCTTGCCAGCTTTTGTTTTATAAGGAGTAAAGTCAACCACAATATGTTCTTTTTCATCTAAATCATATTCTTTCCTGTATAGAAATTCTACAAATGAATCCTTTGATTCAGGATTGATATCTTGAACCTTTACATATCTTGCTATTCTGTTGTCTCCAACTAATATAAAATACATTTGTCCAGTCTCAATTGGAGTTTCTTCATTATGGAATAAACCAATGGACCCAGTCTCATCTACTAATTCAATTCTTGCCCAGCCATTTCCTCTTTTAATTGACTTAGCCATACCAAACATAACAAATGATCCTAGGTCATCAAACTCTGAAATTGGTCGTGCCTGTGTTTTAATTCTTGGGGGAAGGTCTAAATTAAATGTAGGTATGCCTAGATACTCATAGTAATTATCTTTCTCATTACCTGCTCTAGGATTATCTTCAAATGCTGCTGCTCCAATTGAATTTAATGCTGATATTGCTCTGCTGTTAATACCGCTTCCCTTTTTAGAAGCTTTCTCAATAAAATCTTTATAGTCTACAAACGGTCTTTTATCTATTAACTTGTTTGCAATGTTATCAGAAATAAACTTAACCTCTGCCAAGCCAAATCGTATCGCATCCTTTTGTAAGGAGAAGTAAATGTCTGACTCGTTAATATGAGGTAGTAATACTTTAAGCCCTAATCTTTTAGCCTCAATTAAATATTCCGTACGAACATCTTTGTCATTTTCATTTTTAAGAATCGAGAACATAAATTCCAAAGGATAATAAGTCTTGAGCCAAGCAGTATAATAAGAAAGCATAGAGTAAGCAACAGCATGGGAACGATTAAAGGAATAACCAGCATGAGCCTCAAAAGTATGCCAGAGCGTCTCGGCTTGCTTCTTAGAAATGTGTTTTGAAGCCCCAATAATAAACCTATCTTTGAATTCGTCGAACTCTTTTGCATCCTTCTTCTTTCCAATAATCTTGCGGACCTTATCAGCCTCTGACCAAGTCATACCACCTAAGTGTACGCAGGCCTGCATAACCTGCTCTTGATATATAATAACACCATAAGTGTTCTCGGTAAAAGGTTTCATAATAGGATGAATATACTGCACTGCTTCTTGACCGTGCTTACGCTTAATATAAGAAGATCCAACAGTATTCATAGCTCCTGGACGAACTAATGCGTTTGATGCCGCTAAGTCTTCAAACTTGTCTACTCCCATTTTAATTAAGAGGTTTGTGTAAGGAGTCGCTTCTGCTTGAAACACGCCTTTAGTGTATCCTTCGCTAAGAGTTTTATACACAGAAGGATCATCTAAAGAAAGACTAGAAAGAACAATGTCTTTACCAGTACGTTCTTTAATAGACTTTAAACTATCTGATATAACAGATAAAGTTTTTAGTCCAAGAGCGTCAAGCTTGATAAGTCCTATGTCCGCAACGGTATCCATATCGTATGCAACTACTGGAATTCTTCCAGATACATCATCGCTTGCATCTGCCCTAGATTCAACTGGCGCATATTTTCTAAGATCATCTTTTGCAACAACTACTCCAGCGGCGTGGACTCCAACAGACCTAATCTTGCCACGCAGTCTGTCTGCAAGCCAAACTACTTCTGGGTATTTCATTCTAAATTCTTTTGTATTTGGGGAATCCATAAAGTCTTCAAAAGTATCGATAGATTTCATTGCACGATTTACGTCAGACAATGGCACCATAAATACACGAGCAGCATCTCGAATAACTCCCTTATCTTTAAAGTAAGTGTATGTTGAAATAGATGCAACGTATTTAAATTTCTTCTTAAGATAATCTTTAACTTCTTTACGGCGACGGTCTTCAAAGTCTGTATCAATATCTGGAAAGTCGTTACGGTCTGGATTAATAAATCTAAAAAATAGCAGGTCATATTCAATTGGATCTACATCTGTAATGCCAAGCGCATAGCAGACCAAAGAGCCTGCTGCAGAGCCACGACCTGGACCAACCATAATATTGTTTTCTTTTGCCCAGTTAATCATATCTGCCACAACCAAGAAATATGAGGCAAAGTTCTTGGATTTAATTATCTCTAACTCTTCAATAAGCCTCTGGTCATATACGTCATTTCCTAGCCAGTTCTCTCTGAGGCGTAGCCTTTCTAGGCCTTCAAAGGCCATATCAGACAGTTTCTGGTCGGCATTGGTCTTAGGTACTGGGAGAAGGTCTAAACCCCTGTTAAAGTCGTATTCCTGAATTTTAGAGGCTATCTCCATAGTATTATCATATATATCTGTTCTGCTAATTCCAGCCTTATTAAAGTCTGCCTCTATTTCAGCTCTTGTCTGGATAAATAGATTATAGTCGACAAATGAGATCTTTCTATCTGGATATAAGTAATTAAACCTATCCAGCATATCCTTTATATTACGGGACATATCAAAGTCCGCTTCTTTATCTGCCTTTGGAGATGTAGATAAAATAAGCATAGCTTCTTCTAATATACGGTCTTCTTCTTTAGCAAAGTGAGCATCACCTGTTGCCACCGATTTAATTCCAAGTTTGTCTGCTAATTCTAAAAGGGCGGAGTTGATCTCCACAGGGTTATGTGATTGCACTTCCACGTAAAAATCTTGTCCGAAAGTTTGTTTAAAACCCTTGAGAAGAAGTTCTGCTTCCTCCATGTTACCTTTATCGATAGCCTTACTAATGAGTCCATTAAGACATCCGCTGAGAACGATAATACCTTCGCTATAATCATTTAAAACCTCTCTGTCAATTCTTG
>Ga0209296_1003911_pt1 | contig 10009 bp, 4 predicted proteins | sample S_130206_EF_Meta_FD_187319 | JGI IMG/M metagenome (GOLD analysis project Ga0209296, IMG submission 187319) | Freshwater microbial communities from Lake Simoncouche, Canada to study carbon cycling - S_130206_EF_MetaG (SPAdes) (version 2) | ecosystem: Environmental > Aquatic > Freshwater > Lake ...
TTTTTTCTGATGGCGAATGGGATATTTCAGATACCGCATGGCAAAGCCCTGCACTGCTTGCTTGGTTATTTAATGAATCACCGGTAAAAAATGAAGTAGTGGTAAATGATCGTTGGGGAAATAATACAAGAGAGAAAAATCATGGCGCCATGTATACGACTTCTGAATATGGAAGTGGTATGGATGCCAGTATAATTTGGGAAGAGAGTCAGGGGGTGGGCTATTCTTATGGCTACAATAGAAATGAACAATTAAAAGATTATAAAAGCAGTCATGATTTAATATTAATGTTGGGTGATATTGTTTCAAGAGGCGGCAATTTATTATTAGATATTGGACCTGATGCAGATGGCACTATTCCTGTGATTATGCAACAACGTTTATCCGACATAGGTGATTGGTTAGCCATTAATGGAGAAGCTATTTATGAGACTGAAGCCTGGAGGCCTGCTCAGTGGACTAAGGGCTATGTTCCACCTAAAAAGGGAGCAAGTTTTATGGCTAATTATAATGTAGCGAAACTAGTTTTACCACAAAGCGATAGCGCTTATATAGAAACTTTCTTCACTAAAAAAGGAAATGATATTTATTGTATTGTGCCTTCTTATCGAAATTCGCTTACTGTTAGAGATTTAAAATTACCTAGTAACGCTACTGTTAGTATTTTAGGAGCTGATGTAAAAACGAATTGGAAACAAAAAGGAAAAGATATAGTGATTGACTTAACAGCCATTAAGCCTAATAGTATTTCTTCTTCAGGCATTTTTGTTGTGAAATTGCAGCAGTAAAATCTTTCTAGAAAATATTTTTTATTTTAATTGATACTTTTTCATTTGTTGGTTCATTACTTTAAACCAAATGGGTGGTGCCAATGAAAGTAAGATCATGCCTGGATAACCTGTAGGCATTTGAGGTGCGTTATCAAAACTTCTGAGCACCTGGTATTTTCTTGAAGCCAAGTAGTGATGATCACTGTGACGGCTTAATTCAAATAACATTAATCGACCAATGATGTGATTACTGTTCCAGCTATGATGTGGCTGTACTCTTTCAAATTGATTTTCACCAGTGGCTTCACGGGTTAAGCCATAATGTTCGATATAATTAACAGTTTCTAATAAAAGCACACCCAACAAAGCGGAGATTAAAAAACACAAGGCAACAGGTAGACCAAAAAATAAATAGATGCCTAGCAAAAATGCCAGTTGTATCAATTGGAATAATAACATTTCATTGTTGATACTGAACCATGATTTTCCTTTTTTATCTAACTCTTCCTTGGCAATTTTCCATGCGCTCATATAAGTACCCATTAATGTTTGTGGCCAAAATGCATACACCGATTGATTGTATTTAGCCGTACTTGGATCAGCGCTAGTTGCTACATGTTTGTGATGGCCTTTATTGTGTTCAATGAAGAAGTGCATATACATACTTGTAAGCAATAGCATTTTTGCCAAGAACTGTTCAAATTTATTGACGCGATGTCCTAATTCATGTGCTACATTAATACCAAAAGCACCGCAAAGTAATCCCATACTTACAATTCTTCCAGCCAAGTCCCAATGGCTGATGTTTGCTTCTTGAACTGCATGAAAAAATACCCATAAAGAATAGTATTGCAATACAACGGCTGCGTACAATACAAAATCATAGCCTCTATTTTTTTTAGCCAAGGCTTCCTCTACTTCATCTAAATTTTTTTCGTCTGCTTTGATAAATAGTTCCAAAAATGGAATCACAAAAAAAGTATACAATAGGGTGTACCAACAAGCGATGCCAGTTTCCTTAAAGGCAATCAGGGCAAATAGGTACAATACAAATGGGGTCAAGTATTTAAAAGACTTAGTCAATGCAATCATGCTAGTAAATTAAAAAAAATTATTGGGATACTTGTGAATATGGTTGTAATTTTCTAAAAATTATAAAAAATGAGAAAATTAATGCTATCAACGGCCTTGTTCTTATCAACTCAAATGATAGCACAAGACTTACCTAAGAACTTTACCACTTTGTTGAATGAAGTTGAACCTCAATTAATTAGTTGGAGACAACATTTTCATGAATTCCCTGAACTATCAAACCGTGAATTTAAAACGGGTACTTATATTGCCGATTATTTAAAATCGATTGGATTGGAAGTAAATTACCCAGTGGCTAAAACTGGGGTAGTGGCCATTTTGAAGGGGGGTAAACCAGGTCCTGTGGTGGGTTTGCGTGCAGACATTGATGCACTGCCCGTATTAGAGAGAACCCCTATTGCTTTTGCCTCAAAAGTAAAAGCTGAATACAATGGTCAATCTGTTGGCGTCATGCATGCCTGTGGACATGATGCGCACACTGCTATATTAATGGCTACTGCAAAAATGCTAAAGCAAATGCAAAAAGAGCTACCTGGTACGGTGGTATTTTTATTTCAACCTGCTGAAGAGGGTGCGCCAAATGGAGAAGAAGGAGGTGCGCCACTAATGATCAAAGAAGGTGCCATGGATAAACCAAAAATGGATGTCATTTTTGGCTTACATATGGCGGCAGAATTGCCAGCAGGTACACTGGGTTTTAAATCGGGTGCCGCACAAGCTTCTTCAGATTTATTTAAAATTGTTGTTCACGGTAAAGGAAGTCATGGAGCCATGCCTTGGGGTAGTATCGATCCAATTGTTATATCTGCAGAAATTATCGAAGGCTTACAACATATAGTGAGTCGTGAATCTGATTTAACCAAGGCGCCCTTGGTTATTTCTATTGGCTCATTGCATAGTGGTGTGAGAGCCAATATTATTCCAGAGACTGCTGAAATGTTGGGTACCATTCGTTCTTTGGATGCTACGATGAGAAAAGAAACACATGAAAAAATGCGTCGTGTGGTGCAACGTATTGCAGAGAGTGCAGGTGCTACAGCAACCATTGACATCAATGCGCAGACCATGATCAATTACAATGATCCTACATTAGCTAAAAAATCTTTAAGTGCATTGAATAAAGCAGCTGGGGCTGATCATGTGATGGAATCTCGTTGGACGACTGCTGCTGAAGATTTTTCTTTTTATGGGGACAAAGCACCTTCTTTCTTTTTTAGTTTAGGAGGCATGCAAAAAGGAAAAAATCCCACTGAAGTAGGCGGACACCATACCCCTGATTTTTATTTAGAAGAGTCAGGATTTATTTTAGGTGTAAAAGCTTTTTGCAATTTGGTCTTTGACAATGCAAAACCATAAATAATTTATTGCGGATTTGTATCATAGTCTAAATACAAGTCTGCAATTTTTTTAGCTTCTATAATGGGATCCCCTTCGTTTCTATTGGTTAATACTATTACCATTAATTTTTTATCTGGAAATAATAAAATATTATTTCTAAAACCGATAGAACTTCCATCATGATAAGGATGCGTAATATTATTATAATCTTCTACATGCCAGCCGTATCCATAATCAATGAGCTTCCCGTTATCTAATTTTTTTCTGCTCCATGCATTTTTTTGCATTTCAGGACTGATTAATTTATAGTCCAATAAAGCTTTGACCCATTTAGTCATTTCAATGGCATTGGTATAAATACCCCCATCCCCTAATACTGCACTGGTAAGGCTTTGGTCGGTCTGTATCCAGACTCCATTTTCAAAGGAACTACCGTAAGCCCTATTTAAGACTGTTGACTTTCCTTCTTCAAATGCAACTGTCGATTTCATCCCCAATGGTTTGAAAATATTTTCCTTTAAAAAAACAGCAAAATCTTGTCCACTTACTTTTTCTACAATGAGTGCTAAGATGGCATAACCCGTATTACTATATTTATAGTTAGTGCCTGCTGGGAAATAGAGTGAATCGGCTATGTACATTAACTGTAAGCAATTGGTATCATGCAATTGTTTTTGTTGGGTAGATGGCATGAGATCTTCGTAGTCTATCAAGCCTGAACTATGGGTAAGTAAGTGTTTAATTTTTATTTTTTTACCATATGCTGGAAAGCTGGAAAAATATTTAGTTAGTGGATCTTCTAAAGAAATTTTATTATTTTTAGCAAGTAACATAATAGACATGGCCGTAAACTGTTTTGTCACAGAGGCTAATCTAAAATTGGTGAAAGGATCTATTTTTTCAAAACTGCTGAGTTCTTTTACACCATAGCCTTTTTGAAAAACAATTTTATCGTTTTGAAATACCAGTACACTTGCACCAGGTTTTGAATCTGAATTATACTCCGATAAAATAGCATCTATTTTTCTTTCTTTTATTAATAAAGCACTTGGCTTGCAAGCGCCCAATAATAAAACACCTAAGGTGAAGACTAGTATTTTATGGAATAATTTTGGACTCATTTTTTTAATAAAATTTCTAATTCAGCCTGGGTTTCTTTCACTGCTTTTTCAGTTTGTGAAGTAGGCGCCATTTCTGTACTTTCTAAAATATTAAATAATCCTGTAAATTTTTGATAAATAGCTGGAAATTTATGCATTGACTTTTTACGGCCTTCATAACATATCATCGATAAGTCGTGTTGACGTTGCCATTGTATAATGCCCGTTTTCACCCTAGGATCCATGGTAATGGTAATGGGCTGTTCCTGTGTTTGTCCGTTCGTTGTTAATCTTACTGTATAATTACCTGGCATCACCCATGGTGCAGTAGCATCGGGCGGGGTATTATGTTTAATGGCTGTCATAGGATAGGCGGCTGGCACATTCAAAGGCGCGTATTTCATATCCCATAAAAAACGGTGGGCGCCTGCAGTGGCTGCTAATATTTGTTGAGGTCTAATCCAATACAAAGGAATATTGACTTCAGGTATGGTATATAAAGTATCATTACTACTAAAGGTTCTAATGATTTCTCCTTTAGTATTTAGAATTTCTAATTTTACAGGACTACTACTATTACTATTTAAATAATAATCAATCATCGCACCATCTGGAGGGTTTTCACCCGCTGGCTCTTCAGGAGGAAGTGGCGTATCGGTATTCATATTCCATCTTACTCTTACTGCTTTTTGTGGTTTCAATAAAACGGTTTCTTTTGTTTTATTTAAATTGATTTGTCGAATGGGCGTAATATTATCTAAAATCCAAAAACTACGACCATGTGTTCCAATGACTAAATCATCGTCTTTAATAACTAAATCACGAATAGAAGTAGCGGGCATATTTAATCTTAATGACTGCCAATTTTCACCAGCGTCTAAAGAAAAGTAAACTGCATTTTCTGATCCTGCAAATAATAAACCCTTTCTCACAGCATCTTCTCTCACAGAATTAATGGGTTCATTGGGTAAGCCATTAATTATTTTTTTCCATGTGAGTCCACCATCTGTTGTTTTATAAATATGTGGTGTCATATCATCTACGCGTATTCTGTTCACTGCAACATAAGCGGTGTTTACATCAAACCTGCTTGCATCAATCATAGATATTTTACTCCATGATGTAATAGATGTAGGTGTAATATTTTTCCAATTTTTACCTCCGTCTTTGGTGATATGAATAAGTCCATCATCGGTACCTGCCCATAAAACATTTAAGTCTTGATAAGAAGGTGCCAGCGAATACACTACTCCACGTTGGCGCATTTTTTTAACCTCCTCTGTATTGTAAATACCAACACTTGCAGGTATATCCCAGGTTTCACGGCTTAGATCGGGACTAATGGTTTCCCAACTTGATCCACCATTGCTTGTTTTAAAAATTATATTTCCTGCAAAAAATAAAGTTTTATTATCAACGGGTGAAAATAAAACCGGAGCTGTTCTAATAAAACGAACCTTTCCATCTCTTACTGGGATAGGTGAAATATTTTGAACTTGCGCTGTGCGCTTATCATACCTTGTAATTTTGCCGCCATAAATAATATTGGGATCTAATGGGTCTGCTGCAACGTATCCATATTCTTCTACACCCACTGGATGCCATTCTCTAAAAGTAATTCCACCATCATTAGAACGAGAGGCTATACCCACAGAACCACTTTCTTGTTGACCCCCATATACATTATACGGAAAAGCATTATCGGTGCTTACATGATAAAACTGAGCTGTAGCTTGGTTATACCAACTTGAATACGTTTCACCACCATTCACTGTAATGGTACCTCCTTGGTCTAAGCCTACTGCAATAATGTTGGTATTATTAGGATTAATCCAAAAGCGGTGATAGTCATCTCCTCCTGGTGCGCCTTTAATACCTTCCCAAGTTTTTCCTCCATCTTTCGATTTCCACATCACCACATTCGCAGAATAAACAATGTCTTCATTTTTAGGATCGGCTTTTACTTCTGCAAAATCACTTCCTCTTCCCCATAATCTTGCATCGGAAGTTAACATATACCAAGACTCTCCTCCATCATCACTTCTATAAATGCCTCCTTTTTTGGCTGCATCTACTGTCGCGTACATTCTATTTGAATTACTAGGTGCAATGGTAAAACCAATTCTGCCTAAACCATCTTCTTTGGTAGTTGGAAAACCTTTAGTTATTTTTTTCCAAGTAGTTCCACCATCTATAGATTTATATAAGCCACTTGCTTCTCCATCCCATGCACCATTTTCCCAAGGGCCTTGTCTTGCAGCCCAAATGGTGGCAAACACAATATTGGTATGATTAGGATCAATCAAGACTTGAACAGCCCCTGTGTTTTCATCAATATATAATACTTGTTCTAAAGTTTTACCGCCATCCAAACTTCTATACACACCACGTTCTTTATTAGGACCATAAGGATGTCCAAGTGCTGCTACAAAAATTCTATTTTCATTATTGGGGTCAATACTAATGCCACCAATTTGTTGCGCATCATGCAATCCCATATTGCTCCAAGTCTTTCCTGCATCGCTTGATTTATATAAACCATTTCCAATAGATAAATCGGGACGTTGAATACCTTCACCACTGCCTACATAAATAACATTTGAATTAGAAGGTGCTACGGCTACATCGCCCACGGAGCCTGTGTTTTCAGCATCAAAGATGGGTTTCCATGTATGACCATAGTCGGTCGTTTTCCATACACCTCCATTATTCACACCAATATAAAATACATTGGGTTGGTCCGCAACACCAGAAATACCTACTGTTCTTCCAGCTCTATGTGGGCCAATCATTCTATATTTTAAACCCGCTAGTTGTTCTGTACTTACTTGTGCAAAAGAAGAAGTTGTCAATAGCACCAATATAATGGTAGAAAATACGAATCGGTTCTTGCTTTTTAAAGTAGATAAAAGAGGCATCATATATTTAATTTTAGGTTCTTAAATATACAAAATATTAGCTTCAATCATTTACTCTTGGGAGCTAGTAAAATATTCATTAAATTCAAATAATGATTTTAAAATATTTATTCAATTTATTTATGAAAAAGCAATTTATTTTTATCTTTTATTTGGTTATTAGCCTTTTTAGTTCAAAGGCCCTTCTTGCACAAACAGCTGGTTCTAAAGCTTTTGCAGCTATGCCTTTTCGATTTATTGGCCCCGATGGCAATAGGGCTATAGCGGTGGTGGGAGAGCCAGGTAATCCAATGGTTTCTTATGTTGGGGCAGCTTCCGGAGGTATTTGGAAAACCACTGATGGCGGTGTGCATTGGAAACCAATTTTCGATCAAATGGATAATTCTTCTATAGGCGCATTAGCCATTTCAAAATCGCATCCTCAACAAGTTTGGGCTGGTACAGGTGAAACATTTGTGATTCGTCCAGCACATGCTAATGGTAATGGAATTTATAAGTCAAGTGACGGAGGCAAAACATGGGAGAATAAAGGACTCAAAGAAACTGTTTTAATTAGTAAAGTTATTGTAGATCCGACGGATACGAATACTATTTATGTAGCGGCCATGGGTCATATGCATGGAGCACAAGAAGAAAGAGGTGTATATAAAACAGTAGATGGTGGAAATCATTGGGAGCGCATTTTGTTTGTAGATGCTAATACAGGTTGTAGCGATTTATCATTAAATGAAAAAGATCCTAAAAATTTAGTGGCTGCCATGTGGCAAGTAAATATTACCACTTGGAATTTAAATAGCGGCGGCCCGGGTAGTGGATTTTATAAAACAATAGATGGAGGTAAAACTTGGAAAGTCATGAATAATGGATTACCAGGAGGTAGTGCTCATCCTATTGGTAAAACATCTATAGACATTGCACAGAGTAATCCTCAAACCATTTATGCATTAGTAGAAGATAAAGCGCCTGGCTTATACAAATCAATTGATGGAGGAGAACATTGGAAATTAATGTATGAAAATCATTCAATGGCACAACGCGCGCCTTACTATACAAGAGTTCGTGTATCTACGCAAAATGAAAATAAATTATATACTATTTGTGTTACGATCATGGAGTCAAAAGATGGCGGCATTAGTTTCAATGGCAATGGAACTTATGAACCAGGTGGTGACAACCATGATATTTGGTTTGATCCTACCAATGCAGAACGTATAATGGTAGCACATGATGGTTGTATGAATATGAGCTTCAATGGAGGTAAAACTTGGAACAATATTAATTTACCTATTGCACAAATGTATCATGTAGCAGTAGATAATATGGTGCCTTATCATGTAATGGGCAATAGACAAGACGGTTATAGTTATAGAACAGCAGCTATTAGTATGCAAGGTTCCATTCCTTTAGGCTTATGGGAAGGAGTAGGTGGTTGTGAAAGTGGATTTGCACAAGCCGATCCTTTTGATAATAATATTATTTGGTCTGGATGTTATGATGGAGGATTAGATGTTACCGATGTTAGAACAGGCTACTCACATGATGTGCGCCCTTGGCCAGCAGCAGGCTATGGCTGGGCTCCAGCAGATATGAAATATCGTTGGCATTGGAATTTTCCGATGGCATTATCTAAACATCAAAAAGGGGTAGTCTATGTTGGAAGTCAATATGTACATAAAACTTCTAACAAGGGAATGTCTTGGAATATTATTAGCCCAGACTTAACCACCAATGATAAAACCCATCAACAAAATTCTGGTGGTATTAATTCCGACAACCTAATGACCTTTGATGGCTCTACATTATATGTCATTGCAGAGTCTCCTTTAACAAAAGGCGTTTTATGGACAGGTAGTAATGATGGACAAGTTCAAGTCACTACCAATGATGGAAAAACATGGACCAATGTTACAGCGAATATCAAAGGCATTGCACCATGGGGAACCATTCGAAGTATTGATCCTTCTAATTTTGAAACGGGGACTGCTTATATAAGTATTACCTATCAACAATTAGGTGATTTCAAACCCTATATTTTTAAAACAACTAATTATGGTAAATCTTGGAAAGAGATAGGAGCGGGTATTCCAGCGGGTAATAGTTCATTTGTACATAGCATTAAAGAAGATCCTGTTCAAAAAGGTTTGCTCTATGCAGGAACAGATAATGGTTTATATATTAGTCCAGATGATGGTAATACTTGGACACATTTAAAAAATAATTTACCCCCTTCTCCTGTTTATTATATTGCGATTCAAAAAAACTTTCGCGATCTAGTCTTAGCTACTTATGGAAGAGGTTTTTATATTTTAGATGATATCACACCTTTGAGAGAGTGGAGTAAGCAAATGGTAAAAAATAAAAATGAATTATACGCTCCTAGACAAGCTTATCGTTTTAATTATAAAACGGGTATTCATAGCGAATCCTCCATGGTCACTGGGAAAAATCCTCCTTATGGTGCCAGCATCAATTATTATTTAGCAGATAGTCTTTCTTCTAATCCTTTTATTTATATTTTAAATATGAAAGGAGATACCATTCAAAAAATGGAAGGCACGACTAATAGAGGAGTCAATAGAATTTGGTGGAATCTTGCACATAATGATATTGTACTTCCACCCTTAAAAACAATACCTGATAATAAAAATTATATAAAATTTGATACACTCGGTAATAGACCCATGTTTATTTATGATTTAGATATTGGTCCAGGACTAGAGCCTATTAGAATTCCGCCAGGTAATTATACTGTGGTTTTAAAAGTAGGTAAAGAAATAATGAAGCAACCCAT
>Ga0209296_1003917_pt1 | contig 10000 bp, 10 predicted proteins | sample S_130206_EF_Meta_FD_187319 | JGI IMG/M metagenome (GOLD analysis project Ga0209296, IMG submission 187319) | Freshwater microbial communities from Lake Simoncouche, Canada to study carbon cycling - S_130206_EF_MetaG (SPAdes) (version 2) | ecosystem: Environmental > Aquatic > Freshwater > Lake ...
TTCGTATGGCTCCCCCAATTGAAACGCATGCCTTCGGTCATACAATTTCTTGGAACATTTTAATTCCAGGCTTAATTATTCCGGGAATTCTCTTCACTCTTATGGCGCTATACCCATTTATCGAATCGTGGATGACTGGCGATAAAGAAGAACATCACTTGTTAGATCGACCACGTAATAATCCAAACCGCACCGCAATCGGCGCGATGTCACTTTCATTTATCTTGGTGGTATTAATCAACGGTGGTAACGACATCATCGCAACTAATTTCCATCTAACAATAAATCAAATCATGTGGTTCACCAGAATTGGGGTATTGATTATTCCACCACTTGTCTTCGTGATCACTAAAAGGATTTGCCTTTCACTGCAGCGTTCGGATCGCGAAAAAGTTCTGCATGGCCGCGAAACTGGCCGCTTGGTAATGCTTCCTCATGGTGAATTCGTTGAAGTTCATGAAGAGCTAACACCAGCACAAAAGTTCACACTCACTCAACATCGACAACCTAAGGCGCTTATTCTTCCTGCCACTGATGCAAACGGAGTTCTAAATCCGCAAGGTATTAAGGGCAAGATTCGTGCCAGATTTAGTCAGGCACATGTTGAGCAAGTTCCTGCACCAACCGAAAGCGAAGCAAAAGCGCTCGAAGGCGGGCACCACTAGTTCTAAGTTAGATTATCGCCATGGCATTAATGGCATTCATGGAGTTAGCAAGAGAGTGGATAACAACCGGACCGTTGGTCTTATTCTTTTTTCTTGCCGGAATCGAACTGCGTGCCGAGATATTAGATGGTGCGTTTAGGAAACGGTTCTCCTTTCTCATTCCATTCTCTGCTGCAATCGGTGGAATGATCGCACCGGCTCTAATCTATTATTTGATTGCAAGAAATAGTTCAGCTCCAGAATCTGCTTGGGGCGTTCCAATGGCGACAGATTTACCCCTTGTACTACTTGCACTCTCGTTACTGGCCAGAAGTGTGTCTAATCGAATTCGCGGCTTTCTATTAGCTCTTGCAATTGCGGATGATATTGGATCAATCATCGTTGTTGCCGTTGTTTACAATCACAATATTGATGTTCCAAGAATTCTTATTAGCACGCTACTGCTGCTTATCTTCTGGAAAACTGCACCAAAGTTTCCAATTGTTGCCTTGCTTATTGGACTCATAACCTGGGGGGTATTTAAGGAGAGCGGCATCCACCCAACGGTAATCGGAGTTCTTTTGGGGCTTTTAATCAACCATAAAGAATCTGAATGGTTGGTAAAAAAACTAACTCCAGTAATAAATTATTTCGTAATCCCGGCTTTCATAATCACAACTTTGTGGATCCCTTGGAAAATTACCTCAGAATTACTGTTCAGCCCAATCGTCGTCGGTTTAATTGTTGCTCGTCTAATTGGAAAGCCGCTGGGTATCTGGCTTTTCGGTGTTATCGCAATGAAAACTATGGGACATTCTGTTATCGCTAAAAAGGATTTATTTATTGTCGGAACCTTTGGAACAATTGGGTTATCCGTCTCTTTGCTTTTTGCAAATCTTGCGGAACTCGGTCAGGATCTAAATGGAACGCTCTCAGGAGTTCTAATTACCTTGCCGCTTGCAATAGTGCTGATTTTAGTTAGTGCGCACTTACTGAAGGCTTCTCGTATTCAAGAACGAAACCAAGAATACTTATAAGCAATCCGCCAACAGCGATAAGAGTTAGCCACCAACCGATTAATAAACCAAGCCCAGCAAGAACCATGCAGAATGCTACTGGGAGTGGCCACCATGAATGTGGTGAATAAAAGCCAAGTTCACCAGCTGAATCTGAAATTTCACCAGTGACATTATCTTCTGGAAGAACATTGCCTAGGCGCTTATTTGTGAACCAAAGATAGAAGCCGATTAGCGCTGCCAAGCCACCGGATAAACCAATCGCAGTTATTCCTACTGCTTCACCGCCTACGAACCAATAAATAACTGCAACGATTGCATAGAAAAAAGCAAGACCATTAAAAAGCCAGTAACCAGTTTTCATAATTAATGTCCTTCAGTCTTTATATGTGGGTAGTGAAGATCAAATGCGGGACGTTCGCTTCGAATACGTGGCATTGATGTGAAGTTGTGGCGTGGAGGTGGGCAGGATGTCGCCCATTCAAGTGATGCACCATAACCCCAAGGATCATCTACGCCGACTAATGGTGACTTACGTGTGATCCAAACATTTACAAAGAATGGAATCATTGAAAGTGCTAGTAAAGCTGATCCAATAGTTGAAATTGTGTTCATTGTTGTGAAGCCATCGGTCGCCAAATAATCTGCGTAACGACGAGGCATTCCTTTAATTCCAAGCCAATGCTGGATCAGGAATGTCATGTGGAAACCAAAGAACAAAGTCCAGAAGTGAATCTTGCCGAGACGCTCGTTAAGCATGCGCCCTGTCATCTTTGGCCACCAGAAGTAGAAGCCCGCGAACATTGCAAAGACCACTGTTCCAAAGAGTACGTAGTGGAAGTGCGCAACCACGAAGTAAGAAGCTGAAACTGCAAAATCAAGTGGTGGTGAAGCAAGAATAATTCCAGTTAATCCACCAAATAAGAAGGTAATTAAGAATCCCATTACCCATAGCATTGGGGTTTCGAAGGAAACGCTTCCACGCCACATGGTTCCTATCCAGTTGAAGAATTTAACACCAGTAGGAACACCAATTAGGAATGTCATGAATGAGAAAAATGGAAGCAACACTTGACCACTAGCAAACATGTGGTGAGCCCAGACTGAAACAGAGAGCGCAGAAATTGCAATCGTTGCTGCAATCAGCCCCTTGTATCCAAAGATTGGCTTGCGACTAAATACTGGAAGAATTTCAGTTGCAATTCCGAAGAACGGAAGCGCCAAAATATAAACCTCGGGGTGCCCAAAGAACCAGAAGAGATGTTGCCAGAGCATCGCACCGCCGTTAGCCGGATCGAAGATATGCGAACCAAATAACCTGTCAGATTCCAATGCGAGGAATGCAGCAGCAAGTGGTGGGAAAGCTAGCAAGACAAGAATTGAAGTTAGAAGAACGTTCCAAGTGAAGATCGACATGCGGAACATTGTCATTCCTGGTGCGCGCATTGTGAAAATAGTTGTAATGAAATTAACGCCACCCAGAATTGTGCCGATACCGCTAATGGCCAATCCCATAACCCAAAGGTCGCCGCCGATACCTGGTGAATATTGTGAGTTTGCAAGTGGTGCATATGCGGTCCAACCAAATGATGCTGCCCCACCCGGAGTTAAGAATCCGGCAAATGCCATTAAACCACCGAATAAAAATAACCAATATGACAACATGTTCATTCTTGGGAAAGCAACATCTGCTGCGCCAATTTGGAGAGGCATAATCACATTCGCGAACCCTACGAATAGCGGTGTTGCAAACATCAGCAACATGATCGTTCCGTGCATTGTGAACACTTGGTTGTATTGCTCATTTGAAACAAATTGCAGACCAGGACGAGCTAGCTCAGCACGCAAAATTAGTGCCAAAAGGCCAGCAATCAAGAACCAGGCGAATGTGGTGAACAGGTACAAATAACCGATCATCTTGTGATCAGTTGATGTAATTACCTTCACAAACAATTGGCCTTTGGTTAAGGCTTTCTTGGTGGGTGTAGTTTGATCCGCAATTCGAGTTGCGTATGTAGTCATATTAAGCCACCTTTAAATTGGTTATGTATTCTTCGTAATCACTAACTGAAACAACTTTTACCGTGAAGAGCATCTGGGAATGCGCTCGGCCACATAAAATATTGCAACGCCCCGGGTATGTACCGATCTTGTTAGCACTGAATTCAATGTGATTCTTAACGCCAGGTAGATTCTGAATTTGAATCATGAAAGCTGGAATCCAAAATCCATGAACAACATCCGTTGAAGTGATGTTGAACTTAACTCTTTCGCCAACTGGGAGAACCAAAGTTGGAGGCTTTGCAGTTGTGCCAGTGACGATAGGAGCTGCCGGGTTGTCTTTATAGGTAAATTGCCATGACCATTGAAACGCGTTGACATCGATGATGTGGCTAACTTTGTCATCTGCTGAAACCTTTGTAATGGCTGATTCTTTTACTGCCGTGAAATAGAAAAGAACTGCAACGATGATGAAGGGAATAACTGTGTAAGCAATTTCAACCGGAACGTTGTATTGAGTCTGCTTTGGAACCTCATCACCTTTGCGACGGTGACGAAAGATCGGCCAAATAATTAAAATTGCAGTGAAGACTCCTACAATGCCCGCAACAATCCATGCGCCTTGCCACAGTGGAAGTGAGGTATCGCTGACACTTGAAACGCCCTTAGGGAATCCCATTCCAGAAATATTTTCCGTTGAACAAGATGTAAGGAGCGAAATTGCGCCTGCGGAAATCGCCGTTAGAAGTGCTCGAACCAGAGATTTCTTGTTTGGCATCAAATTCATTGGCTAAGAATATCCTTCAGTTTCACCACTTTGACTATGTGGGAGTAGCGTTCTACGCGTGGTTTCCATCACCCCGAATTTTCAATCAGAGGCTCCCCTCCATGAGGCTGCCCGAATGGCGCTTCCACACATTTTTGAGGCTGCCTGGCCAGATCCCACAAAATTAGGGGTCGATTCAAAGAGTGCTGCCATTCTTTTAAACGAAGCTAAAGAAACCTTCGCCAGTCACCTAGGAATTCGCGGAGATGAAATAAGTTTCCTCGGAGAACCAAATCTTGGATTCCATTTAGGAATAACTGGCTTAATGTCACCTGATAGCCGATTGGTATTTAGCAACATTGACCGAATGGAAGTATTCGCAATATCTGAAAGCCATCCTTCTGAAAGTCTAGAAGCTTCCAATACCGGTCAAGTTGATTTCACTGATTTGAGGCGCAGCGATGTCGCCTGCTTACAACTTTGTAACCGTGAAACTGGAACTATCCAAGAAGGCCGACCAGAAAGCGTTGCTGGTCTTTTCGTTGATGCCACCGCATCAGGAACTCGAATCGAGTTACCTAAAAATTGGAGCACAGCGTTATGGGATTCGACATCCTGGGCCGGTCCAACTGGCTTAGGAATCTTCGCTGTTTCCAAGAGTGCTAATTGGAAGAACCCGCTTCCCCATCTTGATGGCCGGATAAATCCTGGGCCGACATCCCTGCCACTGATTGTGGCCAGCGCGTTAGCAATAGATAGTTGGGTTGCCGATGAGAAAAATCTTGCAGCGAAAATAGCAACAATTAATAGTGACATCAGAAATTACATCACAACAAATATTCCTGATTCTGACCTGGCACCGGGCGGCGCTGACCATTTAATTAGCGCATCTTTCTTATATGTAAATGCCGAGCAGTTAGTTACTACTCTCGCCGACAAGGGATATGCAGTTGATTCCGGATCTGCTTGTAGTGCGGCAAATATGCAACCAAGCCACGTTTTAGCAGCCCTAGGCGTGCTAACTCAAGGAAATGTCAGGCTTACTATTCACCACGCAACATCATTTGATGAAGTTAAAGAATTCCTAAATGTTTTGAAGCAGACAATTGACGAGTTGCGAGATCAAAAGTGATTTTGGATTGCTTGGGTAAGCGCTGTCCCCTACCAATCATTGAATTGGCGAAGGCACTTACTGATAAACCGGTTGGCTTTGAAGTAACTCTTCTAAGCGATGATCCAGCATCTGCTCCCGACTTGATTGCCTGGGCCCGAATGACGACGAATTCTGTCGAAGTAGTAGATCCAAAAACTTTTAAAATAACAAAATTAGCCAACTAGGCGCGGTTCTAGCTTTCCACTTACTTCATCAGCTGCAGCGCTTCCGTATGCCAATGCAAATCTTTCAATAAATTCAGTCTTGCTAAATCTATATTCTTGCGTTCCTTTTATTTCAATACAGAATGTTGCAAGCATTGAACCAATCTGGGCACACCTTTCATGGTTAAAGCCCCAAGCAAGTCCCGCAACAAAACCAGAACGGAAACAATCACCAACACCGGTTGGGTCAATTTTAAATTTTTCCTTCGGGACACCAACGGTTATTGGTTCCTTGCCGTGTTCTTCAACCCGAGCACCTTTGGAGCCGAGAGTAATTATTCGAACCGCAACCTTGCTGAAAATTTCAGCATCGCTCCAACCAGTTTTTTGGATAGTCAGGGCAAGTTCATATTCGTTTAAGAAAAGATATTTTGCGCCCTCAATCAGCAACTTAATTGCTTCCCCATCCATGCGGGCTAATTGCTGTGACGGATCAGCGGCAAATGCAATTCCCATTTCCCGTGCACTTTGGCTGTGACTTAACATCGCATCTGGATCGTCCGGAGAAATTATGAGCAAATCAAATTTTCCAGTTTTTTCGATTATTGGTGCTAATTCAATTTCACGAGCTTCGCTCATCGCACCCGGAAAGAACGAAGCAATCTGATTTAGCTCTTGATCAGTTGTCACCATGAAGGATGCGGTTAGAAGATCTTTAGAAATTTTTACATGTGCCGTATCAACACCATGTCTAGTCAGCCAAGAATCGTAATCCGCCCAATCGGTTCCAACTGCGGCAATTAAATAAGGATTTAAGCCAAGTGCACCGATTCCGAATGCAATATTTGCTGCTGTGCCACCACGCCTTACATCAAGGCCATCAACTAAAAAAGAGAGTGAAACTTTATCCAGTGAGCCTGCAACTAAAGAGTCCGTGAACTTGCCCGGAAACGTCATTAGATGATCGCGCCCGACAGAGCCAGCGCAGGCAATTTTCATAACTAATTTGTTGACTATTTAAATAACTGTTGAGTTAATTAAATGAATCGCCACAGGCACATGAACCCGCAGCATTTGGATTATCGATTGTGAATCCTTGCTTTTCGATAGTGTCCACAAAATCAATTGAAGCGCCCATCAAATAAGGCGTGCTCATCTTGTCTGTAACAACACTTACGGCGCCAAACTTAGTAACTGTGTCGCCATCTAGTGTGCGGTCATCAAAATAAAGTTGGTACTTGAGTCCAGAACATCCACCAGGTTGCACGGCAACGCGAAGGCTCAGGTCATCGCGACCTTCTTGAGTTAGAAGTGCAGCTACCTTAACGGCGGCTACATCAGTAAGGGCAATTCCGGTTGTTCCAATAGCTGGTGTGCCAGTAATTGTTACCTCTTGTGAAGTCTCTGTGCTCATCGTTCTCCTAATTTAAATTCGTGAATGGCTTAAGGCTACTCCATAATGTCCCCATGGGCTCATCAAGACTTTCCGAATTGCTCTTACTAGGCCAGGGTTCTGACCTTAAGAGCGAGCGAGGTGTGTCCTGCGACGGCGAGCTGCCTGCGGCAAGTGATCCGCAATTAGTCGAAAGAGCCCGAATCGCAAGGGCCGCACTAGGGAGCCGCGCAATGGTTCTCGGCCACCATTATCAACGAGATGAAGTAATCCAATTCGCCGATATAACTGGCGACTCTTTCAAATTGGCGCAGGCCGCGCAGGCAAATAATTCTGCTGAATTTATATTTTTCTGTGGTGTTCACTTCATGGCGGAGAGCGCCGATATTTTAACCTCGGCAGATCAGAAAGTGATTCTTCCCGATCTTGCCGCAGGCTGTTCAATGGCCGATATGGCGACCGCGAAACAAGTTGATGATTGTTGGAAAGTTCTGGAAAAAGTTGGCGTAGCAAGCAGAACAACTCCAATTACTTATATGAATTCTTCTGCTGCAATTAAATCTTTCACTGGAAAAAATGGCGGCGCCGTATGCACTTCTTCGAATGCAATGCGGGCAATGAATTGGGCATTTGAAAAGGGTGAGAAAGTCCTCTTTCTCCCAGACCAACATCTAGGCCGCAATACTGCAATCTTGAACTTAGGTCTCAAGTTAGATGATTGCGTGCTCTGGAATCCTTGGAAAGCAAATGGCGGACTAACTGATTCTGAAATAATAAATGCGAAAGTAATTTTATGGCGTGGGCATTGTTCCGTGCACGGGAGATTTTCTTTGGAAAATATCTCGCAGATGCGTGCCAAGGTTCCTGGTATTCAAATTTTGGTGCATCCAGAATGCCAGTATGAAGTTGTTTCAAACGCCGACGTCGTCGGAAGTACCGAAATGATTATCAAGACTATTGAGAATTCAGCGCCAGGCAGTAAATGGGCGGTTGGAACCGAGTTGAATTTGGTGCAAAGGTTGGCCAATAGATTTAGCGACAGAGAAGTTCATTTCTTAGATAAAACTGTCTGCTACTGCTCAACAATGAACCGGATCGACCTGCCACATCTGGTCTGGTCGATGGAATCCCTCGTATCTGGCCGCTTGGTCAATCAAATCTCCGTAGATTCAGAGACTTCTAGATATGCAAGAGTTGCGCTCGAACGAATGCTCGCTCTACCGTAGCGACATGAAAAAATCCGAAGATGTAAATCCTGAAAAAAATCCGAGTAAAAAAGGCAAGGCAACACCAAAACGAAAAGATGCTGTTGCAGCCACAAAGGTAAATTCAATTACTTCTCCCGTAACAAAAGCAGATCGCTCAAAGAATCGTGAAGCCCTAAAGGCGTCACGTGCTGAAGCTCGAGCTGCTTATATGCGCGGAGACCAGAACGCATTACCTGCGCGTGACCGTGGACCAGTAAAGAAATTTGTGCGTGACTACATAGATTCGCGTCGTTCACTAGGTGAATATTTCTTGCCGTTGATGGTTTTTGTTTTAGTTCTAACACTTGTTCCATCTGCAGAAATTAGATTTTTAGCAATTATTTTCATGTATGGCGCAATGCTTTACTCAGTTGTATATGGTTTTTTTGTTACAAATAAGATTAAAAAATTAGTAGCAGAAAGATTTCCGGAAGAGTCTACAAAAGGCCTAGGAATGTATGGCTGGCTTCGTTCAACACAAATGCGCAGATTGCGCGCACCAGCGCCACAGAAAAAACTTGGTGAGCAGGTTTAATTAAGCTCTTGGATTTGGGCTCTCTGTACGTTCCGGATTGGTTTCAGGAATCGAACCGAGGGCCTTATCTATTTCTGCAAGAACTTGGGACGAGAGCTTTACGCCCGAGGCCTTAACATTTTCCTTAACCTGAGATGGTTTCGAAGCTCCCATAATTACCGAAGAAACATTTGGATTAGCCAGCGCCCAAGCTAGTGCTAATTGCGACATTGTTAAATCAAGTCCAGCTGCAATTGGTTTTAGTTTCTGCACCGCAGTAAGAACCTCATCGCCCATCCAACGTGAAATCATGTCAGCACCACTCTTTTTATCTGTCGCTCTTGATCCTGATGGTGGTTTCTTACCTGGTAGATATTTTCCCGTTAGCACTCCTTGCGCAATAGGCGACCAAACTATTTGACCAATACCTTCTTCGACGCAGAGCGGAACAACCTTCGATTCAATTACTCGCCAAAGCATCGAATATTGAGGTTGGCTAGAAACAAAGCGATCAAACCCGTTCGCCTTTTGAATCTTAAGCGCATCACTAATTTGAGATGCAGTCCATTCGGAAAATCCAATGTAATTCACTTTTCCTTGACGGATTAGATCATCGAAGGCACGCAGAGATTCTTCTAATGGGGTTTCATAATCAAAGCGGTGCAACTGATAGAGATCAATGTGGTCGGTATTTAGTCGCTTCAACGAGGCATTCACTGACTCCATGATGTGTTTGCGCGAAAGCCCACGATCATTCTTGCCTGATCCAGTTGGCCAATAAACTTTTGTAAATAATTCGTAGCTCTCGCGCTTAACTCCCTTTAGCGCCTTACCGAGAACGCTCTCGGCTTTCGTGCCTGCATATACATCTGCGGTATCGAAAGTTGTAATTCCCGCATCGAGCGCAGCGTGCACACATTTGATGGCTGCATCTTGCTCAACTTGTGAGCCATGTGTTATCCAATTTCCATAAGAAATCTCTGAGACATACATACCTGAGGAGCCAAGGCGACGATATTCCATAGATAAAAGCGTAGTCTCTATCTCATGAAACAAAAAAATTTTTCAGTGATTTCTGGAATTCTTCTCTTAGGCGCAATCG
>Ga0209296_1003919_pt1 | contig 9999 bp, 23 predicted proteins | sample S_130206_EF_Meta_FD_187319 | JGI IMG/M metagenome (GOLD analysis project Ga0209296, IMG submission 187319) | Freshwater microbial communities from Lake Simoncouche, Canada to study carbon cycling - S_130206_EF_MetaG (SPAdes) (version 2) | ecosystem: Environmental > Aquatic > Freshwater > Lake ...
TAGTTATCAAGAGTTATTAGTGATGAAAGAAGAACAAGATTACAAGTGTGCGATCTGTGGAATACATGAAGAAAACACAACAAAAAAATTAGCGGTAGATCACGATCACAAAACTAATCGAGTGCGTGGGTATCTGTGCAATAACTGTAATCGTGGAATTGGTTTATTGAAAGATGATGTAGAAGTGATGAAAAGAGCGATTGTTTATTTAGAGCGCACTTCTTTTCAGTATGGGGGGTCACAGGGGGGCGATAGCACCCCTGATACAGAACAACGATAGTGATGATTAGATAGAGAGAATAAGAGAGAGATAGATACACCAGTTGATTGCTAGGTTGGTGATCTAGTACTGATAGTTGGTACAACCTGATAATAGAGATCGATTACCTGATACACATAACGACAGGTAGTAACTCTGTAGATGAGATGACAACAGATCAATAGTTAGTTGCTACCTGATAACAAGTGGTTGAGATGACTGACAGGCTGGTTGTGCGAACACAGGCAACCTGATTCAGAATGCAGTAGCCGAAGTTGCATCGTTGCATCGTCACCAAGATTGTCATCAGATCATTGGTACAACCTGATTACAAAGCGTGTGTTAACAACATCGCACCTGATTAGTAGTCAGGTGATGATGTAAACATTGTAAAAATAAATTGACCACCCCACCATTAACGCGATTACACGCATGACTCGGCCAAGTGTCAGCCATGGTTGAGAGGTTAGGATGAAGGCAGTAGCCTAAGGCCCTTGTCAATATTGCATTTTGCATGGGCTAACTTGACGTTTTCGAGGGTATCGTCCCCACCTAGTGCTAAAGGGATTACATGCTCTACGTGTGGATAGGTTTCCCAGCCAGGTTGCCCTTGTATATGGGGGGCAGTGAAGTCCACAGGATCACCGCATAGGTAGCAATCAGAGCCATCTCGTTTAATTATCTGATTTCGTGTGTACGCTCTGTGTTTTCCGCCCTTTACACGCTTCCTATTTTTGCTTACATGTCTTTTATCAGGGTTATTTTTGTAGTATTCTTTTTCTTTAGCCTTATATTTGGGGTCAGTAGCCCATTTAGTACGAACATATTCAGCAGCAACAGCCTTGCAAGGCGCACAAGCCACTCCATTGTTTCTACGACAGCGATCGTAATCGCCAATTACTATTCCGTGTTGAGCACTTAAACGTATTTTTTCTTGTTCTCGTATGTATTTTTTGATTAATTTTGTTAATTTACAAATTAAAGCAGCCCGTTGACGTTCTTCTCGTTGTTTTTGCTCTAGTTCCTTGCGTGGAGCAGCCGCTGCCCTCTTCTTCTCATTAGCCTCTTGAAAGTTTTTTATTCCAGCATTGATAAACTTAGTGAGGTATTGAGTTTGTTTTTCCACGAAAGAAGTATACCTCCCCTAAATTACAAAATTTCACCTCTATGTTCTGACACAGTAGCCGAAATAGGCAATAATCGGCCACATGAGCAGAAATGAAGAGTTTAGCAACGGTTCTGGTAAGCCAGTTCACAAGTTATCGTGGGACAGTGGGGGATACTACATTTCTGCGTCATGTTCTTGTGGGACGTTTGCTGTTATGCGTTCGGTCAACCGTCGTGGTGGCCGTATGAGTTCACGAGACAACATCAAATTGCTTCACAGCAAACACAAAGATGGTACTTTAGAACCCTCTAATGGTTGGCACAACCCATCCAAAATAGGAAAAGGACCAGAATGAGCGAAATTCAGCCCCTATCTATGGCCTCAGAACCTTGTTGCAGCACAAATTGCCCTTGTAATCAGCAATCTCAAGAGGAGCAAGGTCAAAATTGATCGGCATGGCTATCGTGGCGCTCTCGTTCGCCCTGATCATCCTGGCATTGTGGGCTTCTGACCACTAAACGCCCAAAATATTTTTTCTCAGTAACAACTCAAGGCAGTAGCCTTAATGCAATAATAAGCACATGCCAGCAGAAGAGAACTTAAGCCCTCAGTTTGATGGGGTTCACACTGCTTTCGTGAACTTTAGTTACGATCGTGTTCTAGCCCGTAATCAAAAGACTGGGGAAAACACAAAGACTGTTGGTTGGCGTACTAGATGCGCTTGCGGCCATTTGATAGAGACAAAGAACAACAGCATTAAGGCACACAGGGCCAAGGTAGACAAACATCTAGGGGTAACGCAGGAAAAAGATGAAGCCTCCCAAAGACTTAGGTAAGGCGCTCAAGGCTGGATATCAGCCTATGTTCATGACTGGACCAGAGATCAAAGAGCACTTCCCCCCTCTCGAAGGTGATAAGAGGACAGTTAGGCTCCCACCGAATGAGAGAGCAAATCGCTACGACCATGGTGAGCGCAAAGAGACCGATAGCGAACTATGGGATCGCAAACTCAAGGAATCCAAGCAGACTGGTGAAGAGCGCTTCGGAGAAATCAATTTTGCAATGGGTACACCACAGAAGTACGGCATCTCACGTAAGAGCACCCTCGGAGATAGAGCAAAGCAATCTGGCATGCCTGGTTACATCGCAGTGCAGGTCGGCAACGCAGAAACTCAAGGCCAGATACTAGGCGGTCACCACCGAGTCGCATTATCTGCAGAGCAGTTCAAAGAGCACATCTTCCCCGTCAAGTACTTCAAATCTCTTCCTGATGCTAAGTTAGATAAAGGTTACCGATGAGCAACCTCGGACGCCAGTGGCAGCAGTTAGACATGTACAAGACAGCAAAAGAGTTACGAGGCTCCACCTTGCTAGATGTTGAGTCTGCAAAGGTATGGGATGCAGGAAGAACACCTGCGGCCCAGGTGGATAAGGAGGTCATGGACCAGAAGTTAGGTGAGTCTCGTGCCACTGGGTTATATGACTCAATTAAGGCCCAAGGTGTATCAAAGCCTGTGTATGTAACCCACAATGCTAAATTGGGTCAGACAGTCGGAGATGGCCACCATCGCATCGCTGCAGCCCATGACATTGATCCCAACATGCTCATTCCTGTGGAGCACGGATGAGCAACCTAAATCCTGATCAATTTCACATCGATGAATCATCGAGCCCTCTTGAGTACCCAAGTGCCAGAAGCACTGTTCAACGACTCACTGTGCGCCATCCAAATGTTAATGAAGGTAAAGAACATAAAGATACCTACATCGATGAGACAAGCAGAAAGATTAGGACAGGCAAGAATGGCCGCGTCCTTAAGACTCCTCGTGAAGAAGTGACCCCTGGTGCAGGAGAGAACGCCGCTGGCTTTGTTGATTACGAGAGTAGGGGAGATGGATTAAAGATCCACTACATGAAGACCGCTAGACACATAGCAAATAGCGGAGTGGCTCAACGAGGACTTGAAGAATTAATCAAAAGAAAGAATCCAAAGAGTTTGGATTTTGGAAAGTTAATGAGTCCTGCATCAAATCGCGTAATGGACAAAGTCCAGAGTAATCATCCTGACATCAAGGTTGAAGGGACTCCGTGGTACTGATGAAGTGTGTACACATCTACGAGATGGTCGGGGCCGATCTATGCCCACATTGCGGCTCTAGCACTCACGAACCAGACTGGGCAGATACTAATGAAAGATACCGCGCCTGGAAAGAGTACATCATCGACAATCCACAAGAGTTAACCTGGTGGAGCATATGAGCAACTTGTCCAAGAAGCAGTTTCCATATACATACCAGTTCAAGACTATGCCTGATGCTGCTAACACTGATCCAGCCTGGGAAGTAACAGCCCATCATGAAGGTAAGCAAGTTGGATATTTAAACTGGGCTATGGCTGGTCACGTGTATGACATGAATGTCAATCCAGAGCATCGTCGCAAAGGTATTGCTACAGGCATGTGGAATCACGCTTTAGCACAAGGTGGAAAACATGATGAGACGCTTAGAGGACCAGTTTCTCATGTAGAACACTCTGCTCACAGAACTCCAGAAGGAGATGCATGGGCTAAATCAACTGGTAAGGCTCATTACTTTCCACCAGAGGAGATACATTGAGTAGACAAGAGGAGTTCGAGTCATCTCACATCGCTGCACGAGAAATCGCCCCAGGTGATTATCTCGATTCATCAGTAAAGTTACGTGTACATGCAGCAAAGATGATTGGTAATGACTTCGTCGTAGCACATAAGTTACGTGGCTCTAAGTCACCTGGCGTATCTACATATAAGCCAGATGAGACCGTGAGAGTGTGGAGGAAGAAGTGAGCAACCTCAATCCTCAGCAGTTTGTATCTCTGACCCATCACGAGGGCAAGTACCTCCACCATATCGACGCACATGACCAAGATGGCAACATGGTCGGGTCTATGGATTGGAACAAGCGCTCCAAGAGAGTAATGAACGTAAGCGTCAGTACACGACTTCGTCGTCAAGGTATTGCAAGCCACATGTGGGATCTAGCAAATCAAACCGCCCAAGAGAAGGGTCAAGTAGGACCTCAACACTCCTATGAGAGAACTGACCTAGGAGATGCATGGGCAAAATCTGTAGGTGGACGACTCCCACACAATCGGAGCAAGAAATGAGCAACCTATCTCCTAAGCAGTTTCCAGAGTTGTTTCACGGATCGACCGCAGAGACGATGAAGCCTGGAACAATAATCCGCCCAGGTAATGATCGTGTCGTATGGGCAGGAACTAATCCAGAGCGTGCAGCAGACCATGTCATTGATCGTATGAATACAGGTTACAGAGGACGAGATAATAAGAAGGGATGGTATCAGCAGTCTCTGGTATCACCTGTCTACGAAGTCGAGCCATTAAAGACTGACAAGACACTGACAGATATGTCTTGGTGGAGTAAGGACTCCATAACCTCTGATAAGGGCTTCAGAGTAAAAGGTGTCAAGCGCTACGTCACCCGTGGAGAGAAGATGAGTGACGAATGAGCGCCCAAGATAATTTGAATGAATTGCAGTTTAAGGCCTACAGAGGACTCAGCCGCCCTTTAAATTCTTCTAAAGGACTAGGCATGCACTGGTCTGCAGACAAGTACATTGCCGAAAGTATCCCTGATCATCAACGTTCAGGTGATGATCGCTACTACAACCCAACTCATACAACAGTTATTCATGCCAGCATACCTATGAGTTCTGTTGAAACAAACGAACGCACATTGCGTCAAAACTATGTGTACTCCCCAGAAGATTTGTCTAAAAATAAAGAGAAAGAAATACCTGTCAAACAAGGTGCTCCTGTATTCGTTCATGCAATTGACAATTTAAAAAGAGGTGCTACCCATGATTTCTTTACAGGAGATAGAATAGAGAATCCAAAAGAAAGAGTTCGAACTCGTCGGTACAATCCGCCAAGGACCATGACGACATGAGCGCCCCAACACCGAAGAAGGTCATCAAGGTACAAGAACTACGGCGTAGTAATGCTGCAGGTCCTATACCCTCTAAGAAGGTCTATGACCGCAAGAAGGTAAAGAAGGTTAAAGTTGAGCGCCCAAGATAATTTATCTCCTAAGCAATTCCACATATTTCGTGGATTACAGGTTCCTGCCTCTAAAGTACAAAAACACATCCTAGGAGTCCACTGGACAGATAACCCAGATGTAGCAGAGGACTTCGGAAGCGGTAAGGGTCTAGGAGGCTATGCAAGCCATCGCGCATCTTACAAGGGTCCATACTCTGTTATCCATGCCACAGCGACAAAACGTGCCGTAGAAAAGAATCCAGAGAAGTTACAAAGTTACGACATCGCCATGGATGCAGAAGAAGATGAGATTCCTCTCAAAGAGAATACAAAAGTTAACGTCCACTCAATTACCACAGTCCATCCTGGTAAGAGAGAAAGAATGCGTAAGTACAATCCGCCAAGGAAGATGACGACATGAGCGAAGATAAGAAGCAATGTCGTCTATGTGACCATGACATGAAGTACGGCTGCTGTACAATAGATACCTGCAAGTGTATCTGTGAAGCGAGGTAGTCATGCCAGACAATCTTAACAATGCACAGTTTGGCGACCAGCCAGAGAAGAAGGTTCGCTACGTACCTGACCAAGAGGGTCACTCAATCGGATGGCACATACTCAAGTGGCACACAAAAGGTCGCGGGCCTGCGAATGCAAAATCATTCGGCGGCGATGGCGTTTCGACCTATGACTACGCACAGCACCACAAGATGCACATGCGTATGCATGAGGACGGAAAATTTGAGGTCGGGCACGAGCATGAGCATTTCACACCAAAGAGGCGCAAGTAATGGCTGCTGAAGATAACTTGTCTCATGAACTGTTCTTTGAAGCACATCGAGGCCTTAAAGAGAAGAATCCTGATCCTAATTACGGTTTAGGCATGCACTTCACCGCATCGGAAAACGTTGCTAAAAGATTTGCTGCAAGAGGTCATTGGGAACATGCAACTATTATTCACGCCAAGATTCCTGTGTCATCTGTAGAGACCGACACAAAGGTACTTGGTAAACGAGGCTTTGCTGGTTTTATGGGGCAAGACCCACTGAACGAAAAAGAAATTCCAGTAAAAGAAGGCGCATCGGTATTTGTAACAGGAAAGACAAATTTAAGATTATCGCCATCTTCACTAGAAAGTGAGAGACGAGTACGCAAACGTACTTATAACCCACCACGGGAGATGAAGGCATGAGCGTAGACGACAATCTAGGTAAGCAGTTCACTCCCAAGCATCAGTTCACATGGCAAAAGAGTGGAGAAAAGTTTGCATCCTGCTGCTTTCATTTTGCAAAAGACACAGGACGTCCTTCAGGTAAGAAGTGGTCTCTAACTGCAAAAGGCAATGAGATCAGCACGCATCCATCATCAAGTGCTGCCAAAGCAGAGGCGATGAGACTTCACAACGAAGGGAAGACTGGATTTTGAAGCAGACACCTAGAGAACCAGGTCATGATCCATCTCTACCTCGTAACTTGTCAGGCGTACAATTTCGATACTTTGCACCACAAAAAGGCTCGGCGTTTTACGGTAACCATGAGTTGCATGCATACAACGAGTCTCATAAGTCACTAGGAACAATGAACTGGCATCCTAAGACTGGTGAGGTGGGGTTCATACGTGCTCATGAAGATTATCGAGGTCTGGGTATTGCATCTCAACTATGGGGTAAAGCACATAAGTTAGCCGCAGATACGGGCATCAAAGCACCGAAGCACTCTACAGGGCAGACACGTGAAGGAAACGCCTGGGCTGAAAAGGTAGGTGGCGAAAGCGTCACACGAAAGCGTGACTCTAGCGAAGACGACTTTTTTCCTTCAGAGAATAGCAACAGATAATTCTATGATAGGGTCTGGGCATGATTACAGACCGCCCTTGGGGAACATACGAAGTACTAACAACATCTGACACTCACCAGGTCAAGCGCATTGTTGTGCATCCTGGTCAACGCCTCTCATACCAGACACATGAACAACGCTCAGAGTATTGGGTCATTGTCTCTGGAACAGGCACCGTAACTATCGATGGCATTCAATCTATGGCATTAGGTGGAGACGCCTTTATTATTGAACAAGGTATTGCTCATCGTATTGCTAATATTGGAGAAGAAGATCTTATTTTTATTGAGACGCAATTAGGTCTTTACTTTGGCGAAGATGACATCGTGCGCTTAGAAGATGACTTTGGTCGCTCATGATGGAGAAGACTTGGGACTACAGAGAGAAAGAGATACGTGAGGAGATTGCTCAACGTATTGAAGATGAACTAGAGGGTATGATGCCTCCAGTAGATGATACTGAGATCGCTGTGTATCACGCAATGACTTGGGTTATTGATTTTATACGAGGTAAAGTATGAAGAAAGACGAAGTAGATGCACTCTGTGCTCATTGTGGCAGAGTGACCATCATTCATAAAGATGAGTTACGTACACCTTACTACTGCTGGTACTGCCGATGAAGCACAGAACCTTTAACAAGGGTTGGATTAAAGGCGGCACTTCTGATGGTTGGGGTTTTGCACTAGAGTTCTACCCTAAAGAACCAGCGTTGACTATCACGTTTATATGTTGGTATTTTATTATTGAGAAAGATTATTAATGACAGAGTTTCTTCTTGGGCTAATGGTTGGAATTATTATTGGCAGAGTATTTGAGATATGGGTCAATTGGAAGTATAAAAAATGATAGTCAACTTATCTAAAGAAGAAGTTCGTGCATGTGCAGACATCGCATTGAACCGATGGATGATGAAGTTCGGTAGTGTTGATCGCCCTAACTATGCAGGCGAGAACAAGAAGTACCTAGAGCCAGAGATTGCGGCAAATGTACGAACTATCGTTGCAGAGTACGCAGTTGCTAAGTTATACAAGCAGCCCTTCACATTTCCTTTTTACACCAATGAGGAACATTACTTCAGAAAAGACTTTCCTGATGTAATGCCATGCTACGAGGTAAAGTCAGTCCGTACTAAGGACGAGATCCCAGTATTTCCTAAGGACATCAGGCCAGGGGTCATTCTGGTAGGGGCACGGGTTCTAGACCGCGACTACTATTCAGAGGTCGAGGTTTATGGCTGGCTTCCTACTGAAGAGTGCACCAAGGACGAGTATCATTATGCTCCAGAGAATTCGTGGCGAATTCCTCTTGACAAGTTTAACGACACTATTCCAGGCTAGGAGAATCATGGCTGACAAAGGCACAGCAGCAGCGATTATTGAAGTTGCAAAGAAAGAAGTTGGGGTTATTGAAGGCCCTAAAGATAATGAGACCAAGTACGGCGCTTTCACCAAGGCAAACTTTCTAGCATGGTGTGGCTCATTCGTTATGTGGTGCGGCCACATGGCTGGGGTAAAGATTCCTAACACCGTCTCTACTGTTGCAGGAGCAGCGGCGTTTAAGAAGATGGGCACATGGTTTGACGCTGATTGCGGTCAATCACCACAACCAGGAGATATCCTGTATTTTGATTTCCCAGGAGACGGTGTCGATAGAATTTCTCACGTGGGTATCTGCACAGGTATCGACTCTGATGGCGTAGTACTGACCATCGAAGGCAACACATCTGGCAAAAAGAAGGGCGACCAGCGAAATGGTGGCGAGGTATGTGAGCAGATCCGTGCATACAAGGTCAACAAGAAGAAGGTTCTCGTATCAATTGTTGGTTGGGGTCGTCCTAACTACAAGGGCAACGAGGTAAACGTAGATGTGCCAGTAGAGGCACCTCCAGCCTTCCCAGGACAGATCAAGCCAGGTGCCAAGGGAGAATCTGTCAAGATTGTCCAGCGTGCTCTAGGATTGGCTGCAGACGGCGATTACGGCCCAGGAACAAAGAAGGCAGTTATCGCATTCCAGGATAACCATGACCTTGTGGACTCAAATGGCGTTATCGGCCCTAAGACATGGGCAGAACTGGTCAAACTGCTCTAATCGGACATTTTAGACTCTAGCCCTCCAGGGTTCCAGTAATGGTATCCTTGGAGGGCGTTTCTGATGAGGGAGAGTAATGACAACGATCGTAGCGGTGCAATACGAAGACAGAGTTGTTTTTGCTGCCGATAACCAGGTAACTGGTGATGACGGTCGCATCTATCACCATCCTCGAATGGAAAAGATTACAGAACGCAATGGTTACTTAATTGCTGGTTCTGGAGAAGTTGCACCTTGCGACATTGCACAACACCTATGGAATCCGCCAAAACCAACAACAAAAGATCTTCAAGATGTTTATCACTTCATGATTGCTAAAGTGATGCCTTCTCTCAGAAAATGTTTGACAGATAACGGGTATGACTTTGCAGAGGGCAAGGGCGATGGAAAGGGTGATGGCAATCGCTTTAACTTCTTAGTAGCAGTTGGTGGCGAGGTGTTTGATGTTGCCGATGACTGCTCGATCTGCATGAGTGCTGACGGGATCTACGGAGTAGGTTCTGGCTCTTCTTATGCTATCGGGGCACTGCATGCAGGTGCAAAGCCTATCAAGGCGCTAGAAATTTCTGAGAGACTAGATATGAATACATCTGGGCCGTTCCTAGTCAAGGAGCAATATAAGTAACTGTTTGTGATGCGGATCACAGCAGTTGTGAGTTAGATTAGTCAC
>Ga0209296_1003923_pt1 | contig 9992 bp, 27 predicted proteins | sample S_130206_EF_Meta_FD_187319 | JGI IMG/M metagenome (GOLD analysis project Ga0209296, IMG submission 187319) | Freshwater microbial communities from Lake Simoncouche, Canada to study carbon cycling - S_130206_EF_MetaG (SPAdes) (version 2) | ecosystem: Environmental > Aquatic > Freshwater > Lake ...
TGCCTTCTAGGGAAAGAGAAGTCAAATTAAATCACGGTATTGCTGAATGTGTTAGAACTGCTTGGATTGGTGACATTAACAACCGAATATTAATCTGTGTTGAATACAGATACAAGAAGGAAGTTAAGTAATGGATCCGTTTACACTATTTGCACTTGCAAACGGTGCAGTATCGGCTGTAAAGGCTGGGTGTAAACTATACAAAGATATTAAGGGTGCAGCTGGAGAAGTAAAAGATGTATTAAAAGACCTTGATTCACAGTTTGCAAAATTACACCCACCAGAAAAACCTCCTACTGTTGAACAAAAAAATAACTTTATTAAAACAAAAAATGAAGTTATAACAAACAACAAAAAAGCCAATGCAGGTGAACACACAGGAATTTATACTGAAATTGGTAATCATCTTGGTGCATACTATGACAACTATTATAAGTGCATGGCAATATTTGAAATAGAAGAAAAGAGAGCTAAGACTGAAGTATATACAGGAGACGATAGCTTAGGTAAAAGAGCATTACAACGTGTTCTAATGAAAAAACAATTAGAACAAATGGGTACTGAGTTACGAGAAATAATGGTCTATCAAAGTCCTGCAGAATTAGGTGCTCTACACACCGATGTTGAAGAGATGATGGAGGTTATGGGTAAGCAACAAAAAATTCTTATTGCAAAACAAATGCAACAAGAACTTATTGCTGAAAAAAGGCGTCAAGCAAGAATCAATAAAATTAAAGAACAAGCAACTTTTGGTATAGTAGTTTTAATCGCAATATTTACCACTTGTATACTTCTTGTTTATGTAGCACATGACAGAGCTAAAAAATATCCTCAATATGGTACTGGTCTTTTTCCAAAAAGCGAAGCACAACGTAGAGAAGAAGCAGAACCAAAAAAATACATAGGAAGATAAATGATAGATTTATTAATTGGTCCGCCGAAGAGGAATCGAACCTCTATTAATAGCTTAGAAGGCTACTGTTCTATCCGTTGAACTATCGGCAGCCTAAATATTTCTATGTCAAAAATAATTCCTGGCGTATCACAATTATGGAAAATTGCTAACGAATATCCATATAGGAAAGAGGACTTCAATACAACATTTCGGTCTTCTGAACATTTTAAAGAAACCTACGCAAATAAAAATCTTTCTTTTATTGAAACAAGATATGAAATGTTATCTATGGGCAGAAGTAAGGGGATTGAACCCTTGATATCGGAATCACAACCCGAGGTTTTACCACTAAACTAACTTCTGCATTTGGCTCCCCTACGTGGGTTCGAACCACGGACATTTTGATTAACAGTCAAACGCTCTACCAACTGAGCTATAGGAGAATATTTGGCACGGGAACCAGGACTTGAACCTAGAATAACAGAGTCAAAGTCTGTGGTGTTACCATTACACTATTCCCGAATAATTTGGCGGTCTGTGGGAGAATCGAACTCCCGTAAATGGATAGACAATCCACAGTAATAACCTCTATACGAACAGACCATATTAAAATACATTAGGATGTGATTGTCGTTCCAGAACTTCATCTGGATTCTCACGGCTTCGTCTGCCGATAAGACAATCTCCACATTACTTGCCAATTTATTCTAGCGCCATCGGAAGGCTTCATGTAAACTTAGCGAGATGATGCGGCCATCAAGTACTCCTAAGTTACCTACTAGAATTGGTAACCCAATGTATTTTAATATGGTACTCGGTGGGGGAATCGAACCCCTCCTTCCTGCCGTGAAAGGGCAGTGTCCTAGCCGATAGACGAACCGAGCACATGGAATGGGTGACAGGATTCGAACCTGCATGATGCGGATTTGCAATCCGTTGCCTAACCGTTCGGCGACACACCCATACAATTTTTTAATGAACAATGATTGATTTCTCAATCTATGGAAGTATTATAACACAACCAAGAAATTTGTCAACCTGTATGTTGTTTTGGCGCAACAGAATTTAGGCAACATTACATCGTAGGTCCGTTTCCATTTTTGAAACCAATTTCACCACCTTCTGCTTGAATTCGTTTAATAACATCTTCAAAAAGAATTGGTCTAAAATCAGTTTGCTCAACACAAACACAATGATATCTAGGATCAATTCGTGTATCATCTATGCGCCATGTTGGCAAATGCATAACACGATTTGCATGGAGGTGACCATGAATGTTTGTACCAAAACGACCAAGACTATCAACGTGAATTGGAATATGTGAGAGAATCATTCCGTTCATTACATGATAAGCACGAAGCTCACGGAAGTATTGTCTATATTCATCATCACGGAAGATATCATGGTTACCACGAATCAATACTTTATCACCATTCAGTCTACCTAGTGTCTTTAATGCTTTGCGGTTGATAACAACATCACCAAGATGATATACTTTATCATTTGGCCGAACTGTTTCATTCCAGCGCTTGACCATTTCTTCATCCATTTCTTCTGGATTATCCCATGGACGCAATTTTGTCACTCCGTCATTTCTTGTGAATTTGCAAACACCAGCATGACCAAAATGCGTATCGCTAACTAAAAATATTGCTGGCATATTATAGAGTTACTGGAATTTTTGGCATATTACCATTCAATGTACCATCAGGCTTTCGATAAACCAAATGTCCATCTTCAATAGCAGTATAACCATCGAAAAAATATGACTCACGCTCTTTCCAGCGCTTCAATTTTGACTCAGAAAACTTCTGTACATCAACATTAGTCTGTCCCAAGTAAATTGAAGCGTTATAATCTGATTGCTCAGAGATTTTTTTCGCTTGTTCTTCATTTTCTGCTTCAATGACATGGACTTCATGAAATGTTTGCAGGGTCTCAACGATAAATTTAGGCATTTTTCAAACTTCCAAGTGTAAAATAGATATTTGTCAAAGAATCCCATCGGAAACTTCGCCAACCGTTATTTTCTAAGTCAAAAACAGCAACTGCTTCGTCACTTTTTGCTCGTTCCACGCCTTTCGGCGCATGTTCATCGGGAATTTTCTGTTCCGCAAGTGTACATTTCATAATTCGCTCGGTTCCGTCTTTTTTTGTGAATGTTAACTCAACAATTTCACTTCGCAAAAGACCCAATAACCAATCTTTTTCTTTTTTTGTCGTAAAAACAAATTTTTTATCACTCATTTTCATTTTCCCTTAAAAGAAAGACCATCACCACGAATAATTCCTGCAATAATTACAGAAGCAACCCATGTTTCAAATGTGTATGGTATTGCCAAAACAGGAAACAACGTATTCAACGACCAAATCGTTACAATCGGGCCAAGAATTATTAATAAAATTAATAAAATTATCAAAAAAGTTTCTTTACTCATCTTCTTCCTCATTTATTTCTAAAGTTTCAACTAAATTCCATTCTTCAACCAAATGTTCAGGCAACTCATCTAAATCTTCCAAACTTGAATATTCATAATAGTCATCTGAACCATCAACAAACTCACCGACAAATCCCATACCACATTCATTATATGAGGCCTTGACATTCAATGGTGAATTCAGTTCAATATGTTCATACAAGGCAATTGGTGGTGCCCATGCAGAATCAAACCAGAATGTAACCGAGGATTCATCATCATTTGGATTTTCTACTTTCATCCAGTCTTGTGCATCACAGTTCCATTTAGTTCCCCAGTTTTGAACATTCCATTCATACCAACCGTCATTACTTAAATTTTCTGGCGTTGGTAAGAAAAAATCAAACCAATCTTTGCCGTTCTTTTCATCAAGGAAAGAAACAAATTTATTGATTTGTTCTTTTGTGCCTTGAATCTCAATTGAGTTACTGCACCAATTAGGCATAGTTAATCTTTCTTAGTGGATAATTTTTTGGGGCCTTGCTTGTGATAGCGACCAGGACCACGTTTAGTTGATGAGGGATTACGCATTGAGTTCCTTTAAGTTATTTCAATCTGATTATTGTAACACGGTTCCTGACCTTATCGAGGTAATCATTGAACCACTTGACCGACTTGTCTGTTTTTCGCAACACACATCCGTATAAACCAGTACCACATAAGTTTTTTACATAAGCAACTGGATCAGAAAAAATTGCTTCGAATGAATCATTGAATTGTGGGTTATCATTTTCATCTTTTGTGAAAAATGCAATATGCCACAAATCTCCAATTTCATTTTTACTATCAACTTTTTTTTGATTTCCTAATTCTTCACCAAACTCAAAAAACGATAATGCCATTTCATCATCACCTTTACCTGGAAGAAAATAGAACCCATCGTAATTTTCTGTCATATTTTTTCAACCACAACTTTTTCACCCATATCTTCTCCAAAAGAAATATTTTCGTAAAAAATTCTAACCAAACCTTTTCGTTTCAAAGATTCAAAAACTAACCAAGTAGTAAACATATTCACTCTCTGGTGAACGTCAGATAAACCACCAATGTTTGTTCCTTCAGCCGCAGCCAACATCTCAGACAATAAAACAATTTCTTCAAAATTCGGATGGTCTTCATCTTCAGAAATAACATTCAATTCTTCAAGTGTATCATTCTTCAATGACTTAATAAAATCACCAATAGGCATATATTGATTCTTCATCAGATTGGCCGCCAACAATCTTGTTACAGGCAGAAATCTTTCTTCATAAAGAACTTTTTCATAATTGATATTGAATTCGCCATCTTCATCAAAATCAAAACTCATACCCATTCCTTCTTTTTAAGAACTCGCCAAACAATATATATTATTGCAACACCAAAAAGTATTGGCAACAAGGCAGAAGCCGCCACCATAATCATCAGAAAAAATAATGCACAAACAAATTCCATAATTATTTCTTCTTTCCTTTAGTGTTTTTCAAAACATGTTTTTCATACTGTTTATCAAGCAATCGAAAAATTTTATTTGATAAAAGCGTTTGTTTTGACCAAGCTTCTATTTCCCAAGGTCTGTCATAATAATTAATTTTAGAACAAAGTACTTTTTTACCTCTCCAAAAAAGTGATACACCTCTTGAAGCAAGTTGACCACGGACGGTTTGTTTAACATGAACCATTTCGTGAGCAATAACTTCAATTAATCGTCCTGTTTTAAGTTTGGATTCTAATTGCATTAGTATCAATTTTTTTTCTTTTTTGACGGAGTGTTTTTTCTTCTTTATTAATTCCGTTACAGAACCATCAGCGCTACGAATCTCACGCAAGTTAATAGGTTCTACAATCAAATTAAAATTATGATTTTCTATATTTAATTCTTTTGCATAAAATTTAATGCATGATTCAATCAATAACCTTCGGTCACTTGACCGCATTAAAACTTGAAAATCCATCATACTGTTGTTACCTCATAAGGTTTGTTCCATTTACCAACATTAATGTGGTAATAATATGCCGTGTGGAAATAATCTGTCTGAGCATCCGACTCATCAAAATAATCCGCAACAAGCAAAGCATCTTTAATTTCTTTTAATGCCTTCAGAGCGGTACCTGAATAATGGTCTTCTAACCAATAAGGATTCACTTGAACATTATCACCACCAAAATCAATTGGACCAGATTTGATATTTACACAAATACTGGAGTGGTTATGTACACTCAAGGATGCTTTCAAACCGTATTTTTTGAATACTGGTTTAATTGCAGCCGCAATTTTTGCTTTCTTTTCCTGATTCATATAAGCCATTTTTTATTCCATTTCCATCATATCTTTGTTGTAAAGTGCAATATCAATCGGTGATTCATTAATGAATTGACCATTAAAAATAACCGTTTGATAAGCGTCCATTGTTTTTTCACTATACAGCATTTTGCCGTATTTTTGAATATCTTCCAAAACTTCAATAAAGGTCAGACCTTGAAAGTCTGATTCTTTTTGAATTTGGTTAATTGCGGTTTGCATTTTCATATTACATTGACCAAAATGATTCTGAGCGAGGTGAGCAATAATACGGAGTATCATAGCGTTCCTGAAATTCTTTTTTGGTCATTAAATTTCTAGTGGTTACATAGGTAGCAAACACTTCAACAATAAAACCAAGTTTGCGTTTGTTATCAGCAACTGATTTTATGTAAGCATCGGTACTTGGTGCGAAATCTTGTTTAGCAACTAAACGGCGACCTTCTTTGGTACGGCGGTCACTCTTATAAATTTCGAGGGTGTATTCTTTCATTTCAGACATTTTGTTTCCTTTATCAACTCAACATAATCTATTATACACGTTTTTGGTAATTTGTCAATTCAGAAGAAAGTATTACTTTTTTTTAGTCAAGTATTATTTCAAATACCAAAAACGTAATTACTTACGCCAAGGATATTACTGAATAGGAAAGCACTTTGTAATAAAGTAAGATTCCAATTTTTTTGTTTAATTGCGGAACATAGTAAGCAAATACTAGACACCAAAAACAAACAAAAACCAAAAGAGAGATATCCTCGAGCAACTAGGAAAGAACCTAGAATACCAGAGAACACTCCAACAAATTCAACAACTTTTATTAACATCATGGATACAGTATAACATAACCACGGCAAATGTCAAGCCGCCTGTTGCAGGAAAACAACAGAAACAAAAGTACTACTTTTTGGGAGGTAGGGAAATATTGATTTTCCTAGGACTTAGAGGTTTGCCCTCATAAGTCATTAAAACTATCACCATGTTTTCAAATACAATCATCATCTTCTCCATAAAAAAATTAACTCACCACTTGCCTAATAACTTCAATTGCCATTTGAACATCGGACGGATCCAATCCCAAACGACTTGCAATTTCAAACACATTTAAGTGTCTCTCCAACAACTCTCTCACTTGCAGTATTATAGAATGTTTCATAATATACTCCTTTATAAGCTAACGCTTTAGGTCGCAAAGCCGTTGTCAATACTCTTCCTCATAATGAGGATTAGTTTCAACCATAACATGACCGAATTGAATCGTGCCTTCCCAATCTGTTTCACCACGACCACCTGAAGTGGCAAAAGAATTATCAAACTCCATAATAGAACCAAGGTCTAAAAGGTTGTCATAATTATTGGCACGGATATCTTCTACCTTGATACAACCGATTAGGCCTGCATCAACAGAATAAGAATGTCCATATTGGTCGTGATAAACACCATCACCATATGCGGTGCCATAAGTTGCAAACCTACGACCATCTTTTAATTGAAACTCACCATCAATGACTTGAGTTCCTCGAATGGTGATATCACAAAATTCTAACCATTCATCATCGGTCATTACATAACACAAATCACCAATATAATACTTACCTGCGGGCATACTCATATCAACTCCAAGTTCTGTGACGTTCAGCCACATGTTCCATACCATCATATTCCTCAATGTACCAATTTGCATCATCGGGAACATCCACCACTTTTAATTCCGAATAGATACCATCAACATCGGTACCGCCTTCTTCAACCATGGCAACAAGGTCTGGACAATCCCGAGGAATATCCCAATGATAAAAGTTTTTATCGGTGATATTCTTTCGTTTTCTGTAATCTTCCAATGATTCTTCAGACAAACCGAAACCACCAAAACAAGTATTAATAACAACTTTAGGCATAACTCAACTCCATAGGATTAACATCATCACTCAATACGGCTATGAGTAGTCCGTCTTTGGCACCTTTTTCAACAAGACCAGAGAGAACATTATAACCGTAACCACTTGCACCATAACCGCCTTTACGACAGGTATAGAGCGAACCACTTACTCCTTCAAAGAAGTAATAATTATCATCTTCGGTTACTTTAGATATTCCAGAATTCATTTGCCATGAATCAGAACCTAAGTAACCACCATACCAAGAAGCAAATACTCGGTAATGCGATTCATTTTTATCATTGACGATTTTTACAATCATCCATTTATCAGGATTATTTTCACTCATATCAGTACCACCGAATCAGATAACAAATGAATGAATAACATTCCCACAATAACAACTACAAACATATAATCAATCATAATCTACCTTTAAGCAAATATAAGTTTTACCAGGATTATTTTTCTTCTGTAATCTATTTCTTTCAACGATACAGGACTGCATGGATCGAAAATGGTCAAGAGGTGCATAATCCAACTCAAGTGAATTATTAATCGGATTCTTAACTATCATCACGGCCACCAAAACGAATTCAATAGGTGTCATCATACTATCTCCGCCATTAGTGAGGCAAAGTTAAATGCCGAGAGAAAAACAAATACCCAACCAATATGATTGGCATCTTGTTCAAAGGCAACATGTGCCGCTCTCCATAACACAATGGTCAGAAACACATTAAATACTATCATTAACATCATTTTATTTCAAAGGTCTCTTTTAGATTACCAATAATAGTATTCACAGCCCAGGCGATATCAGGATTATCATATTGCACCACACCCATCATTGCGACTTCGGATATACAATTACGGACAATTTGCTCTGCAAATTTTTTTGGGTCAAAACCGTTATCCGTATATGTCCATATCGCACCGTCTATGAGCCGTACATTACCGCCTGCTCTTTCAAAGGCATCTAAGATTTTTCTGTTCATATATCATTTCCAAAATAAGTGCTACGATTCCGTAGATTTTCATTTACATCAGGTTCAACTCCGAAATGTTCTTTAATTCTCATACCGTTTGTTTTAGTGATGTATCCACAACCAACTGAATTGGATCTCTCGGTGTCAGAAATTAGCGCACATTCTCTCACAATCAACTCAGCGAACCGTTCCATAAACTTTGTCTGCTCTTCCCAAGAATCACTTTGAGTTGTTTTAGCAGCCTCTTCCCAAAGTTGTTTAATTTGTTCGTTCATTTCTCTTTCTCATTGCGTATAATGCTGCCGTCTTTGTGCAACTTCAAGTTGAGATTGTATTGTTTATTAGCGTGGTTGATTTTATCCATACGACCTGCTTTGAAACCTTTATGAAAGTGTTTTTTATACATACCGCCGTGTTGGTCGTGCCAGTGGTTAATTGTTGCTGCTCGTTCCCGTGTGGCACCGTCAGCAAGGCTTACTCCCTTGACATGACCATCATCATGCGCCATCTTGGCAATTTCTGGACTGAATTCTTCATCTAATGAGGACTCCTCCACACCTTCCGATTTGATATAGTTTATAAATGTTTTCATAGCGTTCTTCCTTGTTTATATGTTGTGTTCTTTTTTAAGAGCACTTCTATATTCATTCTTCCACTCCAAAATGTTTAAATACATGCCTTGCACGGTTAGACACATTTACCGATACTGGCTGTTTACGAACAAACTCACGAACACATTCCCATACAATCAACTCAGCAAACTTTTCCTCAAACTCATCCGAAAGACGATATGCCCAACTACCACCCATTGGTTTGATTCTGGCCTCATCTGCAAGTTTCTTAATTAGTTCACTATTCATATCTTTTGATCCACATTGGTGCCTTTAGTTTGAATTAGTATCTCACTTTGGCGGTTTTGAATATATTTGAGCTGTTGTTGCTTAATCATTTCTTGTTGAATAAGCTTTTGCATTTCAATTCTATGTATTAGCGCAATAGGGTTAATTTTCATCTATGTAATCCAATTCGTCTAATGCTGCCCAAATACAAGAATCTGCCGTTGACAACACCGAGGCGATTTCCGCATTAGTCTTTAATGGTGATACCTGTAGACCATTTGTCATAGGCGTATTTGCCCAATGATATACATCAGCAAGCAATGCCTGTGCTTGTTCCAGTTTTTGTATCAATTCAGAATTTGTCATTTTACCTCTCTTTGAACAATTGTATAGTAAACACCTGATGGGTATATCTCATCATCCAAGTCCTTATTCGAAACTTCATCCTCTGGAATATGATATTGGTCACGGATCATAGCATACTTAGCTTTCTTTGCATCTTCAAAGTTAGCATAGACACCATGACAAAAGGAAGACTTGCCTTCATCATTTTCTTCCGTTAATACATGCACAATCATATCAAGTATCCTATAATAAACGCTAATGCAAATCCTACTATACAAAAGTATAGAGTAC
>Ga0209296_1003924_pt1 | contig 9990 bp, 19 predicted proteins | sample S_130206_EF_Meta_FD_187319 | JGI IMG/M metagenome (GOLD analysis project Ga0209296, IMG submission 187319) | Freshwater microbial communities from Lake Simoncouche, Canada to study carbon cycling - S_130206_EF_MetaG (SPAdes) (version 2) | ecosystem: Environmental > Aquatic > Freshwater > Lake ...
TCAGGATGTAATTTCAATAAATCTTTGAAAGCATTCTCGCCTTCACATGCCACCATAGTCTGACATACATAAGCAACATCATCAATCGAGTTTAAATCGCTATTAGCGTATCCGTATTTATGAAGCACCATGTAACATCCATCAGGATTAGCTTGTGCTATGTGTTTGTATAATGACATAAAAATTATTTATATAATAGTAAAAAAGGGGCTTGATGATTTTTAGTTCACCGAAGCCCCCTTTAGATTATGCCTTACTCAATTATGGGTTGATTGTAGGAATCTTAACCACGTTAGGACTTGAGTATTGTTGTGCTACAGGCGCACCTGCTAAGCCATTTGCCAAGTTGATGTTGTCAGATGGGTAGAAGTGTAATCTGAATTGAACAGAAGAATAGATAGTGCTAAAAGTTAATTTAGTGAAACCATCGATTCTGTACAACTGCTTAACAGCTAATACTGAAGTTTGCTGTTGGTATGGGTCAATTGTTGGAACGATTGTTCTCAACGCTTGGTTACCATTCGCATCTTGAGTATTCAAGATAAACGGAGTTGTGATTTGGCTTGAAGTACCTGTTACGCTTTCGATGTAAGTAAGACCTACAGAGAAAGGTTGGTTCATTGATTGGTAAAGGAACTGTTGGTAAGTTACGTTTGAAATAGCAGAGCTAATTGTAACACCACTGATAGTCAAGCTACCATTTACAAAACCTGTATTGTTGATGTAAGTGAATGCACCTAATACATCAAAGTTACTAACAGCAGATGCAGAAGCATTGCTAATAGTGATGATGTAAGGTTGAGATTGTGCAGCAGAAGCAGCACCACCATCAGCACTCATTACTTGACGACCTCCAACCATGTTGGGAGCAAAGTTACGGTAGTTACCGTTTGCATTGCTGTAATTTTCGTTAGCGAAGTTTCTTGCGTTCGCTAAGTAGTTTTTAACGTATGACATTTTTTTAATGTTTAATTTTTAAGAAAATTTGATTTTGTTCGCTTATTATTTTGTTGCACTTGGCATAGCAGTCTTAGCCTTGTTCAAAATTGGTTTCAATAACATATCGTAAACGGCAACACCTGCTGCTACGGTAAGAACTGAAATCAATAACGCTTTTGCACCTTCCATTTTATTCAATTTTTGTTGTGAAAAATAAACGCTCAAAATCTGTTTCTGATTTTCTCATTTAATCTTTACTTAAATCTTATCATCAATCTTTTACACAAAAGAATAACAAAAGCGATAAGCAAGTTCTTAAATTTAAAAACGAAATAAAGAATCTAAGTGCTGCGTTAAATAGTAGATACTCATGTATTTACATTAACACACACCAAATTTAGAAAGTATAGTAATAAGGGGATAATAATCTTAATCAATCTAGTAGATTGACTTTCATTGATTTATCAAATATGTATGGGTAGTAATTAGCCACGATATAGCTGTAGCCTGCCTTTAACCACATCTGTAGCTGATTGACTTGTGTGGTTTCTTTTACCCGAAGAATCCCTTGAACGAAGCAAAGGAGATATAGTATCGTTGTAATTTTTATTTATAAACTCATCTACGGCAATATCGAATAGCTTGTCAGTGTAATTGCCCTTTATCTTCTCATCATCAACATCTATATATAAGAAGTATCTTTTGTTATCTAGCTTATAATAGTTATAGTTAATCATTGATTGAGCGAGAGATAGGTACTCAAACTTGTCATCAAACTTTTTTCTGTGTTTTTCAACTGTATCTGTACACTTGTGAAACCTAAGTATATTAAGGTTTTGCCAAACTTTTGTAGTAATACGACCTATTGATTGGTAGTGCAGCACGATATCCAATCCAATGTGCCTGTTTGTACATATAGCACCCACCAAATCGTTCGGCATGGTATCACTGATGTATTTGTTTACATCCTCGATAAGCAGCATTCCGTTTCTGTAGTTTTCTAAAATAAAGAATAGAGCATCCCCCAAATCATCTAAAGTCATTTTTTTGCCGTTAGCGTGGAAAGGGCGCACTCTTCTTACCTCTATTTTAGGATGGATTGAAAACATTTGTACATCTTGTAAGGATATTGCCTTAAAATCTGTGTACTCATCATTAACATCTAGTATTAGAACCCTTCTGCCATGCACCCCCTTTGCAGGATTACCTTTAACGTAATCACGCATCATTTTATTAGTAGTGTAAGTTTTACCAACACCCTTCTTTCCGACTACTGCAATAAGTTTAGGTTCTCTGCCCATCTTTTAAATTTAAACAAATGTACTAACTATTTTTTTTCTGTCTGCCTCTGCTCTTTTTAGGTGGCACATCTTTAATTATAATGGTTGTGGGCTGCATACCTGAACCGCTTTCGCTTGTTCTAACATCTATTGGCTCTTCGTATTCAGGAGTAAATACAGGCTCTTCAGCAGGTGGAGGTGGTGTTGGTCTAGGAGCGGTTTGTGGTATTGGCATACCTCCTGTAGTTGCATCTTTGATAACCTCAATCATTTGATTTAATTGTGATTTCATTGAAATAAACATTACGGCTTTGCCTGCAATATCCTTACCAAACATATACATCAACTGCTGTTCAGGTGTTAAACCTAATCCTCTCTTCTGTAAGACTTTCTTTAAAACAGGAGTAACTTCCTCTTTGAACTCATCAGTAACGCTTAAAAGATTTTCTGCTTGGTTATTGTATTCTTGAAAAAATTCTCCTGCTTTTATTGTCTTGTTATACTCATAAGGTATTTCAACATTGAGGTTTATTTCACCCTCTTGTTGCATCTTAATTAATTTTTTTTCACTTACCATCAAACCTCTGTTTGCTAGCATGTGTAACATACCATATCCATCTAGAATCATGCCTGCTAAGACCTCACTAGCCATAGCCTTATCGCCTTTTGGCAAATCTTCCATTTCAGGATTGATTGGCTCTCTCTTTTCTTTTTTGTACTCTTCAGCAGGTGGCTTAGAAAAATCTACAGGCGGTGGTGCAAAAGAAGGTTCAGGTATAGATTGATTCAATGTTTCTGCATCTACAGAAATATTAGGTCTTGAATACCCCTTCTCATTTACAGCCTCATCTAGAACATTTAATTCTACTTCCTCTGCGTTTATAAAATCATTTAATAATTCTTCAGGTTCATCATAATTACTTGGCATAACTGTTTATTTTTTTCTCTGTAAATAATATGTTTAATTCATTCAAGGCTTTGCATAACTCCTGATTGAAAATTCCTCTAGGGTTTTTCATATCAAGGGTCTTTACAAGCGAATAGTACCTGCTTAATGCAGCCTCATCTTTCTTTAAAATTTTCTTAATTGTGCCGTATGAGTATTTTAACTCTGTTTTGATAAAGAAAACGCATAATGCTACGGCTATTTTCCTATCATCTGTCTTGTCTGTGCCATGTATTATTCGTTCAATAGCAACATTTGTTTGAGAACTTACTGATTTGAGGATAAATTCAATACTTCCATCATGTAAAGTCAATGAATTGAACCTTGCTTTTTGTAGTGTTTTCGCTGTTTCATCGATGCCCATTACCTCAATGGTTTTGAACATTTCATTGAATAAATCCGATGGATTTGTTATTTTTTTTGCCATATTCTTAAATCAATATTTTCTCATTTAACAAAAATAGCTAATCCCACTCTCTTATCAAAACTTTTAATGCTTTATTGTTGCTTTTGAACCAATCTGCACCAATTACCCTTAATTTGACTTGAGGATGGTATATCCGCATTCTGTTGTACTTAGTTCTGTCTTGAGAACTCTCATATCCCTTAACCTCGAAGAACTCTACAGCACCGCTTGGAAAAACTGCTGAAAAATCAGGTTTATAACTCACAACTCCTCTTTTTATTCCCTTAAACCAAAATGTTTCAGGTTCATAATTATAGTCTAGTATATGACCATGCTTTTTCATAAATGAAAGGTAAAGGCAATACTTTCTCTCCCAATTAGATTTTAAATACATTCTTTTTCCATCTATTTCTAGCCAACCTTTCCAAACAGACCTTTGTGTAATTGGCTTACCTCCTGTCGTAAATTTCATTTTTCCTTTTTTTTATTGCTCTTCCTACAGTCGAAATACTAACATTATACTTTTTAGAAAATACGGATAAGGAAACTTTTCTAGGAACGTAAACCTGTATTATTTCATCAAGAATTTTATCTGTTAATTTAGCTCTTAATTTATTTGATTCAGATATTATATTTTTTTGCTCTTGGCTAATCTTTTTACCAAATCTAGGATGAAATTCCCCCTTTTTACCATACAAATAAGATTTTTCACCCTTGTTTGATTTTCTGTTCTTTTCTATACTTTCTTCGGTGTGCTTTTTACCATACATATTGTGATTTAGCTTATTACTAAGACGTAATTTTTGAGATTTGCTTATCTTTTGTTTCGTTTTGTCATCAAACCTATATCCTAAAGTTCCTTCACCTCCATCTGTAATATTGCATAGTTTAACATTGCTATTTTTTCTCCAAAAATCTATTAAATAAATCTCTATTTTAGCGCAATCCTCGTACAATAAATCTTTATGAGTAACATCTACATTGTACCCATATTTATTGACTACTCTGTGCCAATATTCATTTCTTTTATGTTTGACATAAGCTCTTGATACATTTTTACCTATGCCAACATAAAATACTTCATCATTATCTTTTCTTCTATGTAAATATACAATAGCCATTATATCCCATATTTTACCTTAAATTCTTTGTTTCCCAATACTGAATCAGCAGCATAAATACCCATATCAATATCAGATTGATAGTGTAGCCCTAAGTAAAGTCTAGACATACAAATATCATCCCCTAATTGCTTCAGAGAATGGTAATATTTAGGGTATCTATTTCCTAAAACTTCTGTAATTATTTTAGCTTGAAAGGCATGCCCACTAGGATAAGCAGGCGTATCTGCGTTCAGTGTTGTAAAAGGGAAAACCTGTAATTTATAGTAAAACGCAAGTTGATAAGGTCTTGCTCTTGAAAAGTTATATTTAAGCCTCAAAATTAAAGGGCTTGTATCTTTTAAAATATCATCAATAATTTTCTCAACATCCTCTGCATCTTTTTCGCTAAAACCAACTTCAAGTGATACTTTTTTTATGTAATCATTTAGAGAATAATCGTACTGCAAAAATCTTTCTTTGCTATCAGCATCTTTAGATAATTCTGCTGTGTATACAACTAAATCATTTAATTCTTTTTGTGTAACCTCACTAGAATTTGGAGGAGGGAGAATTTTGGATAGTTCATCAAATAGACTATCAAGGTAGGTTGCCCTACCCATTATTTCTAGTTGCTCAAGTGTTGGATTGCCGTATCCTATATCATCTATAGAAAGAGCCGTTGATTCCGTCATAAGATGCTGTTTGTTTGTTGTTAATTTCATCTTGCATTGTTATATTGATTTCATCAATTTGCTTCTGCAACTTATTTGTCATTAATTTATCTATTTGCAACTTATTCCTGTAGTAATATATTGTGTAAAATAAAGCCGTTGCACCTACTAATCCAAAAGCAACTTCTACCCAATTCATTGAAGCAACAAATGCCTTGAAGGTCATACCACTAGCATTATCACTCATGCTTGGCATAGGGCTAGCCATAGGCTGCTGTTCAGTTTGAGCAGCTACAGGAGGTGCTTGAGCAGGTGCGACTTGAGGTGCATTACCATCTAATACAGGAGCTGTTTCCATAATTATTTTTTTCTATTGTAATACATATAACCACCTACAGCAGCTACTACTAAAGCAATGGGTAACCAATTGTAAGGTTTCTTTGCTTTTTTATCCTCTTCAACAGTAGTCGGTTGAATTGAAGCAGTTGGAACTTTATCAGCCATTTCAGGAGAATCAGGAGCATTAATTAATACTCCATCTTTGTATTTGCTAGCAACTTCGGTATCAAATTTTTCTTGACCAATTAATTTTATTAAATCCGCATCACTAAAACGACTAAAATCAGCTTCGCTAATACCAAGTGTTTTAATTTGTTCTAAAGAAAGATTTCCTCTATCTGTTGGTATTAATTTTTCGCTTAAAGGTTTTGGAACTTCTACATAACTTTCTCTAGATGATGCAAAAACTAAAGATTCATCTCGAACCCTATCTCCGACTTCTCTAACAGCAAAAAAATCTCCATCAACAGGAGCAATACCTACAGAAACAGGTTGAGGTTCTACATCACTTCGATATGTTGGATAATTGACTTGTGATAGCACAGGAGAAACTACCTGTACTACATCGTTATAATTAGATACTACAGGAACAAACTCTCCTGAAAATAAATCGGTTGTATATGTATCGTATACATCAGGCATCTTAGATGTCATATTCATAAATTTATCATCAGAAAATATTTTTTTCTTATCTGATTGAGAAAAAATTCTATTTGAAATATCGAAATCCCAATTAGGGTCTTGATTAGAAGAACTAAAGTTAGAAGGGTTATCGTGTAAATTAGTAAATATCCCATCATTATTATTTAGATTAACAGCAGGCACAAAAAATGTCGTGTTTACTAATGCAGGCGGATTGCCTAAAAATGATTTAGTATTTTTTACAGATTTTTTATTTTTTTTCATAAATGAAATTTTAAATTTAAGAACCCCTCAAAAAAAAATTAGATTTTACCTAACTTTTTAAGTTCAGCAGATGCTCTTTTAATAGCTGCTGTCCATTTTTCACCTTCTTTACGAGTTTTCTTTGCGTGAGCCGAAATTAATGCGACTTTACCACCTTTTGCTGCTGCCATAATTTTTAATTTTCTCTAGGGTTAATTAATAAGTTTTATAAGTAAAAATAGTTTTTAAATTTAAAAAAGCAAAAAATAGATTATCAATTTAGCTGATTTTCATAGCCTTTCTCTTTTCTACCTCTTTATTAACTTCAATATTTTTGTAAACAGCTCCCAAAACAAGCCCCCCACCTACAAGACCTAAAAGTATTCTTGCATTACTCTTATATTTACCGCCAAACGAATAAATGCCTGTAAATAGCGTAGCATACCAAAGACTTGTCCATAAGTAATACTCTCCTGCCACATGCCATTCTAGTTTTTCAGCAGATATTTCTCCTGCATCAAATTTTCTTTCTAAAGTATTTACCCTCCTGAAATAAATACCATCAAAAGGAGTAGGTATAGTGTTGGCGAGGGCAGCAGCGATTAGTGCCGTATATATAATAGTGTTACCATTACCCTCTGCTATGACCTTATTAATACCTAGATTCATGCTCTTTTTTGTATTTTTTGTATTTTAGCCCCTTTTTTATATCCTCGATGTCATCATGAATTTCCGCTCTTTGAGATATCCAACTCATAGGGATATTACAAAGAAGTACGATTAACAATACCCCAATAAATATATATATCAATCCAACCATTATTTTTATTTTTTCTCTACAATGTATTCAACCACATTGCCGAATTTCGTTAATTCTAGTCTATCGTATACTACGTTACCATTAATTCTGTTACTACCTAATCTTACAGCCCAATTTCCCCCTGCACTAAAAGCATTATCTCCAAGTACAGTTACTTCGTTACCATTTAAGATTAATGAGGCAGTACCTTTACTATAGTCTATACTCTTTACAACCACTTTTGGTTTCCAAAAATTGTTTATATACCATGTATAACCTCCTGCTATTGCCACAATACCGCCAACTACGGCAGCTATTCTGATTAGCCTATTTGTTTGATTTTCAATTAGTTGATTGTTAAACATGACTATATATTATGCCATTAGTGAATGAAATGAATCAAAATGTTTTTGTCTGTCATCCAATCCAATAGTTCCGCCATTAACTCTTTTCGTTACAGCTACTACTACATCGTGGGTATGACCCTTATCACAAATATCCCACAACTTATTCTTATTGAAGAAAAATGCTGCACTCATTAAAGGGTACTTAGTTGCCACTAAATCAGGATTAGCCAAAATATCATCATCTACAAACTTATCGAAAGCAGTATAGTTTTCCTTTCCTGTTAATTGGATATATCCACGACCTCTAAATTTAAAACCATCCCCACTAGCCTCATCACCATTACCCATACGATTACCATAAACTTTATTGGCAATTTTTTCAGGTTGTCTAGCGTACTTATTAGCTAGCTCTAGCGTTGGAAAATATTTAGGGAATATCTTTCTCAAACCATCTGCGGAATAGTTTAAGTTTTCTTTTGTAAATTTAAAATTACCGCTTTCATGCCCACATTGAGATAAAAAATGGCATAGCCTTAAAGGATTGGTAACCCCGAATTTTTCCATTATTGCAGGTATTTCATCTAATACCGACTGTGGTAACTCACCTACTAATTTTGATATATCCATGTTATTTTATTTGTGAGTACATAAAAAATGTCAAAAAAGCGAAAAGTACACTATTCAATCTGTGTAGCTTTATTTCAAAATCCATGCTTTTCTCATACTTATTATATATCTCTATGTTCTTATAATATCTGTTCTTATAATCGTTTAAGGTATCAAGATTAACTCTAGTTCTTAGCTCTAAAGTATCTTTTAGACTTATTAGTTGTAGCTTTTCCTTTCTCAATAGATTAGCTGCACTAACCTGCTTTGTAAGATTTGATTTCAGTATTTTTACTGAATCACTCTTAATACCTATTTGTTTTTCAAGCGAATCAATCATATTATTGATAGCTATCCCCTGCTTCATTGTCAATATAACAACGCTATCAGACCCCAATTTTTTAACTACCTGCGCCTTTAATAGAGAAGGGCTTACTACCATCAATACTGCTAGCAGAATCAAGTTTAGCTTTAGTTTCATTTAATTGGGTTTTTAATTGATTAACTTCACTTTTTAAAGATGTTATTTTATCTGCTGCCTTAGTAACTATCTTATCCGCTTTCTCTACCTGTTTTACCTGCTCCTCGTTACTGCTTTTGATATTATTATTGACTTTCTTAATCATTGATTTGAACTCAATATCATCCTTAACCTCTTTGTTTTCATTTTGCGCTCCTAAATATATGAAGCAAAAAAAGAACAAAAGCAAAAATGCAGCTAATATCCTTGCCATCTCTTTATGGGTTTTGTATCTTTCTTAAAGACTGATTCATCTGAAATAGAGCAGTTGCAGCAGCACTACTGCTATCTAGCTTCCTTATTACTTCAGTTTTCACAGAATCTCTGTATTCTAATCTTTCAATCCTACTATCCTGCTTATCGTACCTTTCGGTATTAGTCTTTTTTAAATCAACATATAGGTATGAAATACCTGTAATACAGATAAAAGCTATCGCAGCAGTTGGCTTTTTGGCAAATTCTTTAAAAGATACAGGTAGTTTAATTACCCCTGTAGCCGTTTCCACTACATTAGGACTTCTTCTAGGAGCAGGCTTTTTAGTAGCTGCTCTTGTTGATACAGATTTTGCCATTATTCTTCAGTTTTATTTTCTTCTGTATGCTTTGCTAAATTCTTATTACCGAAAATAGCCTCTGCGCCTGCAATTCCTAAACAGCCAAAAGTTGTGTACATCAAGCCATTAAATACAATCGGCTCAATTACGAAATCTTTGTGCATAGCACCTGTAACTACATCAGTAAGTCCATAAACAATCATGGTTACAAATGATACGAACCCTACAACTGTTTTTGGGTTTATATCGCTTTTGTCAGAGAACATTTTTAATAAAAACTGCTTCATATATCTATTTTTTATTTTCAACCGCTTTTTTCGTACCGAAATAATACGAGAATATTAGTAATACCAATGTTTTTATGAGGTCAAAGAGTTGTTTATCTTGCTCCGCATCCAAGAGGTTAATCTTAAATGCAATAATCTTATCTACAACCCAAACCCCAACAAGTGCTGTAAATACAAGTAGAATAAACCTTACAAGTATTTCCTGCGTATCGTTGGCAAACATTTTGTTTACAAAATACAATGATGCAATAATAAATGCAAGACCCAATAGAACTGCAAAAATCATTACGAATTGATTCTGTGAACTG
>Ga0209296_1003931_pt1 | contig 9979 bp, 10 predicted proteins | sample S_130206_EF_Meta_FD_187319 | JGI IMG/M metagenome (GOLD analysis project Ga0209296, IMG submission 187319) | Freshwater microbial communities from Lake Simoncouche, Canada to study carbon cycling - S_130206_EF_MetaG (SPAdes) (version 2) | ecosystem: Environmental > Aquatic > Freshwater > Lake ...
TATATACTCTCGTTTGCCTAGTAGCAACCTATAATAGGTTAAATATTAGCACTTTATGATACCGAACTTTCAAGAAATACCATTTCAAAATATTGTACGCTTTGGACAACGTACCATGTTAAGCCGTCCATTATTTTCCACGAGTTGGATATTGGGAAGGTTTTGTAATTATAATTGTTCTTACTGTTGGCCATATGCTCGCAGCGACAAATTGGATTACCAACCATTTGAAGTTTATACCAATGCCATAGATGAAATCAAAAGGCAAGCGCGACTAAACGGATTTAATGAATTCCATTGGAGCTTCAGCGGCGGCGAACCTACTGCCTACAAACAATTAAATGATTTGGTTAAACACTTAGACGAAACCGAAAGCAGTTACCAAAGTATCCATATGACTACAAACTTGAGTCCTGGAAGCAAATGGTGGAACACTTGGTGCAACAATACTGCTCTATTACAGCGCCGTAGTATCACAGCCAGCTTCCATGATGAGTTTGCTCGAGAACAAGAGTTCGGTGATAAGTGTTTACAGCTCATGCACGAAACAGTACATGTAACCATTAATCAAGTTATGGTTCCGGAAAAGTTTTATGATTTGTATGCTCGTTTGGAACGATTCCATAAACGTGGAATCAATGTAACACTTAAACCGCAAAGTAATCCAACAGCCAGCGGTATAGTAGATGGATACACAGAAGAAATGATCCATTTAATGCAAACAGGATTTCCACAAAAATCTCAAGGCGAAGAAGTTTATCAAATAGCATTATACGATGATGATAATAAAGAATATCTTTTTGATCAGGCGGAACGATTTAATGCATTTGGATTTAATAAGTTTCAAGGTTGGAGTTGCAATTCAGGGTATCAAAGTGTTATAATAAGAAGTAATGAGGTAAAAAGATCATACAGTTGTCATGATCAAATATTAGGAACTTTGGACAAGTTTGAACTGTTTAAGAACCCACAGCTTTGCATCACTCCAAATTGTGTTAGTTCAGCAGACAGCAAGATTCCAAAAATAAAAAATGTATAACATTAATGAAGTACGTGCAATTCATCTAGAGGTTACATCTAAGTGTCAAGCTAGATGTCCAATGTGTCCTCGCCGAATAAATGGAGGGCCGTTGAACCCCTTTCTTGAATTGAATGAAATTACACTAGAACAATTTCAAGAATGGTTTTCTATTGATTTTATAAAACAATTAAACCATTTAAACATGTGCGGTAATTTAGGAGACCCTATAGTTGCCAAAGATACATTAGAGATTTTTAAATATTTGCGTAAACATAATACAACGATGTCGTTGGTTATGCATACCAACGGCAGTGCAAGAACCCTAGAGTGGTTTGAAGAACTTGCAAGATTGCAAGTGAGGATTATATTTGGAATTGATGGATTAGAAGACACCCATCATTTGTACAGAGTCGACACAGAATGGCAAAAGATTATTAACAATGCAAAAGCATTCATTGCCGCTGGCGGCGATGCACGTTGGGACATGTTGGCCTTTCAACATAACGAACATCAAATAGATGAATGTAGGGCTCTTAGTAAAGAGCTTGGGTTCAAAGACTTTTATATTAAACATACTAGTCGTTTTAAATTTGGAAAATACCATGTATTAGATGAAGCGGGCAAAACAACTTATGTTCTATATCCCACATCTAAAAGTAGTACTATGATCGGAAAAGTTTCAAATGCTGAAAAAGAAATATTACCTGTGATTAAATGTAAAGCCAAACGAGATAATCAAATGTATGTTGCAGCCAACGGTACTATTACTCCTTGTTGTTGGATAGACATGCAGGCAATGCCTACAATGAAAACCTCTAGAATACAATATTTGGATTCTATAGGTTATTGGCCTGACCTTAACAAACAAACATTAACAGAAATATTTGATAGTGGATACTTTTCTCAAATAGAAGATAGTTGGAGTACCTGTGGCATCAAAGAATGCACTAAACAATGCGGCACTTTTGATAAGCTAGGAGCACAGTTTGAAAATTGATACAGAACATTTACATCATTGGATGCAGGCTATTCGTCAAAGTCCCGACCCTATGAGGACCATGGATGCTTTATGGTCCGGTCAATTTAAAAGTAAAGAATGGTTGATTAAAAATTTACGTAAACATGTTAAGAAATTTGTCACGGTAGACATCCACGGTGGGTGGGTTGGTGTATTGGCTAGTATGTTATTTCAAAGTGATGTTCCGGTAATGAGCATTCGTAGTGTAGACATAGATCCTAGTTGCGAACCTATCGCTATCAACATGAATAAGATTGAAGAAATGGTTGGAAAGTTCTATGCGGTTACAGCCAACATGTGTGAAATACGCAGTGATGCAGATGTTGTTATTAATACCAGCTGTGAACATATAACACAAGATGATTACGACTTATGGTTAAGCGGAATGCCGCAGAATAGTCTGCTGGTATTACAAAGTAATAACTATGACATTCCAGAACACGTTCGAACAGCACAAGACTTAGAAGAATTTAAAACACAATGCAACATCGATATATTATGGGCTGGGGCATTAGAACTACCGTTGTACACTCGATGGATGGTTATAGGAAAGAAACATGTTTAAAATGAATGAACTTAATATAGTTCACTTAGAGATTACCAATCGTTGTCAAGCATCATGTCCTATGTGTCCTAGAAACATACACGGTGGATTAGAAAATCCTCTGCTGCCGATTAACGATTGGACCTTAGATGAATTTGTAAAAATATTTCCATTAGATGTTTTAGAGCAACTTGAAGTAATTAACTTTTGTGGAAACTTTGGCGATCCATTGATGAACAATGATCTTGTTAAAATGTGTGATTATATAAAACTTAATGCTCCTAATGTACATATTGATATACATACCAACGGTAGCCTAAGAAACACTGTTTGGTGGAAAGACCTAATTAAAGTATTGCCTAAAAGCCACAATGTTATATTTGCCATAGATGGGTTTGCTGACACACACAGTTTATATCGAGTTGGCACTAACTATGACATGATTATAAAGAATGCCAAAACATTTATCAATGCTGGCGGTATAGCTGAATGGCATTTTATTAGATTCAAACATAACGCACATCAGGTTAAAGATGCAGAACAGTTGTCTATTGATTTGGGATTTAAGAAGTTTTCTGTAAAAACCAGCAGACGTCACGGACGCCCCTTTCCGGTGGTTGATAAACAAGGTGAATTTTTATACAATCTCGAACAGCCAACTGATAGTGAAATTAAATTTGTAAGTAAAGTAGATGTGCAAGGTCATCAACAGTGGAAAGATGCAGATAAGATCAACTGCCTTGCAATTAAACACAAAGAACTGTACATTGATGCACACTATCAATTAAGTCCTTGCTGTATGATTGGTGCGTTCTTGTACACAAATTATGATGTAGACTTGTTAAAAAAATATAATCTATACCAGGAAGATTCAATAGTCGAAGAAGGCGAACGAGTACGCCAACAGGTATTAGAGTTTCCAAGATTGAATGTTTTAGCATCAGGATTAAGAAATATTATTGAAACTGATCAGTGGCAAACAATGTGGCAACAAAAATGGAAAGATAAATCTAGTTCAACATGTATAATAATGTGCGGACCAAGCAGTCCATTTATAAGTATTGATGAACAAAAAACCACAATAAGGGATGAAACAAATAATGAATAAAGTTTTTTGGATGAAACATGAAAATAGTGAATTGGCTAGTTGGCAAGAACAACTAGAACAGGTCACCGGTTCGGCATCTTTTTGTGTTATACCATGGTTACATCTTGCAACTAGACCCAACGGCGATGCTCGAATCTGCTGTGTAGCTAATGCATCTGGATCCTATTCTGGAGATTATGGTGTTGGGCTAGTTAAAAAAGAAGACGGTGAGCCAAGTAACTTTGGAAGTGAATTGCCTAGCCAAGTATTCAATAGTGAATATATGAGGTCTGTGCGCAAATTAATGATAGAAGGCAAAGTACCTAGCAGTTGTACAAAATGTTTTGATGAAGAATCTAAAGGAATTGTAAGTAAAAGGATTTGGGAAACAGGTGCATGGCATTTAGATAATGTTGATGTTCCTAAGCTAATTGAAGATACTAAAGAAGATGGTAGTGTTCCTTATAAATTGCAATACTTAGATCTAAGACTTGGACACACTTGCAATCTAAAATGTATTATGTGTAGTCCGCATGATAGCAGTATGTGGGTAGCAGATCATAAAAAGGTATTTCCTATATTTAAGAGCCCATTAATTAAAAAGCAAATGGGTTGGGATGCAGCAGAGTTTAATAACAAGTGGCATGAGAATCCTGCGTTCTGGGAGGAAATTTATGAACAAATTCCTAACCTGAAACAAGTTTATTTTGCCGGCGGCGAGCCTCTAATTATTAAAGAACATAAAAGATTTTTAGAAGAAATTGTTCGAAGAGGGTATGCTTCACAGATGCACCTGCGTTATAATACAAATGTCTTAATGCTAGAAGAATCTATTATTGAGTTATGGAAGCAATTTAAAGTAGTTAAAGTTGGTGTTAGTTTAGATGCGTTAGATGATAGAAATCATTATATAAGATACCCAGCTGATTGGGATACCATTGTAAAAAATTTACATAGGTTAGATAATACACCCGATAATATTCATGTCACGATAGCACTTGCCGCTCAAATTTTAAATATTAAACATATTCCAGATTTTATTAAATGGAAAATGTCTAGCAATTTTAAAAAGATAAACAGACAAATTAATGCCAGCGGGTATATGCAAGGTGGTGGTCTCATCGGAGTTCACCTATTATGGTTGCCGAGTTGGTTGAGTGTGCGAGCATTACCTAAAGAAGATAAACTAGAAGTCCGTGAAAAATTCAATGAACTTAAAACTTGGTTAGAAACAAATTATTCAGATAGTGAATCTCTAGGGATTAATCCTTGGGGATGGAAACGTTGGGAAGGTATATTAGATTGGATGGACGAAGAAGATGATACACACTTACTTCCAGACTTCCGCGAATATATTATTACAATGGACAAACAACGAGGTACAGATTTTAAATCTACGTTCCCTGAATTAGCACATTTAATATGACACCTATTAAAATAGTATCGACTCAACAGCCTCATATTTTAGCAATACGGTGGAATCCTAACAATGTCTGCAACTATAAATGTGAATACTGTTGGCCCGGTAGCAATACTGGAGATTATCTTTCCCCAAAAAATTTAGATCTCATTGTAAAGAACTTCAATCATATGATTGAACGTTACAAAACAAAGCTGGGTAAAACTAAAATACATTTAAGCCTAGCGGGCGGTGAACCTACACTATGGAAAGACCTTGCTCTTTTTATAGACAAAATTAAAAAAGAAAACGATGTCTATTTTAGTTTAATCAGCAACGGATCAAGAACGCTCCGCTGGTGGAAACAGTACGGACATTTGATAGACAATGCACACTTGTCCTATCATATATCGCAAGCAGATCCAGATCACATGATTGCAGTAGCTGATACTATGTTTGAGTTTAATAAAAAGGTTACAGTAAAGGTGTTGATGGATCGAAAACACTGGCAAGAAGGATTAGATGTTATTGAATACATGAAGAAGAATAGCAAACACAAATGGATTCTTATGACTTGTGAAGTTATTGAACCGGAAGTATCAAGCATCAAGAGTATAAAAATTATAGATGCTAATGATATTCAGTTAACAAAAAAACAAAAAAGTTTTTTAAAAAATCCTTTAAAACGAATCCCTAATCTATTGTGGCTCTGGAAAAACAGGAAACTAATTTTTGAAGGGCAAATGCGAATCTTTGAAAGTGTTGCCTATTTTGAAAATGGTAAGACTATGAAAGCAAAATCCAATACATACATCAATAAAAATTGGACAGGGTTTGAAGGGTGGAGTTGTGACATTGGGTTAGACAATGTTTACATCAATTGGACGGGTGATATCCAAGGATCTTGCCAGCAAACTATATACGGCTTAGATCATTCTTTTAATATCTTAGATGATAACTTTGTAGAAAAGTTTGATCCTGAATTTAAACCTTCTATCTGTTCTATCAAAAACTGTTTATGTTCTTGCGAAACGCATCAATCAAAGTTTCAACTTAGTTAACGGAATATCAGCAGCACAAGTACACCAGTCTCTAGTACATATAATTGGTTCGGTTGGTACTGTAAAACTACCTGTATAGATATTACCTAAGCTGCCGCCAACACGACAGGTAGCACGGTGAACTTCTCCGTCCCAGTTAATCATTAAACTTTCAATACCAGCGTTACATGACCAGTCTTTAAAATCATTCAACTTTTGTTTTATCACATCGTTGGCATGTAGGTATACTTTTTCATCTTTATCTTTGAATATAATTGTATTAGGCTTAACAGTTGCATCGTTAGCCAATATCCATTCTAAATCATTACCGTCATATCGCATGTCATCAAATACATTATGGTCGCCTTCGGTCCATCGTAAACGCCTAATGGCAAATCTAATACCCTTTTCTTTAAATTCTTTAACAACCTTGCGAACGTTGTCCATATGATCGTGATGTGCCATTACGTTAACAAAAAAATCACGCTCTGTCTTGTCATAAAACTCATTAATAACTCTTACAATTCTCTGCCAATCGTGTTCAAAGTGTAAACTGAATACAATGTGATTGAAAAACATTTCGTTATTTAAATACCACGACGATCCTCGAGTTCCGTTGGTAGTTAAATTAACCCAGAACACATCTTTCATTTTTAAATATTCTAAGAAATCTTCTATGTCTGGATGTACGCAAGGTTCGCCCCCTGTTAGACTGATACGCAACGGCTTACCTAATTGGGTTAGTTTATCTACAGTACTTTCTAATATATTAATATCAGTATGCGGACTAAAATTATCATGTATGCTTGAAGGACAATATGTACAATCGTAGTTACAACGCTTGCCAAGATTCCATTCAATCTTAATTTGATCTTGATGCGGCCACGCTGATGTTATTTTATACATATGGTTTAAATTCCGGGGTGACATCTTCAAAGCTCTGACTTCTAGTTTTATCGAGGTTGTGATTAAATTGCACACAATCATTCCATAGCTCGTTTTGATCCCTAGCACGTAGATAGTTTTGATTGTCTTGTATTTGTCCTAATGTATATTCGATTAGGAATGGATGTTCTTTACACAACTTATAGTGAGGTACTTTATTTTTTACTGCTTCAAGTCTTTCAATAGCAAGTTCTCGTAATGCAGGCGGTATTACCTGTGCCGATAACAGTTTAGGATATTCAACACGGTGTGTATGGAATACAATTCCTATGTCGTTTAAAAAATATTCAATTATCTTATCTAATACTAATACGTTGCTAACCTGTACAGTAACAGCACCTACTATACGGCTGATGTTTGGAATAGTTTGTATTTGTTTAATGTTGTTTACAAGTTCTGCCCAACTAGCATTCCCACGTATGTATTCGTAACTATTGCCAATGCCGTCTATACTTACATTAACTGCTACACTTTTAAACTTAGGCCAGTACTGCCAAACTGTACGATTGCTTTTACCCAGCATGGTTAAGTTAGTAGCATATTTGATTTCAATTTGATCACCATAAGGAGCAAGCATATCTAGTATACGATAGTGCTGTGGATCCATTAATGGTTCTCCACCTGCAAACTCTACACGGCGGAAGTGTGGCAATAGCTTTTCTAAACTAGCCCACCATTCGGGACTGTCTTGAAATTTATCTAAGTGAGGTTTATTTTCTAAATCGTGTCGCTCTACAATAGCATACATGATATTGTTTTCTTTCTTGTAGAAATTTTTAACAACTCCCCAATCATTCCATGCTGTACTGTCCATTGGATGACACATGCGGCATTTAAGATTACACAGGTTGTTTAGTTTGAGTTCTATGGTAGGGATCTCAAAAGGCATCGAATAGTCTTCACGCATTGTACTAACAGCATTGGGGTATAGTGTAACTCGTGCTTCTGGTATCTTACCTGCAATATGGCGCTGGCGCAGACTTTCTACTCCTTGATCTTCTAAACTAAAACATTGTTCACATTCTGGAGGGCGTTCGTTGTTCAATACCTGTTTACGAATTCGCTTCATGTTAGCGTTATTCCAGATATTTTCTAAGGTATCGTCTTGTATGAAGCCAACCGGATGACTACGACAGCAGGCTTGTATAGCACCATCTTCTCTAGTGGCTAGTCCTGTAAAAGGATGCATACAAAATGTTTTACTTTGATTCATTGATTATCTCGTATAATTTTTCGGCAGCTTGCTGGTGACTTAGTGGGCCAGGATGACTATTATCTAATGCTCGATCTAATTTATGTTGAATGATTTCTTTGTGTATAAAATTTTCTGGTTCTATAGTGAAGACTGGCATTACTTCAAACCATCCATGCATTGCAAAAAAATGAAATTGTTTTATATTTTTAGTTTTTAAATATGATTCAACATGGTGAACATATAAGCCGGCTTTAACAGCCAAGTCATAATCATTGTGTACCTCAAAGAATTTTTTAATAAACTTTGTATCTTTGTGCCAAACGTTCAAACGAAATTCAGATTTAACTCCAAATATGTTTTTTTTAAAAATACAATCTCGAAGACTATATGTCCATCCTACTATTACTAAATCAGTTGGCAATATTTCAAAATTTAAAATATCTCTTAGTATTTGAACATTACTGTTACCTGGAGAAGATTTATTAATCACTTCAATACCTAACATATCGCCTAACACCTGCGGCCATGCTAGTTTACTAGGAGTATCAGGTGCACGGTCCGGAGGAATAAAACAATCAACCAATCCGTGTCCAAAGGTAAAGCTGTCACCGAATGTTACCAATCTAGTCATTTTCTAAATACCTTATCAGCGGACTCACACCAACAGGCTGTCCGTTACGCAAAGCTAGATAGATACTATTAGTAGGCGTTAGATTAAAATCTTTACATATCTTATAGTACTTGTCGCCATGTGTATTCCATAGGTAATCTGCTGGAAGATTGCGTATAAAATGTAAACCTATCATAGCAGTTGCTCTAAGATTCATATCGAAGTCGTTCATAATGGTAATACTGTCTGTCTTTGTTTCTTTAGTCCAGCGTAGACCAATCCTATTCCAACCTAGTCCAAGACCCTTGCTCAAACTTATGCCTACAGACTTAATTGATGGATGAGATAAATCAAAGTTGATTCCGCGGCAGCAAGTAAGCCAAGCGCCATCCACATGTACACTAATTCCTTTGTCCTGCGCTTCATCTAATATATCTCCCATTTGAGTATGTATTGCTCCTGTACTAGGAAATGGCACAGCAATTACTAACGGAATCTTAGGAGTTAACCCGCCCAGAGTTCTACCCCAATTTCCTAATCTATGATGATACTTGTAATCACCTTGTAATACCTGCACTGGACCTTTCATGTAATTTGAATCTATAAACTGTGTACAACCGTTGATAATATCAACTCGATTGAAAAATTCAAATCCTGATAGAGTATTAAGTTTACTACTAAACAGCCATTTGGTCATCTCATGTTTAAAATTAATGTAAACTTGATCTGTAATGTCTTTATCTATTTTACCACTAAGAACATCTTGTTGCAATTGTTCGATGGTTAAATCGGATAATGGTTGTGGCCTATCGGTTTCTAACCAATCTGCGGTATAGGCTGTTGCCCTTCTTATTCGTTCCATGAAATATTTAACCTTATAATAGTAGCACATAAATATTTCATGTTAACTCCAACCAATTATAAAGTCGATCCAAACTCGTTTCAAGAGGTTTTAACACAACTTCCTGAAGGTGGTATGAAAACGTCTATTAATCAGCCTACAGGAAATTTCTTCTATGATCCTTGGGTATTAAAGGACGAGTATAAAGACACAGTTTGGGAAATGTTATACAATTCACTACCTGTTGCTAAAGGTGAAGCTAGAATTATTGTTTTGGAT
>Ga0209296_1003932_pt1 | contig 9979 bp, 9 predicted proteins | sample S_130206_EF_Meta_FD_187319 | JGI IMG/M metagenome (GOLD analysis project Ga0209296, IMG submission 187319) | Freshwater microbial communities from Lake Simoncouche, Canada to study carbon cycling - S_130206_EF_MetaG (SPAdes) (version 2) | ecosystem: Environmental > Aquatic > Freshwater > Lake ...
CACAAGTCTCTAAATGCGGGCCCTTTTGGTTTTCTTCGAGAGCGTCAGTAGAGACATGAAACAAATCGAAATGGCTGCCAAATGGGTCTCGAGGACCAAATACTGCAGCATACTTCACGCCGTCGTGTAATGATTTTGCTGCATTAACTAGCGAAGCGTGGGTAGCTAGTCCGACTGGGCATACAACGATGTCTGATGCGATGGAGCAGAGGAATCTCCATGACGTCGGATCATGCAGAGCGTTAGAAGACTGCTCGACAATACCGCCATACTGCGCGGTGCGTAAACATGACTCAGCAGCTATGACGTCTGACGACCTCAAACATGCGGCGATCATCCGGCACGCCAGTTCTTTGGGTTCGCTATCCCATCTCTCCACCAAGAAAGACGGGAAGTAGCCTTCGTTGCGCATAGCTCGCGGATTTGCTTGAACGAGCTTTGTAAGAGGCTCTACATCTCCTGCTGCTACAGAGTCGAAAGCATCCGCAAGTTCTCGAGCGCCCTTGGAACCTAGTGAAGTCTCACTCACAAGTGTTCGTGATGCGCGTGCAAGTAGATCGCTGTGCTCAGAGCTCATGAGCGACCTTCGTCTACTTCGTATGTGTGGCCTGCTGAACTAAATTCGTGGAGCAGCTCGTGTATTGCAGTGTCCTGGTTAGACAACGATCGGTGCTCATCGCGATCACCATCGTTGCTCGAGTAGTGGAGTGCTGCAACGCCTCCAGAGCGCACCAGTTCGCGCACTTGTGCGAGGTTCCAAAGACCATGCTTTAGACCTATATTGATATGAGCCATGTCCGCAACTAACGGCTTCTCGTAACCAGCTGACTGCATCGCGCGCACGTAGCGCAGAGTCTCCCATCCAGAGTCCATGCTGTACTCCTTTCGCGGAATGCCTTTAGTTACAAGAGGATACATTGTCTCCAGCGCACAAGGTATCTGGAACTCGTCCATTGCCGCAAACCACTTTGCTGCGTGCGACTCTGGAGTCACGTTTGAAGCGGACTTCGGTGGGTGCAAGGAGTAAAACTTGACGCCTAACGCGTTTAGTTCTGACGCCATCGCGTCAGGCGAAGTTGTCTCTGGATGTCTGATCTCACCCGTGACTGTCGGAGTCGCGTGGTGAGCTATAGCGCCCAAATTGAGTCTCGTCAGGTGCGCTAACAAGTCTGTACCTGGTAAGCAGCCAATTGTGAGCTCAACAACCTGGTGACGTACAGCCGCGGCTTCTAATGCAGATTCGAGTGTTCTACCGCGACCGACCGCAGCGAGACTCGTCACTTGAGTACTCAAGATACGTCCCTCAAACATCCTTGAGCTAAGGGAGCTACGAACATGTTCTCAGATATCATCTGCCTGATCGATGTCTCTACGTCTTCGTCAAGGAACTCCGGCGCTACTAACGATAGCGAGCGAGCACAGAACGCGGTGATTGCCTGCGGTATTTTGTCTCGTGTTACACACTCTGCTACTTCCCAGCCGTAACCCGCCCACACGGCTCCCGAAGGCTCTACGGTAAACGTAGGCACCATCAGCAGTGCGTACTTCTCATACTCGTTATCTTCTTCTACTTGAAACCTATACAGACGATTGCCTGCAGAAAAGAGACCCTGCACCGAAGAGCTTGAGTTAGCTAGATCTTCATCTGAAAAGTTATCAGCTGTCCATCCAATACTTCCAGAAGCAATACTGTTGGTTCTGCTCTCTTCTGCGTGCTGCGCATCACTGCCGACGTAGACGATGTTGCAGCCAGGGACCACTTGGTAGAAGGAGTCGTCGTAGGACAACCCAGGGGACGTGTGTACGTATAAAACTGGCACGCTTCCATGATGCCTGAGATGCGTCTGTCAGCACGTGCTCTAGTGCTTTTTGGCGGTCTTGGAAGCTTTCTTGGTGGTTTTTCTAGGGGCGGTAGTACCTTTCATCGCCTCTAGTTGCTCCCTCACTACATCCTCCGGGGTTTCTTGATTGTTCTGCACCTTCCACACGCTGGTGCCACAGCCAGTTTTTTTAGGCGACTGCCATGACGAACACCCGTAAAACTTGCCGCGATCAACGATAGAACCAGAACACCTAGGGCATGGCGCGAACTCTGGAGCTTTTGGTCTCCCGTTCCCCTCACCGGACGCGATCATGGCCATAGCCTGCTCTAGTGACACCTCTGACTTATCAGAGTTCGTCTTCCAGATGGTGAAGCCGCATCCAGGATCTTTAGGTCCTTTATACGAGTTGCATCCCCAGGATCGTTCGCGCTCAACAACGTCGTGGCCGCAATCAGCAGTAGGACACTTTGCCAGGACTTGTCGATCCTTTGCGGCAGTCGGAGGCTTTACCTTGCCTGACCGGATATCTTCCAACCTAGCTAACATCTGCTTCTCGGTGACTCTCGTCGAACCTTGCTCATGCCATATGACAAGACCGCATCCCGTGTCTTCTTTAGATTTGTAGGTGTCACAACCCCAGGCTTTCCTGCCTTCCACTATCGTGCCTTTGCATTCTGGCATTGGGCAGTTTGCTAGCTTTCTCCTGCCGGCCAACATCCGTTCAGGAGTGGCGTCTTTGAATCCCTCACAGACTTCTTTAGTAAAGTCTCGCACAGCACGTTTGAAATCCTCACGAGCAGCCAGCGCTTCAGGAGCTTTAACGCGCTCTATCTGGCGCAGCTTCTGTTCCCAGCCTCCTGTCAGCTCTGGTTTGACTAGCGGGTGCTCTCCGAGCGCGAGGATGAGCCCGCGGCCTTTGTCGGTAGCGCGTAGTTGGCGACCGTCGCGGAACATGTATTCCACCTCTATCAACTTCTCTAGTATCGCAGCTCTTGTAGCTGGCGTACCTAGTCCTCTTTCGCGCATCGCTTCAGCTAAGTCGTCGTCGTCGACTAGCTTTCCGGCAGTTGCCATCACTCCAAGTAGGGATGCTTCAGAAAATCGCGATGGTGGTTTGGTGTGTCCAGTTTTTACTTTTGCATCAGAGACTTTGACACGTTCGTTTTGTGCAACGTTAGGTAGCTCCTGGTTTGACTCTTCTGCAGTGTCATCTTCGTCCTGGGGAGTTTTCTTAGAACGCGACTTATCTTGGGATGCTTCAGGCCAAGCTAGACGCCATCCTAACTCCACTTCACGACGCCCTGTAGATTTGAACAATAATGACGCCTGCGGAGAGTCGACCTTCGTCCACACAACCGTCCGTTCTATTCTTTGAGGAGGCAAGAGTGACGCGAGGAGGCGACGTGCTACGAGGTCGTACACACGTCGTTCGTCTTCAGAGAGCTTTGAGAGGTCGTGCTGTGCGTCAGTTGGTGTGAGAGCGTGGTGGTCACTCACTTTAGAATCGTCAATAATGCCTGAGGGATCGCAAGAAGCAAGCACAGCGTCGGCGGCAGCTTCGTACTCCGTTGAGGCTGCTCGGATCCTGGCTATTAATTTTGGTACGTTGGGCGCCATGTCAGCTGTGAGGTATCTGCTATCTGTTCGTGGGTACGAGAGAACTTTGTGAGTTTCGTAGCAGCTCTGTGCTGCGGCCAGAGTGCGGGTAGCCGTCATGCCGTAGCGCTTATTAGCCTCGCGTTGAAGATCCGTTAAGTCGAACAGTCTTGGTGGAGAGACGTCCTCTACTCTGACGTCTACGGAGTCTATGAGCCCTGCTCCCTGTGACCTGGCGGCTGCTGCAACCTTCTCTGCGTCGCTGATATTGTCGAACCTGTCAGAGGCGTCAGTGTCTTTTGAGGAACGCCACAAACCTGTGTAAGTGCCTGAAGATGCCGCGAAGGTAGCTTCTACTTGATGGAAGTCCTCTGAGACGAAAGACTCGATGTGGATGTCTCTCTCCACGATCAAAGCCAGCGTTGGCGTCTGGACGCGTCCGAGCGTGAGTGTTTGTCTGCCACCGCCGAGAGTGCATGTTGCAGCCCTGGTCGCGTTCATACCGACCATCCAGTCGGCTTCTTCTCGGCAGCGCGCGGAGTACTCAAGTGGGAGCATCTCGACGTCTTGTTTGAGAGAGCCGAAAGCTGTCTGTATGGCTTGTGGTGTCATTGACGAGAACCAGGCCCTCAAGACTGGCTTAGTTGTACCTATCTTGGCGTACTGCGCGATCAGCTTAAATATCAACTCGCCCTCGCGCCCAGCGTCGCAAGCATTGATAACTTCAGTTACTTCTGGAGAGTTGATTAGCTGTGCGAGCTGACGTAGACGCGAACCTGCGCGCTCGTCTCGCGGCTGGTACATAAAACGATCTGGCAGTATCGGCAGGGACTCGTACGACCATTGTTTGTAAGCAGGGTCGTACTTGTCTGGTGGTAGGGCGGCTACGAGGTGGCCTGCTGCTGCTGCGACGTACATTGAAGCAGACTTGTAGCCCCATTCGACTTTTTCAAACTTGTGTGTCGCGGACAACGCCTTGCTGACGTCTGCTGCGACGGACGGCTTTTCGCAGATCACTAGTTGCACGGGCACCTTCTACACCGTGCGAGTCATTGTCTGCTACGCAACCCCCTTCGTTATGGGAGTTTCTGGACTGTATATCAAGAACCCCTCCTTATGAGAAGGGGTTCTAGTTTTTAGGTCAAGCTGGCTGAGCCATAACCCTTGCAACCTGCATTACGGTAGCGATGTCAGACATAGCTCCGTTGTTTGGGTCGTAAAGGCTAGAAAGCACTTCAAGCACTTTCTGCGTGTCGTCTGCTTCAGCTTCACAGGTTCCTACTAGTCCTCGTCTGTTGTTGTCAGCAAGGTAGCGGTGGAGAATCGCTGGTACTTTTGCAGCTAATATGCCTGCTCGGTACTGGATACGCACTGGATTGAACGTCGATATGTATGTCATCGAGAGTTCTCTACCGTAGCTGTCGCCCATCGCTGAGTACAGAACAATTTGGTCTGGGAGTTCTGCGAACTCTTTGACCTTGTTCTGAAGCCTGAACTCCCAGGTGCTGACGATGCCGTTGATGGCGTCGTCGCGCGACATCGACCACTCGGCAGTTAGCCAGTCCTGCAGTGAAGCATGGTCTGACATTGCTGTACGCGTTGATGCTGGAAGCTGGTCGATAGCTACGGGTTTGACGCCGATCTCCGACTCAACTGCTCGATGAGCTTCTTGACGTGCTGTTGTCGAACGACCATCTCTGATGGCCTCTGACCACGCCATCCACGCACGATCGATTATCCGTGACTGTGAGAAGGATCGCGAACTATAGCGCTCTTTTTCTCCCAGAGCATCAAACTCGTTACCTTTTGCTGTCACCTCGTGATCAAGCATGTAGGTCGCACAGGCGTGAATAACACCTGCTGGATCACCACTTGCTTTTCTGAGTCTCTCAACTGCTTGACGGGCGTTGTGTTGCGCAGCTGTCAGTTCTGTCACCCAGTAGCTACAGATCTCGCGGTTTTTGAGACTTTCAATCTCATCTACTGCTCTCTCTGCTGCTCCTAGAGCTTTCCATCCTGCTGATGACTTCATAGCGTCAGCACTGCGTATCATTTGCGACACCTCCCAAGAGGCGCGTTTGTACTGTTGCAATGACGTTGGTAGTTCTTTACAGCACACCGAACATATGTTGATGTTGTCGCTCGAGGCTGGATCGATAGTCACAGGATTGATAGCAGATGCTTTACGCAACCTACCACAACTGCTTTTCGCGTGGTACAGCTTGCCAGAACCGGCCTGGTACATGTCTCTTTGACGATGCGCCATTTCGTTACTGAGGCCTTGTTCCCTCAATTCGTTTGCAAAATCGCGATAAAAATTCGCCATTTCTGCTTCCTCTCTTGTTTAAGTTGAACAGCACCTTTGACGCTCAAGGCGCTCTCAGAAGGTCAGTTTGACGAGAGAGTTGCGTTTAATCCCCACCCGTGTAGCTGCATGCAGTACGACTCAGCCTGGCTTTTCTCCCCAGACCAGGCTGCGGTCTTTCCGTGCGTGTGTGCTTCCATCATTAAACGCTCTGCTTTCTCCTTGGAGAGCGCGAACACTTTTTGCAGAACCTTAGATACGTACTCCATCGTGTTTACTGGGTCGTCCCACAAGAGCACATCCCATGGCGTTGCCACGTCGGATTCTGTGATGGATAGAGTGTCTGTGGCTGCATTGGACATGTTTCTATAGTGCCCTGCTAGCGCGTTTAGAGCACGCTCCCGCGTGCTTAGTTCCAGTTTCCGGGCACCTTTTATTTGAGAAAACCAGGGAGGAACTCATGGATATAGACGCATCGTTCTCAGAAATCGCTGCACAGCTTCGAGAAGAAGGGGTAGGAGACTCCCAGGACCCCTTCCGTACCGTAGATGGGCGCATAGTTCTTGAGCTATCGCCTGAAGTACAGAAAGTACTTACAAGAGTGTTTGAGGACTTTCTAGCAGTCCTGGTGGATGACGATCCGATCGGACGAGTACTTAGAAAAAACCCACACGAGGACGAGATGGACAGCGCCGCATGGGAGCTACTAGCTAACGACGCCATCTCTAAAGACCGTGTCAAGCGCTGCGCGCGCGTTATCGAGAACCTCTCTGAAGGATCGATGGATACAGCTGACGTGGAAGCTTGGCTCATGTCGTGTAACGACGTCAGGTTGCTTTTGTGCGGAAATGACCCTACGCCTGAGATTGTTGCGGAAGTAAGTGCAGACGAGGGGACGATAGGTTCGATTTACGCCTTGATGAGTGCAGTCATGCACGAACTTCTACGCGTTTGGTGAAGACGCGCGCTGTACAGCAGCCGTAAACGCTACAGGCAGGAAGCTGCTGCTACGGCGTCACTTGGCCCCATGTATTGAAGCATCCTGACAGCAACTTTAGCCTGGTAGCGATCCAGTTTGAGCGCTAAGTCGTCTACTATCGAAAAGACACTTAACGGGACAACAGAGCCGCATGTAGCTAGCGCTGTACCTAGTACGCAGTAGTCGTCACCGTGCGTCTCTACTTGAACCTGCATGCGTGTCATACTCGCGCTGAACTGACCAGGCAGACTTGTAGATGACCACCAAATTCGTGAAGACTTCGGAAGGTCTTGACACAACAGTGCGGCTTGTAACCAGCAGCGTGAAACGGACGGGAAGCGTGAGTCTGACAAAGGACCTAGTGTGAACAGTCCGGAACTGTAAAACCCTACTAGGGCAAGGTTACTCACGTCGGATGCCTCCATGCCTCGCAGAAGTTCAAGTGTTACGGCGTGGTGGCGCGCAAAGGCGAGAACATACACGGACGAGGGGACCCGTGAAGAGATTGTCTCGTGTATCACTTGTAGGTCCGCAGACGTAGTTGCCGATTTAGCTAGCGCTGCCGTCCATACGGGGCGTAGTGAATCGTCAAGCGCAGTAGCAATACGCTCAGCCACGAGCTGTACGGTGGCGCGCCCTAGTGACGAATGACGTGTAGCAGCGTGCTCGAGTGCCCAAAAGGTGTGGTCTGTCGGAGCTCTACGCAGGACGTCAGCGGTGTGTGTGTCATTGCAGAGCCAAGTTCGCGACGGACCAAGGACTCGTATTGTCTCGTCTAGATCACGCTGCCTCATAACCACACAGTCATGCGCGAACCCTGACATGGCCAGGGTTCAAGACCGTTGCTTTGGTCATTAACGCATCGACAGTAGACAGAGTCGCAGCACTTGCCGTGACGTCCAAACCACCCAGAGATGTTTTCGAACTTCTCTAAACCCCAGCCAAGCTGGAGAAAGGACATTAAAATGTCCAACCAATACCAAATTCAATCAAGCCGATTCCGTCGGGAAGCAGACGTAGACTTGGTCAACCTCGAGGATCGTGATGGTTTCATCACGCATTTCGTCAATGAGGTCACGCCTGAGTCTGCTCTCATGCAGAAGTTTGATGATGAAGCAGCTTTGGCTGTCGCAATCGTGAACGAAGCAAAAGCTAACGCAGCCGCACTTGCAGCATTGCTTGTCGAGGAAATGAGCTTGCCAGCTAACACTGGTACAAAGCGCATTGGTCGTGCAAACGCACGTGCCCTCGACACGCTCCTTGACGAAGTAGCAACGCTTGACCGCGCAGCTGCACGCAAGGGCAAAAAAGCCGACAAGGCCCGTGCTGCACGTCGTGCTGCTTACATCCAGATCGACGCCCTTATCGGCCAGATCTTGATGAACGGCATGCCTTCATTCATGACCCCCCGCCAAGCGAAGGCTCTTGCAGTCTTTAATGAGCGTGCGGTTCATGCAGAAGGCAAGGCTGCCTACGAAGCAATCAAGGCCAATAAGGCACGCGGAGCGAAAGCCCCACGCGCCGGTAAGCCCCAACGCAACGTCGGAAGTTTGCCAACTGTTCGGGTTCGCCTGAGCAACGGAACAATCGTCCCGGGAAAGCGCGTCGGAAAACACGCTGTACCCGCCTGACCGAGACCGAAATGTGAGAGTGCTTTAAAAACACTCTCGCCTTCGACTCTCGTTAGACTGGATCTCTCGCTTATCAAGCTTGAGATCCGGTTCTATATACACAACACTTCTTTTTGACTAATTGCTTTCTAGCGAGAGACCTTCTCGGTGGCGCAACAAGCGGACTCCTGATATACAGAAGTACTTCCGCACTGTCTAATTTGTGACTGACCGCAACTGGATAAATTCCCGAGAGACCGACACTTACACCTACGATCCAGGTCTAGGTAACACCGCAGCTTGTAAATCAAGTATTACATATTTGGATGGCGAAGCAGGTGTGCTCCTATACCGAGGTTACCCAATTGAGGAAGTTGCGAGCCAGCTATCCTATATGGAGGCCGCGTACCTGGTTCTCTTTGGTGAAGTACCCAACTCTGAACAGCTATCAAAGTTTGAAGAAGACACTAGTCAGGCAGTAGGAAGTCTCGATGTTGAGTTCTACTCCACGCTGACTAGTCTCTTTGCTAACTCACACCCAATGCTTTTTCTTCACGCTGCAGTGCAAACACTCGCCATATCCGATGGTAGTTTCTTAGGGAACGCACCTTTGTTTATTGGAGCGCTCCCAATGCTGTCCGCGATGCACGCACGCGCAGCTGCAGGTCTAGAGCCAGTCGCGTGGCGACTAGACTTACCATTCACCGAACGTCTATTCCACGCACGATTCGGTTTTGAAAGCTCAACACTGTCTAAGGCTCTTGATTTGCTGCTACTCCTGCATGCCGATCATGAACAGAACTGTTCAACGACCGCAGCGCGAGTTATCGCCTCATCTCAGGCCGATCCACGACACGTCGTCGGAGGTGCTCTAGGAGCCCTGGCTGGCCCTCTACACGGAGGCGCGAACGAGGAAGTTCTTGTTCAGCTTCAAGAAATGCTAGAGCACGGCGGTAGTACTGAAGAGATTCTCTCTGAGGCAAAGTCTGGTGAGAGACGTCTCATGGGCTTCGGTCATCGCGTATATAAAAACTTTGACCCGCGGGCCACACTCATCCGTAAAGCAGCTCACGACGTGTTCGAAGAGCTCGGTATTACAGATCCTTTGCTGGAGATCGCGACTAATCTGGAAAAAGCCGCTCTAGCGGACGATTACTTTGTCTCTCGCAAGCTGTACCCAAATGTGGATTTCTACTCAGGCTTGATCTACAGGGCTCTGGGGTTTTCCAATAACGAGTTCACTCCGCTGTTCGGCATTGGTCGTTGCCCTGGCTGGCTGGCTCACGCCAATGAGCAGCGCAGCGACGCTGAGCAGCGCATCGTACGGCCGCAACAGATCTATGTAGGCCCAGCCTTACGTAGCCTCTAGTACTAGAACGTACTGGTCGCCTTATGTTTAGCTGTTAAACAAAGCCAACGTGGCGGCTACAGAGTTTGCGACAATGGTGTTAGCCCACGGTGCGGGAGTAACCTTGCAAGACTCCAGCTCTACTCGACCTATAAGCACAAAGCGACCTTTGGCGACAAAAGCTTGCCCTATGCATGCGCGTAGAGGATTGCGTGGTTCTGTTGTCTCAAAAAATCCGACGTAAGCCGGTGCCTGGTAGACAGAACTCAGTGCGATGTCTGGCGTTGCGTAACTATAAGTCTCTTCAGTCCAAGACTC